>ENA-UOWO01006085-UOWO01006085.1-activated-sludge-metagenome-genome-assembly--contig:-NODE-6085-length-12481-cov-11.149445_pt1 | contig 12481 bp, 12 predicted proteins | sample MGYA00238148_ERZ761564 | MGnify/ENA primary metagenome ERZ761564 (study PRJEB28885, sample SAMN05720194) | activated sludge metagenome | isolation source: Anaerobic digester | place: USA...
AATCAGGAAAAAAATCCCTTATTTTTGATCTCAAGCGCTCCCGTTACAACAAGTCCAATAGCCGGGCCATGACCCGGTTCTTAAACTGGGGTCATGGCCCGGCAAATGAAATTCGAAATGAATGAACACAGGTTATTCCCGTACTAAAGCCACCCAAAGTAAACCCATCAAGATTTACAATACGCTGATTGAGGCAGGGCAAAATGTGGTCATCAAAATTCCAGTAGGACGAATTCCTTCCGGAAACATTATTTCTATCCGAGCCCATGTGTATCGGGGACCCCGGGTAGGGCCATGTATGGTGGCGCTGGGCGGTGTACACGGTGACGAAGTCAACGGGGTCGAAATTGTGCGGCGCTCCGTCGAACAAGGGATATTCACGCATTTGCACGCGGGTACAGTGATTGCCATTCCATTGCTCAACGTTTATGGGTTCATTAATTTTTCGCGGGATGTTCCGGATGGCAAAGATGTAAACCGCCGCTTCCCCGGCAATGCCACAGGCTCTTTGGCTTCGCGGGTAGCCCGGATTTTTACCCGTGAAATTTTGCCCGTCATTGATTTTGGCATTGATTTCCATACCGGAGGGCGCGGGCATTACAATTACCCACAAGTGCGTTTCACCTCCGATCATTTGCCGAGTGCAGAATTGGCCAAGGCTTTTGGTGCCCCCTTCACCATTGAAGCTAAACCCGTCAAATCCTCCCTGCGGCGCACGGCAGTGGACCTCAACAAAGCCATCATTGTGTACGAAGGCGGAGAAAATTTGCGTTTTGATGAGTTCTCGATCCAGCAGGGCATCCTGGGCATGAAACGGGTGATGGAGTACAAAGGAATGTTCACTGAAGCAGCCCCCGCTGAAGCCAGTAAATATTTTGAGCATACTTCCTGGCTGCGTTCGCCGCGTTCCGGGATGTTTCATTGGGTAAAATGCTCGGGCGAACAAGTGAAAAAAGACGAAATCCTGGCTTTCATCACGGATCCGTTTGGAGAGGAACGCACCCAGGTGAAAGCCAAACACAGCGGTTTTATCATTGGACACAACAACACCCCCGTCGTGAGCCAAGGCGATGCCCTTTTTCACATTGCGTCGAACCAAAAACCGAGACCAAAGAAGAGAAAATTGTAGATAGGGTTCGAGGGTTCGAAGTTCGGGGGTTCGGGGGTTGGCACACAATTCTGCTAAACTGGTAACACAACCCCCGAACCTTCAAACCCTCGAACCACGAACCCTCGAACTCCCGAACCCCCAAACCTTCAAACCCTTTTACCATGCCTTTCATCCTACTCGCTTTTTCCAACAAACAAGACAACTACCTCGAATACCTCAAAAAGGAAACTTCGGAACTGCGGCGCATTTTGCTGGGCTTGCAAGACAAACTGGAGTACGAGATCATCAGCAATGCCACGACCGAAGACCTGTTCGACGCCATGACGGCTTTTCACGATCAGGTAACCGTATTTCACTACGGCGGGCATGCCGATAGTTTGTACCTGGAACTGGAAAACCGCCCGCAAGGCATCGAGCAATTTGTACAATTGTTGAAAGGGATGGCCAATTTGCAGATCATCTTCCTGAATGGCTGTTCTACTCAGGGCATGGTAAGCAAAATCCTGGAGGGACTTGGACGCGACATTGCGGTCATTGCTACCTCCAGCAAAATTGATGACCAGCGGGCTTTCAATTTTTCGAAGGCGTTTTATACCTCTTTTACCCAGGAGAACCAAACCTTGAGCGGCGCGTTCGAAATGGCCAAGTCGGTACTGGACGCAACAGATATCCAAAATACCCAATTCAGGGAAAGTGTGCCGCGCAAAACGGGAGATACACCCGCTGCGTTGATGCCTTGGGGGGTCTACGGAAAAATGGACTTCACCCAACAGCTGCAATTGGTCAAGGCTGCTCCAATCCCGGAGGTCCCATCCAAACCATCAGCCGATTCTTTGGATGGCTTTAAAAACCAGCTCAAAAAAATGGTCGCCCTGGGAGACATTGACCAGGCCTTGGAACTTGCTGAACAGAAGTTTGGCCTGATTGATATCCTGGTTGCGATCATGAGCCGCTGGAGCCGACACAAAAAAGACATTCAAAAAGGCAACATCTTGCCGGGATCAGATTCGGCCAAATTGGAAGAAAACCGCATTGGCAACAACTTTACTGCCTGGGTAGAAAACCTGGATGAGGACGACTGGAAATAAAAGCGCCTTCTTTACACGATGATAAGGAAGGCGCATAAAATAGTAGGTATATAATAGCCTCTCTTGCTAGTGGCTCAGGCATTAGGTAATGAATACCTATGGGTGAGCTATTTTTTAGCTAGGCTAGGCGCGAAGAAGGAGCATAGCCAAAGCTACGTGACTGATGAGCAACAACGCATAGCAAAAAAATAGCCATCGAGAGGTGTGTATTATCTAATGCTTGAGCCACTAGTTATTCAATTTGCCCTGGCGAATCCAGCTGCGGATTTTGCTGATGTCACAATCGGGCAACTTGCCATTTTTAGGCATGGCGCTGTACCCTTTGGCGTGAACCAGGCTTCCCAACAAAGCTCCATTATCCGCGTATTTTTTGATTTCGGCATAAGTGCTCAGCAGGATTCCACCACCCGATGCCGCAGTTCCACTGTGACAGCCTTTGCATTGCAAAGTGAGAATGGGCAGAATGTTGCTTTTAAAACTGGTTTGGGTTGAATCACAGATTGCTTCACAGCTCAGGTTTTTAGCCCCTTGTTGAATCCATTTCAAAATGATGGCCTTTTCACTATTCGTCAGTGGATTACTGGGGGCTGGGGGCATTCGATCTTCGGGATCGCTTAAGTTCAACACGGTATACAGCTTACTACTAGCCGGGCTATTGAGCTTGATTTTTCCGGTTTTAATCGTGTTGGTATAAGAATCCAAAATGATGCCCTCTTCCCGAGATATGGCATCATGGCAGCCTGACAAAGCGCAATTCGAGCGCAAAATCGGCATGACCGAAAGCTCAAAATAGACCGAATCCGGCGAGCAAGGTTTGGTGATCACAGTGGTGCCACCGCCATTACTACCAGTGCTGGTGGTATCTTGAGGGCTGTCTGGATTGAGCGTGCCTACGTAGACATACTCGTCTTTACAAGCAAACATCAATATACTTAAGACTACCCCAAAGGAGATGGCGCTTAGCAGGAGTCGTTTGGATTTCATTAGAATTGCTGTTTGGGTTTTACAAGCATCATCGTGAGGCTTGTTCAGACAGCTGAACAAGCCTTTTGCGACGGTTTTGTACTCAAAAACCAGTTAGTTTTTCTGGCAAAACACCTTCCCATCCGTGTTGAACATGATCCGAACATCTGAGCCGCCGCCACTGTTTTTGCGTAAACGCACATAGTAACGCTTGGTAGCATCGGGATAGGTCAATTCTTCTACTTCGTTCTCATCCTTGATCTCGTAACCCGTGTATTGGTTTTTAATGCTGTTGGCCACTCCAGCAGGAAGTTGTGCTTCAGCAATGCGCCGCGCTTCGAACAGGAATTTTTCACTCAGGTCGAAAAACAGATGCAGTTCCTTGCTGCCGTTTTTGATGCCTATTTTGATTTGTTGCTGGTCATTGCACCAGTCTTCCCGTTCTACTTCGTAGATGGTGTACCCTGCGTAGTTTTTGGCTACCAGGCTTTTGATGCCATCTGATACATTGGTGGTGGTGGTGTTGCTGCCGCTTGAACTGCTGAAATCGTCTTTGGAGCAGGCAACAAACAGCATTCCTACCAAAATTAGTTTTGGGATTATGCTTGCAAACAGATTTTTCATATTGACAGATTAAGTAAACCTGCACAGCTTGTGCCCAAGCTGCACAGGTTTGTAGTTAAAAAAATACAATAGAGGGAACTATTTCTTTTGACAGAATACTTTGCCATCGGCAGTAAACATCACCCGTACATCGGAACCGCCGCCACCGCTGGTTTTGCGCAGGCGCACATAATAGCGCTTGCTGCCGTCGGCGTAGCTGAGTTCTTCTACATCGTCATCGTCTTTAACTTTGTATCCAGCGTATTGGGTTTTGATGGCGTTGGCAACCGCGCTGGGCAATTGGGCTTCTCCGATGCGCTTGGCCTCGAAGAGGAATTTTTCAGTGAGGTCAAAAACCAGGTGTAGTTCCTTACTGCCGTTTTTGATGCCAACTTCAATCAGGTATTGATCATCGCACCAGTCTTCTTTTTCCACCTCATAAATGGTGTATCCGGCGTATTTACTGGCAACAAACTGCTTGATCGTGTTTGAAACGTTTACAGTGCTGTTGTTGTTGTTGCTGTTGTCATCAGATCCGCCCGAGTTGCCAGTGCCAGAACCGTTGCCCGTACTACCCGAACCGTTGCCAGTGCCGGAACCGTTACCCGTACTTCCCGAACCGTTACCTGTGCCACCATTGCTGTTGTCGTCGCTGCTGCTGGAGCTGGTTTTTTGACAAACCACTTTGCCGTCGGCCCCCAACATTAGGCGCAAATCTTTACCTGCGCTTGAACGCAGCCGTACATAGTAGCGCTTGCTCCCGTCAGGGTAGCGCAGTTGCTCGATGGATTTATCATCCTTGAATGCATAGCCTGCAAACTGGTTTTTCAGGGTTGCACTTACTGCTGCAGGCAATTGACTGGCGGCAATCCGAATGGCATCGAACAGAAACTTGCCCTTGAGGTCAAACATCACCTGCAGTTCTTCGCTGCCTTTGCGGATGCCAATCTTCAGGACGTACATTCCATCACAGAGGTCTTCTTTTTCCGCTTCGTAAATGACGTAACCGGCGTATTTGTTCGTAATGAACCGCTTCAAAGAGTCGGGAATTGTCGTGAGGCTGATGCTGCCTGAACTGTTGCTGTTGTCGTCAGATCCGCCCGAGTTGCCAGTGCCAGAACCGTTGCCCGAGCCACCAGTGCTGTTGTCGTCGCCGCTGCTGGAGCTGTTTTTTTGACAAACCACTTTGCCGTCGGCACCCAACATTAGGCGCAAATCTTTGCCTGCACTGGAACGCAGCCGTACGTAGTAGCGCTTACTTCCGTCAGGGTAGCGTAGTTGTTCGATAGATTTATCATCCTTGAATGCATAGCCTGCGAACTGGTTTTTCAGGGTTGCACTTACTGCTGCAGGCAATTGACTATCGGCAATCCGAATGGCATCGAATAGGAACTTGCCTTTGAGGTCAAACATCACGTGCAGTTCTTCACTGCCTTTGCGGATGCCAATCTTCAGGACGTACATTCCATCACAGAGGTCTTCTTTTTCCGCTTCGTAAATCACGTAACCGGCATATTTGCCCGTAATGAATTGTTTGAGGGAATCGGGGATGGTGGTCAGGCTGATGCTGCCCGAGCTGCTGCTGTTGTCGTCAGTACCGCCTGAGTTGCCACTGCCGTTGCCGCTTCCACTTTGGCACCACAATTCACCCCCAGCAGAGAAAGTCAACTTCACATCGTTGCTGAGCTCAATTTTGAAGGCGCTGAGGCCGTATTCATGCTTCAGCTCTACTTCTTTGATGCTCACATTGGGGTATTTTTCCTGGAGATAAGCCTTGATAGCCGCTGGAATTTTATCTGCCAGGTAGTATTCACTGCGCTCGTTGTCGTCGCCCACGCTGATCAATTCTCCTTTGGCGTTGAACAGGATTTTTTTCTCTACCCCAGGTTTTTTCAATTCTACGCCATAGAAGATGGCGCTGTCCTGGCTGAATACATATACATCGTGAATCTGTAGGTCGCTAAAGGTTTTTTGCAGGTATTCCTGGGCAGCAAGTGGCAATTTATTGGGCGAAGTGCTATTTTTTCCGGCACAAAATACATTGACATTGCCAGTGAGTTTGAAGAGTTCTTCAGCAGATACAGTTAAAGACTCTTTGGTACAAGAAGACATGCCTACGGCAAGCGCGGCTACGAACCACGCGAAGAAAATACGTTTCATGTTAAGATTTTTTTCTGGATGTTAAACCGTCATGCGAAAAGGTAGCACAGCCCACAAATGAGCCGTGCGTGCCCGTGCATAATCAGTCAATAGAAAGACTTTATGGATACAGTCTAAAGCGTTAGAATGATCGATTTGCTTACAAAACCTTGTTCTCCACGGCCCCTTAGAAGGTAAACTCCGGGTGAATTATTTCCCGGGTTGATGCTCCAGCTTCCAGGGCTCAGTTGTTGTAATTGGATGGGGACTACCCGCCCTAAGGGATCGTACAATACCCAATGCTGAATGTTCAGTGGGGTTTCAACGATGAATCTGCCCTGACTTGGGTTGGGGCTTATCTTCAGTAATGCCGGATCACGGGCGAGGTTTTTGACACCTACCAATTTCGGATCCTTGGTTATAAAAATCATTAAGGTATCGTGCGCAATGGCGGTAGATTTGAAGTTTTGGTCCACCATTAGCACGCTGTCAATGGTGATGAGCAGGGTGTCTACGGGGCGCCCAACAATGATGTCTTCTATCACCAGTTTGATTTTGCCCATACGTCCAAAACCGCTTACTGCTTTTTGATTCGTGCGGGTGATGGCCAGCTCTGCTTGTCCGGTATTCCCGGGATCCACGTAAAGGTCCTTGCCATCTTCTCCGGCTGCTTCAAACCAGGGGGTGATTTCATCCTCGAAATCAGTTTGGCGCACCAGCCGGTTGGTATAGCCCATTTGCACGGCCATGCCATAAAAATTGACGGGCAGACTGGCATCACCCAGGTTAAGGTCGACCAAAATGGTGGCTCCCGGGGCAACAATACGTTGTGCGGTGCTTAGTCTGAGCTGAGGCGCTTCACCTTTTTTTCCTTTGGCAAATCCATCGGGTTGTACCACCCCGTGGGTGAGGCCAAAATTCGCTTCAATTGCATCTTTATTGTCGTCTTCGTCAATTTCTCCATCGCCATTGCCATCCGCATAAGCAAAATTCAAGCCATTGGGAAAAGATGATGCCCAGGGCGAAAATGGTTGTGCTTCAAATTTGGTGCTGGCATTGGCCCGTGCAGGACCCGTACTTTTGTAAGCCAAGCCCACAAAGAGCAAATCGACAGCATTCACTTTGCCACTGTTGTTGGCGTCGCCGGGCCACATGACTTGTGCTTGGGCATTGTGTCCCAACAAGAGGCAAAAAAAGATGCTAAGGATATACTTCATAAAAAATGATTTTTTTCGTGTAGTTCAAATCATAGCGTAAAGGTAGGGGCAAAAAGTATAGCTTGTCAAGCTTCCTGACATTACATTTTTGATGCTTTGTCGGTGATTTTTATCAATTGAGTAGTAGTTTATTTTTTAGTTTTTTTGAATAAAATCAAGTAATTTTGATTTTTGAATTAATTTAATTTTTAATTCAAAAATTAAATTTGCCGAATTTTGGAGAAGAAAAAGCTGTACGTCAACTTAAAAATACTCCGTGCGGAAGAAGTAAAGCAGTTCCAAAGCTTGATCCAAGCGGGTTATTTCCACCAAAATGAAGCTTGTCAGCAGTTGTTGTTGCATTTGTTGTCGTTTTGGCCCAATTACCAGCAAGTCGAATTGGAAAAAACACAGGTTTGGGCCACCCTCTTTCCCGATGTGCCGTTTGAAGACAAGCAATGGCGCTATCTGTGCAGTGATGCGGTAAGGTTGATTGAATCGTTTTGGACCATTGAACAACTATTTCAAAGTGGGGCACTCCCCGACTTGCTCCTCCACGAAGCCCTTTCAGAGAAAAAACTGGATAAAAACTTTCAGGAAGTCAATCGCCGCCTGGAAGCGCGCTTTGCCAAAACCCAGGCACACGATGTTCTCTATTTGAAAGAACGCCTGCACTGGTTGAATACCAATGAGCAGGCCTTTCAACGCAGTCGCCAACGCCGCTTTGACCTGACCTTACAACACTCCTCTGATGGCCTCGATGCCTATTATTTTTTGCAAAAACTACAATACGCTTGTGTGATGCTGGATCGGCAAGCCATCTTGCAAGGAGAATACGATACAGGCATTTCGGCGGAATGGTTGCAACACCTCCTGGCGCGCAATTTTTTTGGGGAGCCCTTGATCCAACTGCACTACGTCATTTTAAAAGCCTTGCAAGAAGAAGAAAATGAAGAGCATTTTTTGACCTTGCGCCAAACCATTCTGGCCGAAGAAGGACAGGGAGGTACGCTGCGTGACGTCTACTTGTTTGCCATCAACTACTGTGCGCGCAAAATTCGCCAGGGCAAAGGTCAGTATGTTCAGGAGGCCCTGACACTGTATTACCACGGTTTGGATCACGGGGTACTACTGGAAGGCAAGGAAATATCACCCTGGACTTTTACCAATGTGGTTAAACTCTCCCTGCGGCTCCAAAAATTTGAGGAAATTGAATCCTTCATCGAACGCTACGCCGAGCGCTTGCCAGCCAATTTGCGGACGGATGCACTGGCTTTCAACCAGGCCGAACTCTATTATTACACGGGCCGCATTGAGGCAGCCCAAACTTTGCTCAACCAGGTGAGTTATTCCGACCTTAACTATTACCTCGGCGCGAGGGTGCTGCTGGCAAAGCTGTATTATGAGGCGGATTCGATCAAGCCGCTCTTGTCTTTGTTAGCCGCATTTACCATTTTTCTCAAGCGCAACCGCCAAATTTCCGGAGCTTTGAAACAAACCTACCTCAATTTTTGTGAACTGCTGTTTCAGATCATTCGCCGGAAGCCAGAACAAATGGAAGCATTACGGGAAAAAGTGCAGGCAGTACAATTGTTAACCGATCGGGGTTGGTTGTTGGAGGTATTGGAGAAGAAGATCAACTAGATTTGGAAGCTTGAGGGTACGGATGGTGATAGAAAATTAAATTACAAGATTAATGCTCATTTGATACATTTATTTCATCACACCTGTGCAATTATGGAAAAATCGCCAGGTACAAACAACCACCACATGAAGAAGTGAGTTCACGGTGGGGCAAAATCTGACCACGGCTTTTGTCAGTGATGAGATTCAGTTGCGGATTACCGGGGAGTTTAATAAGGCTTTGCCGAAGTAATCCTTGAAGCTAAAATCAAAATTTTAGTTTTTTGGATCATTCGATAGGGGGAAGAGGGCAATGCAGCATCTTGTCTGTGATCCTTTTAAAAAAGGCTCGAATCACCGACTGTGTAAGCTTTGTTCTCTTCCTCGATTTTGCATTGAGGGGCATGGGTTACACATTTCAGTAACCAAAGCCCACATACAATGAGTAAATTCCTTGGTATTTTTTTTAGTTTCCTTCCGTTGCTGATCTTTGGGCAAGGAAACAAACTCATCCCCCTCAGTCTTTCCTTTTTCAACGAAGCCACCGCCATCCCATTTACCCAGGCTTTTTCTACCCCAATTCACCCTGGTCTCCAAATCGGAACCGAATTCAGCCTAAAGTCCAGGTCTTCCTCCCGTCTTTTTCAAACCGCCAACCTCAGCTATTTCTACCATCATCGCCTCAATCACGGCATTAGTGTATACTCCGAACTTGCTTATGAGCAACGGTTAAAGTTTGGCCCCGCATTCAGTGCCTTATTTGGGCTGGGGTACTTGCACACTTTTGCTACGGCGGAAGAATTCAGTTTTCAGGATGGGCAATACCTCAACAAAAGTGATCGGGGCAATGCCCGCTTGTTGGCCTCCCTGGCCTTTGACGTAGGTTTTTATGTAAAAAAAGACCAGCCCAACAGCCCTAAAATCTTCTTGCGCTATCAATCCTGGCTGGAGTATCCCTATTCACCGGGCTTTATTCCCTTGATGACCCATACCAATTTGCATTTGGGTACCAAATTTTTCCTCACCAAAAAGAACCTGCAACAATGAAAACCTTGCTCATACTCGGTTTCCTGATCCTGGCCTTGTTTTCCTGTCAAAAAGGAGAAGTCATCAGTCCGAACAATTACACTTGTAACTTCAATTTTGAAGACAGCAGCCAACCCCATCCCCGGCGCTCAAATTACCAGGCTCAAATCGACGACATGACCCAAAAAGGCGGCGTGGTAGGTGTTAGTATGTCGGTGCATGACCAGGACGGCCTCTGGCTCGGCAGTAGTGGCAAAGCAGATTTGTACAACAACATTGATTTGCAGCCCTGCCACATCACCAGAGTAGGCTCCACGGTGAAAATGTATACGGCGACCCTTATCCTCAAATTGCAGGAAGAAGGAAAGTTGAATTTGGATCAAAAAATTGCGGAGCATTTGAGTGGAGACCCCATCAAACGCATCAAAAATGCGGAAAAAGCGACCATCCGTCAGTTGCTGCAACACAGCAGCGGGATTTACAATTACATCCAAAGCTCCCAGTTTCAAACGGCCTCGATCAACAACCTGATCAAAGAGTGGCACGCCGAAGACCTGTTGCAATACGCCTACGACAAACCCGCTTATTTTGAACCCGATGCCGACGTGCATTATTCCAATACCAACTATATCTTGCTTGGGCTTTTGATAGAAAAAATTGAGAGAAAAGCACTGTATCAGGTTTTTGAGGAAAAAATTTTCCGCCCGCTCAACCTAAAATATACCTCATTGGCTGGTAAAAACCCCGTTCCATCCAACATCATTCGAGGCTACATCGACTTGTACAGCAACCTACAGGTGATCGAAAGCACCTATTACAGCGGCTGGGATTATTACACCGCCGATGGTGGTTTGATCTCCAATCCTTATGACATGACGGTATTTTTTAAGGCTTTGATGGCCGGAAAAATCATTAAACCGGCTTCTTTGCAAGCCATGTTAAGCTGGAGAATGCCTAAGGAACAAGATCCTGAGTTTTATCCTATTCAATACGGCCTGGGCATTTTCAGCATGGAAACACCCCGCGGCATAGCTTATTTCCACAGTGGCGACGCCATCGGGTATTACGCCAATATGTTGTATTTTCCTGCAGATGGGACCACGGTAGTATACGCTGTGAACAGCAATTATGGGAGGATTGACCACGCGGTATCGACTAAAAATGCCATGGAAAAAATCATTTTGGTGACAAAAAAGTAGCGTGTAGCCTAGTCTAATTACGCGGAGTTAAAAGGGACTAAGGTTCATGTCACCGTGGTTTTCCTCTGTGCCGTAGCCACCAACATCACTGAAAACTCCGGCTTGGGCAAACCAAAAGACAACGCCAGCAAATCCAACATCAAACCACTGGCTGCGGAAAAAGCCGCTAAGATCATCATTGAAGGCATCGAAAAAAACAAATTTAGAGTTTTGGTGGGGTCGGATGCCCGGTTTTTGGAGTTTTTGTACCGCTTTAAACCTCAATATGCAACTGATTTTATCCAAAAGAAAATGAGCGGGTTGTTGAAGTTTTAGGAAAGGGGATGGGTATCTTTGTCCCCACACCCACACTTAATCCAAAATGGCACAAAAAACCGCCACCCTCATCGGCGCGACCGGGCTAATCGGTAGTCAGATCCTGCAACAGCTTTTGGAAGATGCTGATTTTGCACACATCAACGTGTTGGTGCGCCGGCCCCTTGACCTCGCTCACCCTAAAGTCAAAGTCATTTTACTCGATTTTGCTGATGAAGCCGCCTACCAGGCCGCCATTGCGGGCAGTGATGCGGTATTTTGCACGGTGGGTACCACCCTCAAACAGGTAAATAGCGACATGGTGGCCTACCGCAAAATTGATTACGACATTCCGGTAAATGCTGCGCGGTTTTGTGCTGCTACGGCTTGTCCAAAATTTTTGCTGGTTACCTCCATTGGCGCCAGTAGCCATAGCCGCAATTTTTACCAGAAGCTCAAGGGCGAAGTGGAAGAAAAAGTGGGCAGTTTAGGGCTTTCTTCCGTTTCCATTTTCAGACCATCGATGTTGTTAGGGCAAAGAGCGGAATTCCGACTTGGGGAAAGAATTGGACAGGTATTAATAGGGGTTTTGGCGTTTATGATTCCGACACAGTACAAAGCCATTGATGTAAAAACGATAGCCAAGGCCATGATTGCTGCGGCGAAAAGGGATATTGTTGGGGTGCAGTTTTATACGTATGAGGAGATGGTTAGGCTGGCTGGCTAGTAATTTTTCCCCTATCTTCCGCCCCAATACCAACATAAACTAACAATGAAACAGCTCGCATACAAACCCGTTTCTGACCCTGCCCTCAACATTGGCATTTTAAAAGTGGATGAAGGGGCGTTTGAGCAAAATCAATGGAAAATTCTGCGGCATTTGAATGGCGATCAAACCCACCAAGGGCGGCATGTGCGGATTCCGCATCGGCAATATGGGGTGCAGCGCTTTGAGTTGTATGTCTATCAACAACACACTACATTTTCATTTCACACAGATTTGACGCAGATTTTTTCACAGATTTTACACAGAATTTATCCGCGTTAAATCTGTGAAAAAATCTGCGTCAAATCTGCGCGAACGAAATAATGTCCAATAATATGAAAAGTCGCCACATTACATCGACGAAAGCTTGGCCTGTCCCTTACGCTTCAAATATTCCGTTTTGGAATAATCAGCAAGGGCACCTGGTTCTTTTAATTTCAGCAATTCATTGGCTTCTGGAGCGCCCTCAAACC
>ENA-UOWO01006086-UOWO01006086.1-activated-sludge-metagenome-genome-assembly--contig:-NODE-6086-length-12480-cov-4.038471_pt1 | contig 12480 bp, 8 predicted proteins | sample MGYA00238148_ERZ761564 | MGnify/ENA primary metagenome ERZ761564 (study PRJEB28885, sample SAMN05720194) | activated sludge metagenome | isolation source: Anaerobic digester | place: USA...
TAGTAAAAACTTTCGGATACGCGGTTCAGGGCATAAGCGCCACAAAAGTAACTGTTGAGGTGAGTCTTGGCATTGGCATAAATTTTTTCATTGTGGGTCTCCCCGACAACGCGGTAAAAGAAAGCCAGCACAGGATTCACACGGCACTTAAACAGCAGGGTTATAAAGTACCGGGCAAACAAATCACTGTGAACATGGCACCCGCCGATATCAGGAAAGAAGGCTCCGCCTACGACCTCACCATTGCCATGGGCATTCTTGCTGCCAGTGAGCAGGTACCGGCCACAAAAATGGGCGATTATGTGGTGATGGGCGAACTGGCGCTTGACGGGGAACTCAGGGCCATCAAAGGGGCCTTGCCCATCGCTTTAAAAACAAAACTCGAAGGCTTCAAGGGCCTCATCCTGCCCGAACACAACGCGCCAGAAGCGGCAGTTGTAGCCGGCCTGGAAGTTTTATACGCGTCGAACATTTCACAGGTGATCAATTTTTTTAACGATACAGCGCCTTTGCCAAAAGCTGAGATCAATCTCGCCGAAGCATTTTCAAACAAAACCAGCATTGCCGAATTTGATTTTGCCGATGTAAAAGGACAGGAGAACATCAAACGTGCCCTCGAGATAGCCGCAGCCGGCGGTCACAACGCCATACTCATTGGTCCGCCCGGCGCGGGCAAAACCATGCTCAGTAAAAGGTTACCAAGCATACTGCCGCCCCTCACCATCGATGAGGCGCTCGAAACCACCAAGATCCACAGCGTGGCGGGCCGTACCGGTAAAAGCGATGGCCTGGTCACACAACGTCCCTTCAGGAGTCCTCATCACACCATCAGCGACATAGCCTTGGTTGGTGGTGGCAACAATCCGCAACCCGGCGAAATAAGTCTGGCACACAATGGCGTTTTGTTTCTGGACGAATTGCCCGAATTTAAACGCACGGTGCTGGAAGTGCTCAGGCAACCCATTGAAGACCGCTCCATCACCATCAGCCGGGCCAAATTCAGTGTTGAATATCCCGCCGGTTTTATGTTGATCGCCAGCATGAACCCTTGTCCCTGCGGGTATTACAACCACCCCGAAAAAGAATGTGTATGCGCGCCCGGCATTGTTCAGAAATACCTGAACAAGATCAGCGGGCCCCTGCTCGACCGTATAGACCTGCACATTGAAGTAACACCTGTACCCTTTAATGAACTCAGCAAGGCCCAAACTTCCGAATCCAGCAAAGACATCCGTCAACGTGTTATTAAAACAAGACTGATACAGGGCGAACGTTACAAAAACGAACAACAAATTCACTGCAACGCCCAGATGAAAACCGCTCACCTTAAAGAACATTGCAGGTTAAGCGAAGCCGGAAATGTATTATTGCAAAACGCCATGGAAAAACTGGGCCTGAGCGCCAGGGCTTACGACAGGATCTTAAAAGTGGCGCGCACCATTGCCGACCTCGAAGCCTCAGAAAATATAGAAACCCATCACCTCGCGGAAGCCATTCAATACAGGAGCCTGGACAGGGAGGGCTGGGCGGGATGATTGACAACAAGCGGTAACTAAAAATAAATAGCTTGAATTTATACCCGTTAATTCAGCATCCAAAGCGCCGCCTGATAAATTCCTTTTAATGCTGAACAACAATTTTTGCCACTTGCCTGGTATTATTTTTTTGAAGGGAAACAAAATAGATCCCGGAAGGATAATCACTTAAATTTATTGTGTGTTCGCCAGGTAAAAATTTGTCAGACAACACAAGGCTACCGGTACAATTCATTACTTCAACACGCGATCTTTCGATAGCCTTAATGGTGAACAAACCATTTGTTGGGTTAGGAAATATTTCGAGGGAATTTTCAGACACATCCGCATTATTAAGACCTGTTCCGGTACACACGATGGCGGCATTGTACAGATTTGTTATTTCGCAGAGTGTGAGTGTGCGGTGCCAGATGCCAACCTCATCTATTTTTCCTTCAAAGGGCACGTTCCATGTGAGCGGTGTGGGATTGTAACCAACATGATAACGGCAGGCGACAATTGAAGACGAGAAAGGATTTACTGTGTTCGTGCCAATTGAAATACCATTTACAAAATATTCTATCGTTTGGGCAACAGCGTCGAAATTGGCACCGATCTTATACCAGGTATTGGGTACAAAATTATAGTTTTTGTATCGCCAGTCCACACCGGCCACAGAAGTAAACTTCCCGTTCACAATCCCTATTGCAAAACCACCCGATCCGCAAGAGTCGGAAGCAACAAGACAATGGCCCAGGCCCAGACTGTTGCCCGATCCCATGTTACTGCCAATTGTAGTCGCGTAAAAATTGCAAAAGAGTGCGTGAGAAGACAAAGGCTGCGGCGTAACCGGAGTTTTTATATAACTGCCAGAGGTAAACTGGTAGGCCGAATTCGAATTATTGTTGTTGTCGCTTGTTAAGGTGGCGCCGTAATTAGTCGCATTTGAGATATTGGCGCTGAGATCATTCACGTTGCCAGTGAACGGATACCAGGCCGAAAGTGACGTAGTAGGCACATAAACCGGTGTTGTTTGTGAAAATACAGACCCTGAAACAAGAAGAAGTACGCATTTAATAATTGACTTTCTCATTTTTTTAACTCGAATATACAAATAAATATAAATCCCATGATTAATCACTGATTTTTATCAATCCCTATTCCTTAATCACTTTTTGCGAACGTATCAAAGTGCCTTCACGTTTGATGTTTATAAAATAAAGTCCAGCTGAAAGAACTTTCATATCGATCAGCGAAAGTTCTTCGCGGATCGGTAGAATTAAAACAATTTCTCCCAGCACATCCAGTACTTCGATTGATAAGTTCTTTGCATCTGCATGCTCACCGTTATCAAGACGAACATACAGAAGATCCCTCGCTGGATTGGGGAAGATGGATGCGCCGCCAGATAAATTAGCTTCCGATAATGATACGGTGGACCCGGTTGGAACAGAGCCGGATTTGCTCAGCTTATGAATAAACGCAGCCTGAAAAGGTCCGGCTGATAAATTAAAGATTCCTGCTTCTGTATTAAAATCGGGGGTGCCATAATAAAACCCGCTGGTATAAACATTACCGACCTTATCAGCCACAATTATCCTTTCACGGGCACCACTCAGGTTTTTTCCCCAAATGAGATTGCCAGTCGCATCGAGCTTTAAAATGAATGAATCAGCGAGCGGAAGATTGAGCACAGCCGGGCCCGGGTCAAAATCAAAATTTCCCATGTCGTTATACTCTCCTGTTGAGTACACTTGCCCGGCTGAATCTACGTCCAAATCCCATAAATCATCTTGGTCAGTTCCGCCAACCTGCTTTGCCCATATTAAATTGCCGGAGCTATTCCATTTTGTAAAATAAATGTCGGTTCTTTGGTCTATAAAAGGGGGTGTAAATCCAAATGCACTCATGGTAAAAGTCCCAGCTCCCGGATCGAAATCAACCACGCCATTAAACATTCCGCCTGAATAGACGTTACCTGCCGCGTCGAGATCGATAGAGCGTGCCTCGCAGGGACCACTGCCCTGGGTTGCCCTGGCCCAGATCAGATTGCCTGCGGAATTCAATTTGGCGACAAAAGCGCAGTTCGAAGTGGAAGGACAGGAGATGCCAAACACCCCTGGACCCGGATCAAAATCAACAGTTCCTGAAAAATAACCTGTTACATAAACATCGTTAGCCCCACCTGGCTCCAGGTCCATGCCGCGATGATTGCCATTTCCGGCAAATTGTTTCGCCCACAAAAAATTTCCGGCTGAATCAAGTTTTGAAACAAAAATATCGTTGATGCCCAAGTTACTGCTTAACGTATATGTTCCCGGCCCCGGATCAAAATCTGCTATTCCCATAAAAAATCCGGTAGAATAAATGTTGCCCAATGCATCCAGCTTCGTGGCATTAACAGACCCTCCCATGTTCTTTGCCCAGACAAAATTACCAGAAGAGTTCAACTTTAAAATATAGCTGCTTCCCGATCCGAGCATAAATATACCAGGTCCCGGATCAAAATCCGCTGCCTGTCCGTACACACCGGTCAGATAGATGTTATCCATCACATCGAGCGCCATGGCCGACACATCACCACCAGCAGCTGCATATTTTTTGGCCCATATAAAATTGCCCGAAGAATCAAGTTTTAAGATAAATGCCTCTCTACCCGTAGCGCTTAAAATAAATATCCCTGGTCCCGGGTCAAAATCAGCCTGTGTATAAAAACTGCCTGCAACATACACGTTGCCTGCATTATCCACTGCAGAGGCCCTGGCATGTACCGAGGCACTCGTGGAAGTTCCCTGCACGGCCCGCACCCAGTTAAAATTCTGAACCTGCGCGTTCGAGCAGGTAATTGCCAACATGCAATACATCGATAAAATAAATTTTTTCATAGCAGCAATTTTTGATGTGCGTTAAAGACGTTCTCTTTTATACTAATTTATTAGCTTTTCCACAAAAATCATAGGCAAATTCGTCAAATAAAGTGTTATTAGCTGATGTAATTTGTCAGAATGCCTGTTTAGTTTGCGGGAAAGGTGTTCTGGTTTAAAGGAATAGATTTTAGCCGGCCCTTAAACATAACCTGTGGTGCAATTTCAAAGCTAAAATGTATTAGATAAGTTCTATTAATTTTTCTTCCCGCAACACCTATTTCAAAATCTTATTTGTAGATTTAAAATATTAAACAAAGATCTTGTTTTTTGCTGTTTGCGCTCATGAACCATAAAATGGTGGCGGCAGATAAATGGCTTTAAGCGATCAAAAAATAAATAAAAAAACCTGAAGATTCCAGGGATACGTTTGAAATGGATTTATACATACCTGATCTTTATTTTCTTTTGTTTTAATACAAGGGCGCAAAAAGCAGGCCAGAGTTTTTTAAAGGAATTTAATAAAGCCTCCCCCTCCGAAAAAGTAAAGCTGGTCGCTTCCAAAAGTTACGCCGAATTAGATCAGGTTTATCCCTTTATTAAAGATACACTCGCTGCCATCAAAAAATCAGCCTATGCCGACGCCAGCCTTTACCGGCTCAAATTTTATTTTGATAAAATTGACGCCGGCATCCAGGCACACAACCAAAATTACATCAGGGCCATTCTTATTTTAGAAAACTGCCTGCGCAACCATTCGGCCGACATCAACGACTCGCTCAAATGCATTGTGGAACTCAAGAACATGTTTATAAAACTCAAAAATTACAGCAAAGCCATAGAATTGTGTTATGTACTCGAAAAAAAATGGGCCCGCAAAAGCGACACGGTTGATATTAATTACGGTACTGGCAAAAGCAAGATCTATTATCACCTGGGCTTAATCGAAAAAGCCATACAGGAAAGAAGGAAAGAATTTAACAGGCTGGATTTTAAAACCGATACCAATGCGCTCGTATCGTATTACAACGACATCGGGGTTTTTTACAATGTGTTAAAACAATCCGATAGCGCCGAATTTTATTTTGTGAAAGCCAAATGGCTGCTCGAAAAAATGCGTTACCCGGCAATCAACGAAATGTTCATTAACTTTTTTAAGGCACTGGTGGATGGTAACTTGGGACTCGCGTATTATAACAAGGGCAGAACCCAGGATGCCATCCCCCTGTTGAAAAGAGATATTTATTTCAGCATGAAATCCAATAATTTTGAAAGCGCTTTAAACAGCCAATTATTGCTCATCAGGTGTTACATCGTTCTGAATGAAAAAAACACGGCAGGTCGTTACCTCGACAGCGCTGAAATACTGATCCGAGACGAGATTCCAGACATGCAGCCCAAACTGAAGTTTCTACTCACAAAAGCCGAGTATTATACCGCAACCGGAAACCATAAAACGGCCAACCAAAGTTACAATGAGTACGTTGCCCTGAGCAGAAAAGCGCTTGAAATTGAAAATGCTCAACAACACGCCAATGAAAACATCTCCCTGAGTGTAGAGCAAAAAGAAATTGAATTAAATGAAAAGGACAATCTTCTTAAAGAAGCTCAGCTCAAAGAAGCAAAGCAAAAATCCTACGAAGCCTATTTGTTTACCGGTATTCTTATTTTATTACTGGTGGTGGGCCTGCTCGTATACAACAACCAGGGTGTAAAAAAACGCGAGGTGCAACTCTCCATTAAAAATATGCAGATCAGTGCGCAGAAACAAGTTATAGAACAGGCACTCAAAGACAAGGAGATCCTCATCAAAGAGATCCACCACCGGGTTAAGAATAACCTGCAGATCATCACCAGCATGCTCAGCCTGCAGATCGCAAAAGTGGATGATGAAAAAACGGGACTTATACTGCGTGACGCCAGGCAGCGCATCAGCTCCATCGCCCTAACGCACCAAATGTTGTACCAGAAAGAAAATCTCTCCAACATCAACCTTGGTGAATACATTGAAAGACTGGTGAGGCAGGTTGAATTTCTGATGCCCAGTTCAAACGTAAAACTCATTACGGCCATCAGCTCACAGGGCAGCCGGCTCACCATCGACAATGCCGTACCCTTGGGATTGCTTATCAATGAAATGCTCACCAACGCCTACAAACACGCATTTCCCGAAGACGCCAAAGGTGAAATTACCGTAACATTGGTTGAACATGAGCAGACATTTACACTGGCCATCAGCGACAATGGCATTGGCTTGCCAACCGACTTTGATTCAACCGAAAGAAAGACACTGGGTATGGAACTCATCTATATCCTAGCCGAACAGCTGGATTCACAGCTGACGATAGAAAATGTGTCGGGCACCATGTATACCTTACAAATTAAAAAAACAAATTAAACCCACATTGTGAAAGAAGTTAACCAGATACTTTTAGACCTTAAACGCAGGATCTTTAAACCTGTTTATTTTTTATGCGGCGAAGAAGCGCATTACATTGATGTGATCAGCGATTATATTGAACATAACGTGCTGGAACCTGCCGATCGTGAATTTAACCAGACCGTTGTTTACGGAAAAGATACCGACCTTGTAAGCATACTGGGCCTGGCCAAACAGTTCCCTATGATGAGCGAACACCAGGTGGTGATTGTGAAAGAAGCGCAAAACCTCAAAGAGCTAAACAAAAGTGCCGGAACCGACGATGGGGAAACTTCCAAATCGGGCGCCAACTCAGCGAGCCAGCAATTTTTGGGTTATATCCACAACCCGCAGCCCACAACCATCCTGGTTTTCTGTTTCAAATACAAAACCATTGATAAACGCAGCGCGGTGGCCAAAGCACTTCAGAAACACGCGGTTTACCTTGAATCACCAAAGTTGTACGATAACCAGGTACCCGACTGGATCAGCGGTTATGTAAAAGACAAAGGTTACAGCATTGGTCCCAAGGCCACCTTCTTAATGTCAGAATTTTTAGGCAACGACCTTGGTAAGATTGCCAATGAGGTCAACAAACTGCTCATCAGCCTGCCCGCGGCCAGTGAAATAACAGCAGATCTGGTACAGGAAAATATAGGCATCAGCAAAGACTATAACATTTTTGAATTGCAGGATGCCCTGGCCAAAAAGGATGTGTTAAAGGCTAACCGCATCATTAATCACTTCGCCGCCAATGACAAGGAGCATCCCGCGGTGATGGTGCTGAGTTCTTTGTTCGGTTATTTCAGCAAGATCCTTAAATACCAGTTCCTGGCCGATAAAAGTAAATTCGCCGCCGCAGGGGCTCTGGGCGTAAATCCATACTTCGTTGATGGCTACGCGAAAGCCGCACTTAACTACAATACCTTAAAACTCAAACACATTTTTTCTTACCTCAAAGAATACGATCTCAAATCAAAAGGTGTTGACAATAGCGGCATCAATAACGGGGAACTGTTAAGAGAATTGATTTTTAAAATCCTGCATTAAGTTTAATTGTTTTACATGGCAGGTAAAAAATTATCTTTTTTTAAAGGTTACTTTTCTTTATTTCCCGTATCAATAAAAAAATCCTAAAACCATGAGCAATCCAAACCATTGTTCTAATGCCCTTAGCAGGCGCATTGGAACCGGCATTGTTTTGTCCGGAAAATCTATTTCTATTTTTTGCCTGATCGCCGGCTGCCTTGCATTTATCAGCTGCGGGGGCTCCCACGAAGAGATGCTTAAGGACGAATCACGTGCGGAAGCAGCAGCCATTCTACAAGGTCAATCTGAAATCAACACGGACACCATCAACGGCCTTCCACATAATTTTGTGCGAACCGCCGGTTTAAAATGTAAGGTAAAAAACGTTTTAACCGCTACCCGAACAATTGAAGACCTGGTAACGCGGCAGGGTGGCTATATTACAGGCAGCGACCTCACTTCCAGAATTGATTACAGTACTAACATACAGATCAAAAAAGACTCCCTGCTCGAACTGTCGCATTACTCGGTAATTAATCTGATCAGCCTGCGTGTACCCGCAAAAAGCCTTGACACTGTGATCAGGAAGATCTCAGACCTGGCCTTGTTTATTGATTATAGAAAACAACGCGCCGATGATGTTAAATTAAAACTCGCCGCGGGCAAACTCGAAGAAGCGCGTCTGAGGCAATTTGCCCTGAATGTGAAAAATAAAACCAGCAAAACAAAAAAAACGGCAAACAATGTCATTTCAACCGAAGACAAACTTTTTGAAAAACAAACACTGATCGACGAAAACAACATCGCACATTACGAGCTTGCAGAACAGGTGAATTACAGCACCATCACACTCGAATTGTACCAGGACCTGCAAATCAGTTCACAGGTTGTTGTGAGGCCCTTGAACCCAGAACCCTACGAAATGCCATTCGGCAGCAAACTCGCAAAGTCTGTTGTAAACGGCTTTGATCTGCTCAAAACCTGTATCCTGTTTTTGGTCAACAGCTGGGGACTGATCCTCATTCTCGGGCTGTTATTTGTGTTGATCAAAAAACTATTCAAGTCAACAAAAAACGCAGAGGCTGTTTCAAAATAAATTATGTGAATCTCCTTCTCGTGAATTGCTGTATAAATTGATACGGGTTTATCAGGGCTGCGAAGGTATAAAGGTTGAACGTGTCTGTCTGCAATGCCTCACGGCAAATTTTTGTTGAGCTTCAAAAACCAAATTCAGGAAAGGGTATCAAAACCATAAACCACAAAGCTGCCGTTTTTATTAAGGAACTGAAAGATGGTTGAATAACAAATATGTCCTGTGCACAGAAAAAATAAAACCTGTCTTTTTACCGGAGCAGTAAAACAAAAATTAAAAATTATACGACCTACTTGAAAAATTGATTTTAAGATCAGTTGCTCTGCATCCTGTTGTTGCGTTTAAATTTACCCCAGCGCGTTCATGGCAAAGATGTACTTATGTAATTGATTACTACTCAGTTACAAATCCTGTAACCTGTTTGTGTTATTAGTACAGCCAAAAGCCAAAGCATGCTGCCAAAATTTAAATCATTTCTTTTCATTTTTACCCTCACGGTACTGAATGGTTATTCGCAGAACAATTACCTCGGGCTGGATTATTCTTCTTTTGTTGTGAAACAAAAACAGGAGGAAAATTTTCCGGGAGGTCTCAGGTTTAATATACTACACTACAAGGGCACTTATATTGGTGAATCTTTTCAACTGGGCATTGGCGGTTTAAATTCTTTGGGTTTAGGTATAGGAATTACGAAGATCGACTACGAAAAACAATGGCTGGGAATTTATCCAGATAACAATAAATTTGGCAGCACCACTGTAAAAGGCAAGATCCAATATATAAGCCTACCTTTGTCTTTAACCCTGGTGAAGGCCCTGGGCAGGAAAAGTCATTTCAGATCTCCTGGTAACTTTTTCCGTTCCGGTATCAACTTTACTTATTGTCCATCCTTTTTAACCTCAGGCAGTTTTGTTGTTAGCAGGTACGCGGCCGCCGATTCCAGTTCTTTCCTCTCAGCCTATGAACCTTCAGTGCGGGAGTTTCAACACGCATTCACCATTGGTCTTTGCAGCCAGCTCTTTTTCTTTAACAACAACCTGCGACTGGCAGTTGAACCCTACCTGGGAGCCGGGACCGGGAATTTTAATCAAAAACAAAATTCCGGCAATTTCACCTATGGCGTGAAACTGCAGTTTAGTTTTTTATTACCCAGGATCAGTGTAGAAAGGCAGGTGAACCGCAATTCTGATGAGAAAAAAAATCTTCTCCTGCAAAAACAAAAAGAAATAGAAGAACAATTACATAAACAACCTTAAAAAAATAACTCCACATGAAATCTTTTGTCAAAATTTTCTTTCTCACCCAGTTGACGAGTCTTGCAGCACTAGCCCAACCCATTCATCATGGTGAAGTGGCCAACAATGGCTCACTGTATTTCAGGGCCGAACCTGTAAATAATTTTTTACCCGACAAGCAGGGTAAACTTTATTATTACCTGCACCTGCAGGGGGTAAACAAAGTAAACGATCAAAAAACGGCGCGTGTTCCCCTCAACCTGTGCGTTGTGTTAGACCGCAGCGGATCGATGAACGGCAATAAACTGAATTACACCAAAGAAGCTTTAAAATATGTGGTGAAACAGCTCGATGCCCGCGACATCCTTTCTGTTGTTTTGTATGAAAACGAAGTGGAAGTATTGCTGGAACCCCAGCACCTTGAAGACAGAAACAAGTTGCTGGCCGACATCGACCGCATAGTGACCGGCGGCGGCACCAATCTCGAAGGCGGAATAAAAAAAGGCTATGAGTTGGTCAATAAGGTGAGAAAAATCAACAGCGCAGAAATGATCAACAGGGTGCTCCTGCTTTCCGACGGCCTCGCCAATGTAGGCGAAATTGAGCCGGAGGCTTTGAGCGCCATTACCCGCGGTTATTTTGAAAAAGAGCATATTTCCATCTCCACCATCGGGGTTGGCAACGATTACAATGAGAACCTCATGGCAAAAATTGCGCTGCAGGGCGGTGGCCTGTATTATTTTATTTATTCGCCCGAAAAACTACCTGGCATCTTTGACGAGGAACTCAAGGGTCTGTCGACATTGGTAGCCAAAAACACCAGCATCAAAATTAAATTTCCCGAAGAATTAATTTACGAACGCACCTTTTCTTTTAACAGCAACCTCAATAAAAATGAATTGGAGATCAGTTTTAACGACCTGTTTGCCGACGAGCAAAAATCCATTCTCCTTTGTTTTAACACCAGGGGTAAATTAAATTCACCCATCGCCATCCAAAGTACCCTCAGCTATCTTAACGCCGGCAGGGATTCAATGGTCCGGGTCACCGATGTGAAGATTTCAGAAATAAAACCGGCCGCCAGTCAGACAGAATACGACAATGGTTATAACCGCTCTGCCAGCGAAGGTTACGCACTGGCAGTTTCGCAGAATTTGTACGATGAAGCGGTCGACCTGGCCAGTGCCGGTAAATACAAGGATGCTAAAATCAAAGTGGATGAAGCCCGCCTTATCCTGGACACACATTTTAAAAAAGTGGGTGAGCATATTTTTCTGCGCGAACTTGATAAAAAATTATCGGAATACACGCTGTTGGTCGATGAACTCAAAAACATGGACCGCGAAACTTTTCAGTACAACATCAAACTCACCAAACAAGATGGTTTTAAAAGAAAAATACGGTCCAAGTTTTAGTTATACCCCACTATTGGCTCAAATACCGGTACTTTGGAACTGGTTCGCCGGACACTGTATAAGGCTATAAATCCATATCTTAGTCAGGCACATATTGTGCAAACATGAACGACATCAATACCATATTAAAAAATAAAAACAACGATACCATTGCCTGGATCTACGACCGTTATGGGAAAAGGCTTTATGGCTTTGCCATCACAAAATGGAAACTCAGTGAAGACGATGCCTGGAACATGGTGTACAAGACCCTGTACAAGGTGTTGAAGGTGGGAGACCGTTATTCGTTCGCCAGCGAAGACAAATTTGCGGCCTTCCTTTTTAAAGTGTTTGTGAACAACCTGCGCAACCACTATCGCGATACAAAAGCCAAAGGCATTGTGGAAGTGGAGTTGCTCGAAAAACACGAGAAATGGGCGCATGACCGCAAAGAAGGGGAAGACGCCGGTACTGGCCTTAAAGAAAGCATGAGTCCCCTGATGGCCTGCCTGCAAAAAGTGCTGGCTGTGCTCGAAGACTGGCAACGTGTGCTCTTGTTAATGAGGGCGCAGCAGCATGCTTACGAAGACATCTCTAAATATGTTTCACGTCCCGGTGAACAATTAAAGGTTTACCACCACCGGCTTAAAAAAATAGTCACCGAAAAAACAAACGATTGCCTTCAGCAAAAAACAACATGAAACACCAGTCTTCAATAAACGAAAATGAGTTGGATGCCGCGCTCAACGCGTTGTTTCTGAACAAATACAGCCATACCGAAAATGAAGACCTCGCACGCTTTGTTTTGGAAAAGGATTATGATGTGTTAATGACAGACAAAAAGAAAAAAAAGCTGCTAAACAAACTCAGCGGCAAACGGGGTGGTTTATTTTTGTTGTTGGCGCTTATAGGATTAATCGCCACCATTGTTT
>ENA-UOWO01006087-UOWO01006087.1-activated-sludge-metagenome-genome-assembly--contig:-NODE-6087-length-12479-cov-5.266420_pt1 | contig 12479 bp, 14 predicted proteins | sample MGYA00238148_ERZ761564 | MGnify/ENA primary metagenome ERZ761564 (study PRJEB28885, sample SAMN05720194) | activated sludge metagenome | isolation source: Anaerobic digester | place: USA...
TAACTCCAGCACCCCGATCTTTATGTCGTTATCGACTCCAAATTTATATAAAAACAGTATTAAGAAAAATCTATGTTCAGGTTTAGCACCTGGACTGTCTAGAAATAACGGAGCCAACCAATGCATTTTACCCTCTCAACAAAACCATAGTTTATCGTAGAAATAATATCTGTATTTTGAATTTTTATACAAATATAAATTATTACATTGACATAGTCATATGACTTGTACATTGACGCAGTCAATGGTTTAATTGGTAGAATTTAACATTTAAACTGTCGAATATTTATGCTAAGAAAAAACAATTGGATAGATGAAATTGATAGCGGCAATGCATTGATAAGAATATGGGCGTTTGAATACCTTGCGCAGCACGGTTTGACGCATGGGCGGAACATCTATGGAGGGGAACAAATAAGGAGGCTAATTGACGAGATTCCCAATAATGCTTATGGGTTGCTACTGCTGAAACGCATGTATGCAGCCTATGCGCAGAAGAAACAAAGGAGCAAAAAAAATGGTAGAAAGGCTTATAATTTCGTTATGTCAACACAAGCCAAAGCGCGCCTTGAAGCACTAGCCAAAGAAATAGGAAGACCGCTTAATGAAACCCTAGAATCATTGATCATGAAAGAGTATTGGCACCTAAAAACAGAAAAGGATGCTGAAAAGAATGCACGCAAAAAGAAGGCTATTTTTATCCCTCCAAAAGTACTGTAACGGCACGATGTATTCCATAATGCATTCCAAAACCAAATAAAAATATAGTTTTTACTTGATTATCATGCAGTTATAATCACAATTCAGATTCCCCCGCCCCACCAAATACAAAAACCCGATCAGAAATGATCGGGTTTTTTATTTTCTGCATTTGCTACTTTGATAACCCAGAGCATAATTACCAATCACGTAACCGCTATTTGCACACTATATGCAAAGAGCGTAAATTCATAAAAAATCACGTCTAGCCGCAATGTTAAAAAATAAAATCAATACGAGGAGGCGAGAATGAAACGAAACTTGTTCAAAGAGATAGGCGAAGGCTTTGAGACGTTAAAAGATGAGCACCGAGGTAAAGTCACCCTAAAGCAGCACACCGCAGAAAAGATAAGTGCTCCAATAGTTACGAACCAACAAAAGAACACTAGAGAACTGAGAATAAGGCCGCGCCAAACCTAATGCACAAGCTGCCGGAAATATCCTGATACCATTGAGCAGCTAGGAATGGTTTAAATCCGGTTACATTCATTTTTTCAAAAAGAGAGTCTAGATGAGCGAATTTAAACTTGGGCTATTTGAAAATGCTATAGATAGTTTAAACGAAGCATTGATCAAATACGAAGAAGGACAAAATGGTGAATATAACGCTTACAAATTTTGTGTGCAGCATCTTTCACACTTCCTCGAACTTTCTCTCAAATACCATGTAATTCAATCGCACCCTCTTTTGATATATAAAAACCCGTTCGCTAAAGTTATCAACGATGAATCGCAAACAATAGGCCTATATGAAGCAATAAATTTTTTAAAAAACGAAGGATGTGAAATTTCAAATACATTTGAAAGAGACATCGATTGGCTGAAAAAAATTAGGAACAGCATAGAACATCATAAATTCTCCATGAACACCAAAGAGGTCGAACAAACCATAGGTCGTTTAATTAATGCAATAGTCGAATTTTATGAAAAACATATAAATATAGACTTAAGTGAACACATTTATGCTACCCAATATGATCTGTATCACGATTTAGCTGATACCTATGGACTCCAACTAAAAAAAGCTGAAGCAGAAATAGAAAGAGCAATATCTAATTTATCATCTACAGAGAATGGCTTACAGATCTTCTGTTGCCCAAGATGTGATCACGATATGATGATTCCAAATTATGAGTCTGATACAGGGTATAAATGTGCTTTTTGCGGAAATGAAGAATCAGAAGATATAGCAGTGAAATGTGGAACTTGCGCTTCTACTTTGCCACTCTGGAAAATGGAGTTATTAGATAGAACTAATAATGGAAACGTTCAATACTACTGCCCAAACTGTTTAGATACTGGAACAAATGAAAGGGAAATAGATGATTAGGGCCAGAGTAAAGCTATACAATCACTAAATAAAAACAGCCTTTCACTCAAACTAGGGCACTCAATAAAGCCAAATATTAATCAACTCCATGGCCAAATCCTACCAACCACCACACAGCATCACCCCAGCCATTATTCACTTGATTGCAAAAATCAGTGAAGCTTTGGGTCGCCTGTCGGTTTTGGAGGATGAAAAAAATCTTCGGCTTCGGCGCGCGAATCGTATTCGCACTATTCAAGGCTCACTGGCAATTGAAGGCAACACACTTAGCGAAGAACAGATCACCGCAATTCTGGAAGGCAAACGTGTTATAGCACCACCAAAAGAAATTCAGGAAGTTCGCAATGCAATCAAAGCCTATGAACAGTTTGAAGCTTGGCAAGCTGGCAATGAAAAACATTTATTAAATGCACATAGCATTTTAATGACCGGCCTTGTTGATGATGCGGGCGCTTACCGCAAAGGTAATGTGGGTGTAATGAATGGTGAGCAAGTGGTGCATATGGCACCGCCAGCGAATCGTATTAAAAATCTTATGGGTGATTTATTGGGTTGGCTTGCAACCACCGAACAGCATCCATTAATTGCCAGCTCTATTTTTCATTACGAGTTTGAATTTATTCACCCCTTCAGCGATGGTAATGGCCGTATGGGGAGGTTGTGGCAGACGTTAATTTTGAGCCAGTGGAACCCGCTGTTTGTAAATATTCCTGTTGAAAGTATGGTGCATGAACACCAGAGCGATTATTACCGTGCGATAAATGCCAGCACCGCAAAAACAGATTCAGCGCCTTTCATAGAATTTATGCTGACGATGATTTTGAATACCATCGAATCATCTAATTCTTTAGTCACCCCCCAAGTCACCCCTCAAGTCACCCCCCAAGTCAAAGAATTGATTCTTGCACTCAAAGGCGAGATGAGCCGCGATGATTTGCAAAGTGCATTGGGCTTGCAAGATCGTAAATCGTTTAGCGAGCGCTACCTGAAACCTGCGCTGAGTGCAGGTCTTATTGAGATGACTATCCCTGACAAACCAAAGAGCCGTTTGCAAAAGTATCGGCGAACTCAGAAGGGTCAGACATTAATTTCTAGAAACAATTAATGCTTAACCCGTTTAGATCCCCCTATTACAACTTAAGAACAGCAGTTAACTGCTGTAACATTTGTTGATGTTTTTCGACAGACATATTGCGCAAGTTGATCAGCTTCCAGCGAACAGCTGGCAACTCGTTGACGCCATCTAAACCTAACAAAGACCAATTCGGCACTTTATTTTTGAAGGATATCAGAAATAATTTTTCAGCCTCAGTCATTGAATTATTCAGCAGCTGAATCATATTTTCTCGCGTTTGTATCAGCGACTCCAACGCGACAGGTTGCGGAGTCATAGCAACAAACTCGCCATCGTACACAGGCTGCAACTCTTTCAAGGTTGGATTTAGTATCTCAGAAATTGGGCGCGGGTGACTAATCAAGTAAACTAAAAATGCCTTGCGAATTTCTTCGGTGATACCTTCGTTTTCCAACAATAGCTTTACATCATATAGATCACGTGGATGTTGGCGATCTAGAGCGGCACATAACTTCCCTGCATATAAGTCACCCAAGGATACAACCGCTATTTCTGCAAAACCAAATTGATCTTCAACACTGGCGGTGACTGATCTTATTACCGGCTCATACACCGTGCCGCGTAATACTGGGGATAGTTCGATTTTAATTTGCACGCCTTTGTGGGCAACAATCAGGCGTAGCGCATCCAATTTATCTAAAAAGGTTTCGGTGATGTGCGCGCTAGGGAAAACGGATTGTATTCTTTGTGCTATCCGTTTTAACGCAGCTTTAATTGCTTCTAATGCTTGCGCACGATCATGGATTGGTAAATAAACCAAATCAATATCGACCGACAAACGCGGAAAATCGCGCACAAACAAATTAATCGCAGTTCCGCCCTTCAATGCAAAACAAGACTCCTCGCCTACCAATGGCAACAACTGAATAAGAAATTGCACTTGCCGATAATAAGGATTATTGCTGTCCATACAAATGCTCAGGCACTGTTATTTGAAATTGTTTATCCAACCGCCCACCTTGAACAAGTACACGCTTACCGCTGCCCAAATTGAACTTAGTAGAATCGATTTTTTTCAACCAAGGGTAGTTATAGCGAGAAGCCAACCAAAAAAATAACCGCTTAACTTTCACGCTAGTACAGGCATACAGCAATCGTTCTAGTTTTATCGGCGATAGACTTGTTAAACCCTGCATAAGTGCGTCTGCATAATCAAAACTGACAGCTGAAGGCACATCCTCTAACAATTCTAAGAGTGCTTTTTCGGGGCAAGATATTTTTAGTGATTCAAGATCATCGCGCCATGGAATATCTGAAAAACGGTTCGACACTTCAGCAAGGTTTGGTAGCCAAAGGCTTTCACTTTTATGCCAAACAACCTTACAACCTAAGTTTAATTTTTGCAGCCAAGTAGGTTCTTTTTCGGGTGCGTAAAAATGCACAGTGCGCTCAACGGCCAAAGGTGCAAAATGGCCAAGCCCTTGTAACTCTAATGCGGTTAAACCACCCAGTGAACCCTCTGGATATGTACGCTGTAACCCCAACACCAAACCCTGCCACGCAACAGGTAACCCACTACGCGCATATACCCCTGGAGCCAAAGAGACTAGCTTCCCACTTTTCAAGGCGTTGTCGAGCTTATGCACACCAACACCCTGCGCGAGCAACCCTTTTCGTATAGCTAACACGCCTAATGGGAGGACTGATTCTACACTGGCTTCGAACATAGTTTGGTTTACCAGAAATAAATATAACGGCGAAATTTGCCGAAAAATAAAGATTACTTAAACTAGCAGACTTTAATCGGTTTGTTAAGTTGAACTTAATCGGCGTTTTACGCCGTAATTTTATGATTACACAAACCACATCTGTGGCATATCCTTCGGGCAGCTTCGCTGTGTAAATGCGGGGGAGGAGTAAAAGCGTGCTTCGCACAAAACTTATCGCACTGGGAGTCAGCCCCTCCCCGCTTTTTAAGGGGGAGGTTGGGAGGGGGTTAGCTTGTCTCACCCCATAACCAGCACCAATTTCAAATATAATGCCCGCCTATTAACTATTAGGTACGCCCATGTCCACCTATACCGTTTTAGCGGCTGCGGTCGAATCGACCACGGAAGAGAAGAACAGTGATTTTTTAACGTTTTTGCATCCGGTTACTTCGCGTGAAGAAGCTATGTCGCATGTAGATAGCTATCGGAAAAAATATACCGATGCAAATCATGTGTGTTGGGCTTATGTAATTGGCAATACGCGCCAGCCACAAACGCAGGCATTTAGTGATGATGGTGAACCTTCGGGTACAGCAGGAAAACCTATGTTGCATGTGCTCACTGAACGCGATGTGGGTAATTCGCTCGCCGTGGTGGTGCGCTATTTTGGCGGGGTTAAATTAGGTGCGGGTGGATTGGTGCGCGCGTATTCGGGTGCGGTTTCCGATGCAGTCAATCACGCGCAACTATTACAGGTTTCGCCGAGTGTAAACATAAACGTCAGTGTGGATTTTTCTAAGGAAACTAAAATTCGCCATATTGTTAATCAGCATGATGGGCAGATCTTAAATGTGGATTACGGCACGCGAGTGATACTCGATATTAGCCTCGCAGCTTCGCAAGCCGAACTTTTTGTACAACAGGTTATTAATGAAACAGCTGGCGATGCTGTTGTGCAATGTGATAACCCACTCAAATAACGCGTTGCCGGGCTCTAAGTAGCTCGCCTTAGCATGCACTTCAGATCACAAGCTGACAAATGTGAATTATCTTTTTAACGTACAAAACTTAAGCTGGCACCAGTTTATGAGTTAAAGAACGCGAGAATACGCTTCCAACGGACACTTCAGCAAAGTCTGCGGCGCGGTTGAGTAATGCACGCCGAACTATCTGTAAGCATGCAAACCTCTATAATGGTGGCTAGATGTTCTCACCAAGACACAATAGGCAGACAAAATGAACCATGAAACCACCCCTGGCACAGCTTGCCGAGCACCTTTGTTTCTAGAGAAGCCTTGGATCTGGCTGATTTTCAGCCTCTACTATTTTGTGCCCGTCTATTACATGAAAGCCTCTAAAGAGACTCTAGTGTTTTTGTGTGGCGCTTACTTGTTATTTGTATTCTTCTTTTTATGGGGTTCACGGCTCAACCAGAAACATGTTTGGAAGGCAATAGTAGCGCTCACATTACTGCTCTTTTGTGTTGTTCCCGTATCGCCCGGCTCCAGTAACTTCTTTCCCTATATTGGCTTTTTGATTGGTTTTAGTTACTCCACTCGCACTTACCTCAGCCTGCTGGTTGGCTATTTCCTTATTATCGGTGGCGTTCAGTATTACTACGATTACCCCGTGCCCATGTTTGCCTTACCGGCGATTAGCGGCCTGCTTTCTATTAGCTTATGGGGGCATATTGAGCGGATGCGCTACTCACATCGCACCCACTGGATTCAAAGCCGTCAGGAAATTCAACAGCTCGCCGTTATTGCGGAACGCGAGCGTATTGCCCGCGATTTGCACGATATTTTAGGCCACACCCTCTCATCCATCGCACTCAAAGCCGAGCTCGCCGAAAAACTTCTTAAGCAAGATAAAATTCAAGATGTGAGCGATCACCTCTCTGACCTGCATAAAATTGCACGCGAAAGCTTGAGCTTGGTGCGTCAAACAGTTTCTGGCTACAAACATCGCGGGCTTTCTGGCGAGGTAATTCAACTCTGTGAAAAGTTGCGTCAAAACGGTTTCTCAGTAGATCTGAATGGCGAGATCCCCTCGCTTTCACCCCGCGCGGAAACCGCATTAATTTTGGCGCTCACCGAGCTCACCACCAATGTGTTGCGCCACAGCAACGGCAATCACTGCAAAATTTCTTTTCAGCTGGATGGCGAAAGCATGGTCATTAGCATGCAAGACAACGGCTGCATCAAATCCATTACCCCAGGCAATGGCCTCAACGGCATTCAAGAGCGACTACACGCCTTGGCTGGCGATATTAGCGCGCAAATTTCCAACGGCGCGCGCTTTGATATCACCCTCCCCGCCAATGAAATGATACAGGCACATTAACCATGAGAATTTTGTTAGCGGAAGATCAAGCTATGGTGCGCGGTGCGCTAGCAGCACTGCTCGGCATGGAGCCGAATTTTGAAATCACTCAAGCAGAGGATGGCGATAAAGCGTGGCTGTTACTCAAACAAAATAGCTACGATATTTTGCTCACCGATATTGAAATGCCCGGTCGCTCTGGTTTGGAATTGGCGCAGTATTTAATTCAGCAACAATCTACTACCAAAATTATCATCATCACCACCTTTGGCCGCTCCGGTTATATTCGCCGCGCCATAGATATGGGTGTGTCAGGTTTTTTATTGAAGGACGCTCCGTCTGAACAATTGATTCAGGCGACCTATCGCATTATGGATGGCAAGCGCGTTATTGATGGCGAACTGGCGATGATGGCCTTGGGTGAAACAGATCCACTCAGCGATAAAGAACGCCGCGCGCTACGCCTTGCCAGCGAAGGAAAAACTACCGCTGAAATTGCCAATACGCTGTTTTTATCGGAGGGAACTGTGCGCAATTATCTCTCGGAAGCCATCGCAAAATTGAATGCCGCAAACCGTGTGGATGCCGCACGTATAGCACGTCAAAAAGGTTGGATTTAAAAGGTTGGATGAATACCACTGCACCATTCTGCTGCATCACAAAAATGTCACATTTTCATTAATGAGCCATTTTTCCGTTTTATCAGATAACTTAACAGTTTAAGCATTAGTTTAACTTGGAAGCAGCCAGTTCACTTGCTAGAATCGCCCCGCTGCCTTTTCGGCTGAAGGGCGATTATGGCTATTTAGTGGAGTGCTCATCCTTATCGGTAGTAGCTGTTGTTTGCTGTGTAGCCTGAGCACTTTCCTGTTTGTAGGATTCTTTAACCGCACGCATTTTTACATCCTCAGCATAGGCCGCCAAGATTTGCGTAAACACTGATAAGAGCGCGGGAAAGCGTGTTGCTAAAACACCCGCAATCACAACTGCCGAGGTTGCCAAGAGTGGCGAGCGACCCGATAGGCTTTCAAACACTTTAGACATATTCAGTACAGCCGCATCCGCTTGATCACTACGGTTTTGATTTTGCGGCACGGGTGTACGAGCAAAAGCTTTGATAAAAGCGAAGATAATAATGGGGATAAAATAAATTAGGCCAAGTACAATCGGCCCCCACACTGCACCGAGGCACGCGCTCAGCCAGTGGTAAATACCAATGCTGATCCACACAAAACCAATAACGGTTGCGGATAATAAAAGTACAAGGCTCACAATGTTTGCACGCAGTTCCTGCAGGTGATCATTGAAATTAAACATACATTATTTCCTGATAAGTTAAACGCGCAGCTAGCTTGTGTTTAAGTTTACGCCACCTTGCCAAAGGCACTGTTGATATAGCGCAACCCAAGCCGGTAGTGAGAATAAACCCAGTTTTACCAAAGCATCAATCTTAGCAACCAACCGTTAATACAACTAACTATAACTTACTTATAACAAGAGAAACCTATGAATCATCCTGAACAAATTCGGCAAATGCCAGAGTACGTGGAGCTCACCCGAGCGCGTAAAAGAATCGTATGGCCGCTCTCGGTCGCGATTATTACCGTCTACTTTGCGCTTATTCTCATTATCGCGTTTTGGCCAGCATCTTTAGGCGCGCCTATAGGTGAAGGCGTGACCTCCGTAGGTATCGCATTAGGGCTTGGCGTTATTATTTTTTGTATGGTGATCACCGGCATTTATGTCACCTACGCAAACCGTGTGATTGAGCCGCTAACCCGCGCCATCGTACAAAAAGCAGGAGCGCTGAAATGAATATTAAAGGCCTTACTGCACTTTCATTGGTAACAGCCGTGTCACTTATCGGCTTAAGCGCTACCGCATTTGCGGATGCCTCAGCCAAAGCCCCCGTAAACGTCACCGCTATTGTGATGTTCCTCGCCTTCGTTTGCGTGACCCTCGGCATTACCTACTGGGCTGCACGCCGCACCAAAACCACGGCAGATTTTTACGCAGCCGGTGGCGGTATTGGCGGTTTCCAAAACGGTTTAGCCATTGCAGGCGACTATATGTCTGCGGCCTCCTTTTTGGGGATTGCTGGCTTGGTGTATATGTCTGGCTTCGATGGATTAATTTACGCGATTGGTTTTTTAGTCGGCTGGCCAATAGTGCTTTTATTGATTGCCGAACCATTGCGCAATTTGGGTAAATATACCTTTGCCGATGTTGCCTCTTTCCGTTTGCAACAAAAACCGATTCGCATTTTAGCCGCGAGCGGCTCACTCGTTACCGTAATTTTCTATTTGATTGCGCAGTTGGTTGGCGCCGGTAAATTGATTGAAGTTTTGTTTGGCCTACCGTACGAAACCGCGGTGATTATCGTAGGTGTATTGATGACGCTTTACGTGACCTTCGGCGGCATGCTCGCTACTACCTGGGTGCAATTGATTAAGGCCATTTTGCTGCTTTCTGGCGCAAGCTTAATGGCACTTTTGGTGATGGCACATTTCGGTTTTAGTTTTGAAAATATGTTTGCTGAGGCCGTAAAAGTTCACACCAAAGGCATCGCTATTATGGCGCCCGGCACCTTGGTGTCAGACCCCATTTCTGCGATTTCACTCGGTATGGCACTGATGTTCGGCACCGCTGGCTTGCCGCACATTTTAATGCGCTTCTTCACCGTGAAAGATGCCGTACAAGCACGCCGCTCGGTTTTTTATGCCACAGGCTTTATCGGCTACTTCTACATCCTTACTTTTATTATCGGCTTCGGTGCCATAGTACTGTTGTTAAATAATCCTGCTTATTTTGCCGATGGCAAACTCGTAGGCGGCACCAACATGGCGGCGATTCACTTGTCGCAAGCACTCGGTGGCGATTTGTTATTAGGCTTTATTTCGGCAGTTGCCTTCGCGACTATTTTAGCCGTGGTATCGGGTTTGACGCTTGCAGGTTCCAGCGCAATTTCTCACGATCTTTACGCAACGCTGGTATTAAAAGGTGAACGCAATGAGAAAAAAGAAATTCGCGCATCGCGCATTGCCACTGTTTGTTTGGGTGTAATTGCAGTATTGCTCGGCATAGTGTTTGAAAACCAAAACGTTGCCTTTATGGTGGGCTTGGCATTCTGCGTAGCCGCCAGCGCCAACTTCCCCATCTTGTTGCTTTCCATGTACTGGCGCAAACTCACCACGCGCGGTGCTGTGATCGGCGGCTCAATTGGTTTGCTAACCGCATTGGTTTTGGTAATTATCGGCCCAACCGTTTGGGTAGATGCCTTCCATTTTGAACAAGCCATATTCCCTTATAAATACCCGGCTATTTTCTCTATTAGCGCTGCATTTATTGGTATTTGGTTGTTCTCAGTTTTAGATAAATCCAAAACCGCAAAAGCCGAAGAAGCCGCGTTTGATGCACAATTTGTGCGTTCACAAACGGGGATTGGAATCAGTGAAGCGGCTGAGCATTAAGCGAAGCAGCTAATTAATTGATAGAAAAAGAAAACGGCAGCCTAGGCTGCCGTTTTTTATGGGTATCTGCTAAATCAATTAGTGCTCTGCTTTAACCGATTTAACCGCGCGTTGCATTAATAAATCGGTGTAGGCAATACCAATTGCAGAAGCGATAAACGACATGTGGATAATGGTCTGCCACATAATGCCCGCTTCGGTAATAGTAACTTTAGTGCCTGGCTCTACTGGCAAGCCGAGCGCACCCGCTGAGATAAACGTTTTAAGCAAGTGTATTGACGATATACCGATAATTGCCATGGCCAGTTTTACTTTCAACACGGTCGCATTCACATGACCTAACCACTCGGGTTGATCAGGGTGACCATGTAAATTCAAGCGCGATACGAATGTTTCGTAACCACCCACAATTACCATCACTAACAGGTTTGAAATCATCACCACATCAATCAAACCCAATACAACCAGCATTATTTTTTCTTCGTTTAAGTTTGGAGCATCAACGATTAAGTGAAACAACTCCGTCATAAACAAAAAGACATAAACACACTGCGCCACAATCAAGCCTAAATACAAGGGCAACTGCAACCAACGCGAACCAAATATTAAGGTTGGGAAAAAACCAATTTTGTACGGGGGATTTTTTTCTTCCATTGTATTACTACCTATAAAGTTTAAAAAATTTGAGGCGGAGTATACGCATACCCACCTAAGATAAAAATCTGGAACTCATTAAAACTCAGGTTCGCAAACGCCCTTTACTCTATCGCCGGTTACGGGGTGCTCAAGCGCCAATTCCGTGGCATGTAACAACAACCGTGGCGATTTACTCAGCGCAACCTCATCCGCGTAAAATTCACATCCTAAAATTGGGTGACCAATCGCCAGCATATGCAAACGCAGCTGATGTGAACGGCCGGTAATGGGGTGCAAAAGTACGCGCGAAGTCTGCGCAATCTCATCGCGCGATACTACGGTAAATTCTGTGACAGATTGCCGACCGGTCGTAGCGCAAATTTTGTACTTGGGGCGATTTTCCATATCCGGCGCAATAGGCAGGTCAATCACACCGCTATCGTCTTTCACCAAGCCATTCACAATCGCGGTATAGGTTTTGTGAGTGGTGCGCGCCTGAAATTGCTTGCTGATATGGGAAAGCGCGGCTTTATTAAGCGGGATCACCATAATGCCCGAAGTATCAAAATCCAAGCGATGGACTATGGCGGCATTGGGGAAATCTACCAACAATCGTGCAATCACTGAGTCACGATTCTGTGGATGGCGGCCAGGTACACTTAATAATCGTGTGGGTTTATTGATTAGCAAGAAGGAAGGATCGCGCTGAAGAATCTCTACCTCCTCCATACATTTGGGTAGTACCGCTAAATCATCAAATACATCTGACATAAACCCGAACCTAAATAACACTTAAAAAGTGCGGCAATGATAGCAGCCAACCGCCAGAATCTATAACCAAATGGCCAGTATTTAGACCAAAAGAGTCCTTGCCTCATCTCGCGATTGGGGGACAATTGGTGTATTCTGCGCGCCTCATTTTATGCAAGAGATGGTACTAAGCTCCCATGTATATTTACGACGAGTACGACAACAGCATTCTGCGCCAACGTGTGGCTCAGTTTCGCGATCAAACCGAGCGCTTTTTAGCAGGCGACTTACCGCCTGAGCAGTTCTTGCCTTTGCGTCTGCAAAACGGTCTTTATGTGCAACGTTTAGCGCCCATGCTGCGCATTAACGTGCCCTACGGTATGGTTAATTCCGCTCAGATTCGCAAGCTTGCACATATTGCCCGTCAT
>ENA-UOWO01006096-UOWO01006096.1-activated-sludge-metagenome-genome-assembly--contig:-NODE-6096-length-12466-cov-10.873902_pt1 | contig 12466 bp, 8 predicted proteins | sample MGYA00238148_ERZ761564 | MGnify/ENA primary metagenome ERZ761564 (study PRJEB28885, sample SAMN05720194) | activated sludge metagenome | isolation source: Anaerobic digester | place: USA...
GCAACGGTATCAGCTTTTAAGCGGAACGCAAGACGGGGTGAAATTGGCGGTTACAGACCGGCTACGCCGAGGCGACGATGGGCTACTACTTCGACGCCCGCGCCTTGGCCCGCTGGGGCATCGGCCGCGAGTCGCTGCCCCAGGGCAGCGTCATCCTGTACGACGAGAAGAGCTTCTGGGATAGGTACTGGTACGCGCTGGTCATAGGAGCCGCCGTCTTCGCCTTGGAGTCGCTCTTGATCCTGGCCCTCGTACGCTCGTCGTCGCAGCGGGCCAAGGCGATGCGGGCCCTCGCCGTCGAGCGCTCCAGGCTCGAGCTGACCGTCCAGGCCCGCACCGCCGACCTGTCCGCGGCGAACGACGACCTGGTCCGCGAGATCGGTGACCGCGAGCGCGCCGAGTCCAAGGCCGTGGCCATGGCGGCGGAGAAGGCGATGCTGCTCCGCGAGCTGCAGCATCGCGTCAAGAACAGCCTTACCATTATTGTCAGCCTCATAGGGCTCGAGTCGAGCAAGTCCGGCTCGGCCGAGCTGCGCGAGTCGTTGGAGTCGCTGGAGTCGAGGGTCTCGGCGCTCGCGGCCCTCTACGACATTCTCTACGACACCGGCGGCATCGAGCGCCTGCCCCTGGCGGCCTACCTCGACCGTGTCGTCGACGCCGCGGCCGAGAGTCTCGGGGCCGACGAGAAGGGTATCAGCCTGACGAGGGACATCGCGCCCATCGCGATGGACATGAAGCGTGCCGTCTCGCTCGGGCTCATCGTCAATGAGCTCGTGACCGACTGCCTCAAGTACGCCTTCCCCGGCGGGGCTCGAGGAACGGTACGGGTCAGCCTACGGGCCGAGGCCGGCCGCTACCTGCTCGTCGTCGAGGACGACGGCGTCGGGTTGCCCGAGGGCTTCGACCCCGACTCGGTCGACGGCTTCGGCTTCAAGCTCGTCGGGATGCTGGCCAGGCAGCTCCATGGCGAGTTCTCCTGGTCCAGCCGCGACGGCTCCCGGTTCTCGCTCTCCATACCGGCCGAAGACCAAGCCTCCTCGGGATGACGACGAAACGCATGGCCGCTCGACCGGTTTTCGGGATATACTTAGAAGCGCGGCGCCGCCGTACTGCACGGAACGGCGCTAGCCGGCCATCGGGGAGGTGAGGCCTCGCTCGCACCCCGGCGTCGAGCCGCCGAGCGGTCGCCTCGAAAGCGTATGAAACGATCCACCGCGTTAACCGTCGCCATCTTCGCGGCCTTCTCCGCCTTCGGGCAGGGCTCGGGTCCGGCCACAGGCGAGACCGTCGGGGTGGCCTTCGTCGGCTTCGACTCGGGCGATATCAGCGAATCCGGCAGGCTGATCCTGTCCGACCTGGTCCGTCGCGAGATATCCATCGCCCCCGGCTTCGCGCTCGTCGACCGCGGCAACGTCGAGCTCCTGCTCGAGGAGCAGGAGCTGCGCCTGTCCGAGGCCTTCGACGCCGCCGACCCGGTGCGTGTCGGCGAACTGACCGGCGCCGGCTCGTATATCGTCGGCCGTATCGGCCTCCTGGGCACCCTGTACATCATCTCTCTGCGGATGATAGACGTCGAAACCGGCCAGGTGACGCGCACCGTGACCGAGGAGTTCATCGGCCCGCTCGAGGACCTGCGCAAGCCCGTGCGCATCGCCGCGCAGAAGATACTCGGCGTGCCCGGCATCGAGGTCAACCAGGGCGAGTTCATCAGCATCGAGACCGACCCGCCCGGAGTCGGCGTCTACGTGAACGGCCTGTTCGAGGGCAACGGCCCCGTCGTCATACGCGTGCCAAAACCCGGCAAGTACGACGTCAAGCTGGCCACCGACGGCTATAAGCCATGGTCTCAGACCGTCAACGTCGAGAAGAACGCCACCTTCTTCCTCAAGGCCAGGCTGATCAGGCAGGAGCGGATCGTCGACGAGCGGACGCGGGCCCTCCAGGACGGCCGCGTCTCCTTCCTGACCTTCACGACCGTCTATACCGCCCTGGCCTCCGAGGCGACGCTCTACGCCATCGGCTCGGACAACGTGAGGCTCTACGTGGGCCTGCCGCTCCTGACCGCGCCGCTGGCGTTCTTCGGGGCGCTCAAGGCTACGGACGGCATCGTGATGAATTCCGGCCGCTCCTTCATGATCATGTCGAGTACCCTATGGGGCAGCACCTGGGGCCTCGTGGCCTCGTTCGTCTTCGGAGCGGACTCGCGGGCGACCGCCGAGGGGCTCGGCGGCGAGGGGGACGAGGTGGACGAGGACGGTTTCGCCTTCTTGCCGCTCCACGCCGGGCTCAGCGTCGCCGGAGGCCTCGTCTACGGCGGCCTGTCCACCTGGCTGACCTCCGGCGACGAGCCATTCCCGAGTTCGAGGGTCTGGCTATACCACCTCGGCTCGGTGCTCGGTTCCTTCCTCGGACTCGGCGTGCCCTACGTGTTCGGCGCCGAGTCGCCGGGCGTGATCTACGGCGGCATGCTGGTCGGCTCGCTGGCGGGCTCGGCGACGGCGCTCTGGTTGACGCGCGACTATACCGAGGGGCGGAACGTGGGCAACGTCGCCTTCATCCCGGAGCTACCCCGGCCTGTCGCGCTCGGAACCGACGGCGGGTTCGGCCTCTACCTGCCGCTCCTGAGCGCCAGGTACTAGTCGGGCACCGTCGTCGGGGCGCGAAACGAAAACGGTTGCGCGCCGCGAGAATCGACCGTATACTCGCCTTGCCGCGCCCTCTCTCGCGCGGTTTACTGCTTGGTTTGCTTGGGTGTCCTTCCGGCATCGTCCGTAAACGAAGCTAGGTAAACGGCTTAAGGCCGTATTATTCTAGCCGTCCGCCTACGGAGTCCGCGATGCCCCTGTCTCCGCTCGAGGCTTCGCCCCTCTCCCTCCGGCCGGCGGCTCAGCGCTCCGCGCGCGAAGGAGGCCGTCCCCCCGATGAACCATCGTCGTCTCGACGATCAACGCCGCACACCAACGAACAGGAGAGAAACCCTATGATCCAGAACGCGCTACCCTATGTCGCCTTCCTCATCTTCTTCGCAGGCCTCCTCGTCTTCCTCGAGAAGACCCTGAAGCTCAAGGTCTTCAAGTACGTACCGGCCATCGTCATGCTCTATTTCTTCGCGATGCTGCTGTCGACGTTCGGCGTCTGGCAGAAGACGCCGCAGATCACCGCCGCATATAAGGCCCTCAAGGATGGGCTGCTGCCGGCGATGATCTTCCTCATGCTGCTACGCTGCGATCTACGCAAGATCTTCAAGCTCGGCCCGAGGATGCTCCTCGGCTTCTTCGCCGCGACGATCACCATCATGATAGGTTTCATCGTCACCTTCGCCATCTTCAAGGGCGCCTTCGAGCCCGGTAGCTGGAAGGCCTTCGCGGCGCTGTCCGGTAGCTGGATCGGCGGCACCGGCAACATGGTCGCCATCCAGGGCGCTCTCGACGTACCCGACGCGAACATGGGCTACACGCTCCTGATCGACTCGATCAACTATTCGATCTGGGTGATGTTCCTGCTCTGGGTCGTTTCGTTTGCCCCGGCGTTCAACAAGTGGACCAAGGCAAATTCCAAGGTCCTCGACGAGGTCGGCCAGAAGCTCGGCGCCGCCACCGAGGGCAACAGGACCAACGTCGAATTCGTCGACCTGATCGTACTGCTCGGCACGAGTCTCCTCGTCTCCGCCCTGTCCATTTGGCTGGGGGGCATGCTTCCCAAGTCTGTATTCTTCCAGAGTTCGACCTGGACCGTGCTGATCGCGACCGCCGCCGGCGTCATCTGCGCGATGACCCCGCTGGCCAAGCTGCCCGGCTCCAACCACCTGTCCAACCTGATGCTGTACACCATCGTCGGCCTGATCGCCTCCCGTGCGAACTTCGCCGAGCTGACCCAGGCTCCGATCTACATCCTGGCCGGTTTCTGCATCCTGGGCATCCACGCCATCCTGCTCGCCCTGGTAGCCAAGCTGTGCAAGCTCGACCTGTTCACCTGCGGCGTCGCGAGCCTCGCCAATATCGGCGGCGTCGCGTCGGCGCCTATCCTGGCGGCGTCCTACGGCGAGGCCCTGGTTCCGATCGGCGTGCTCATGGCGCTCATGGGCTATATCGTCGGCACCGGCGGCGGCCTCCTCGTCGGCAAGGTGCTTTCGATACTATAATCAGCGCTCCGGGGCCGTCGCGGAGACGCGGCCCCGGAGGCAGCTCGTTTCGATCCGGAGGTAGCTATGTACGACCCCTCGACGATCTACGTCGTCGGTAACGCCAAGACCAATACCGAGAACGCGATAACGACGCTCTATAATTCGTTCTATATCGGCTTCGTGCTCGACCCCGCCACAGGCAGGATCGTGGACGCGTCCTGCTCGGCCACGATCAGGACGACCGACGAATTCGTGCGCGGCATCTTCGTAGGCAAGGCGATGGGGCGGGACGACGCATCGCTCGACGACGAGGTCCGGCGCCGCTACCACGGATCGTCGCAGAAGGCCATCCTGGTCGCCTATAAGGACGCCGCGAAGAAGCTGGCGGAGATTCAGGCCAGGCTGGGAACGGAAGGACCCCGTAATGAAGATCAAGGAACTGCGGCTCGGCCGCATATCGGTACCGCTCAAGAAGCCCTTCAAGACGGCGCTCAGGACCGTTGAGAGCGTCGAGGATGTCATCGTCGAGCTGCACGCCGACTCGGGCGAGGTAGGCTACGGCGAGGCGCCTCCTACCGGCGTCATCACCGGCGACACGACGGGCGCCATCATCGGCGCCATCCAGGACCACCTGTCGAAGGCCGTCGTCGGCCTGGACGTGGAGAACCTCGACGAGATCATGGCGCGCATCGACGCTTCGGTGGTCCACAACACCAGCGCGAAGGCCGCCGTGGACATAGCCGTCTACGACCTGTTCGGCAAGCTGTGCGGCCAGCCCCTATACAAGCTCTGGGGCGGGTACCGCAAGGAATTCGCCACCGACATAACGATCAGCGCCAACGGCGCCGAGCAGATGGCCGCCGACGCCGCCGAGGCCATGGCTCTCGGCTACCGGACGCTGAAGATCAAGCTCGGCAAGGACCCGGCCCAGGACGTGGCGCGCATGAAGGCCATCCGGGCCGCCGTCGGCTACGGGGTCGACCTACGGGTGGACGCCAACCAGGGCTGGAAGCCCAAGGAGGCCGTCAGGCTCATTCGCGCCATAGAGGACGCGGGCCTCGCGCTCGAGCTCGTGGAGCAGCCGGTGGCGGCCCACGACCTCGAAGGCCTCAAGCACGTGACCGACAACGTCTCGGTGCCCGTGATGGCCGACGAGAGCGCCTTCTCGGCCAGGGACGCTCAGCGCATCATGGAGCTGCGGGCGGCCGATATCGTCAACATCAAGCTGATGAAGACCGGGGGCGTGCACAACGCGCTGCGCGTCTGCTCGCTGGCCGAGGTCTACGGCGTCGAGCTGATGATAGGCTGTATGCTGGAGGCCAAGGTCAGCGTGACGGCGGCCGTACACCTGGCAGCCGCCAAGAAGGTGATCACCAAGGTGGACCTTGACGGACCCGTACTCTGTAGCGAGGACCCTGTCGACGGAGGCGCGGTCTTCGCCGAGTCGCTCGTCAAGCCGAACGAGGCGCCCGGCCTCGGCATAACCGCCATACGGGGATTACGCTACCTGTAACGGCTGCTTGCCGCCGTCGCGGGCTAGCGGATTCTAGGAGGGGCGCTCCGGCTCAGGCCGAGGCGCCCCCATTCTACTCATGGCGTCTTCATAGCCTCGAGACCAGCTCCCGCGCGAAGCGGTAGGAGCGCTCGACGGAGGCAATCTCGACGCGCTCGTCGGGCGAGTGCGGGTAGCGTATGGTCGGGCCCAGGGACAGCATGTCCCAGCTCGGGAAGCGCGGCCTGAAGAGGCCCGTCTCGAGGCCGCCGTGCGTCGAGGTGACGCGCGGATCCTTGCCGAACAGCTCCCGGTAGACGGCGACGGCCTTGCCGAGGAGCGGACTGCCCGGATCGGGGCTCCAGGCTGGCGATACCGCCGGCCGCCTCTGTTCGACCGCCCAGCCGTGCTCGGCGACGCCCGCTAGCCGCCTCTCGACGGTCGCGGCCAGAGCCTCCTTCTCGTCGTCGGACGAGCTGCGGATCATCACGAGCGTCTCGAGCCTGAAGCGATCGGTACCCGGAGCGACGGCTCCCTCGGCCTTGCCGAGGTTGAGCGAGGTCCTGACGAGGCCCGGCATGTCCGGCTCCATCGCGACGAGGCCGTTCGGGAGCGCGCCGAGCATGGTCAGCATCGAGGCCGCGTCCTTGGGAGCGAGGCTGGCCGCCGGCTTGACGGCTATGGACGCCAGCGCGGCCGCGAGCCCGGGATCCTTGTCGCCGAGGGCTATGCGGGCCGCGGTCGCCTCGGACTGGAAGGCGGCGCGGAATTCGGCGGCCCTCGCCGCCTCGACGCCGACGATGGCCCTGGCTTCCCGAGGGATGGCGTTGGCCGCCGTGCCGCCCGATATCGAGGCGATACGCAGTTCCGCGCGCGTCCTGGCCAGGATGCCGACCAGGGCCAACGTCGCGTTGGCCCGCCCCTTGTCGATGTCGACGCCGGAATGGCCCCCGAGCAGGCCGTCCACGGCGGCCTCGAACCAGGCCAGGCCGTCCGGGGCGGCTGTCGCCGGGATGGACAGCTCGGCTATCGTCCTGACGGCGCCGGCGCAGCCTATCGTCAGCTCGGCCTCGTCCTCGCCGTCCAGGTTCAGGAGCAGCGAACCCGTGACGAAGCCCGGCTCGATGGCGCGGGCTCCGCTCATACCGTCCTCCTCGTTGACGGTGAACAGGCACTCGAGCCGACCGCTCCGGAGTTCGTGATCCTCGAGCAGGGCCAGGGCCATCGCCACGCCGATGCCATCGTCGGCGCCGAGCGTCGTGCCGTCGGCGACGAGCCAGGCGGGATTCTTGGGGTCGAGCCTTGGGCGTATCGGGTCGCGCTCGAAGTCGTGGCCCGACTCGGCCGCCTTCTGCGGCACCATGTCCAGGTGGGCCTGCAGGATCACGCCCGGATGGTCCTCCATGCCGAAGACGGCGGGGCGGCTCATCGCCACGTTCCCCGCCTCGTCGCGCTTGGCCTCTATGCCGCGCTCGGCCGCCCAGCGCATCAACGCGTCCGCCAGGGCGGCCTCGCGGTGGGACGGGTGCGGGATGGCGCATATATCGAAAAAGCGTTTCCAGACTGATCTCGGTTGTAGCTCGTCGATGTGCATTCGTTGTACTCCTCCACCGTAATAGTACCACGGATGCTCGGAGGAGGCGAGCGGCGGCTCGTACGGCGCTCGCCTCCCATGGTCGCCGTCCTCTTCAGCGGTATCCGTACTTCGCTATGACGAAATCTATGTCTTTGTCTCCACGCCCGGACAGGTTGACGAGTATCGAACGTCGCGGGTCCGCCTTGGCGAGGCGCTTGGCGTAGGCTACCGCGTGGGCGCTCTCGAGCGCCGGGATGATGCCCTCCTTGCGGCTGAGCTCGTAGAACGCGTCGACGCACTCGTCGTCCCCGACCGAGACGTAGCGCACCTTGCCGAGGTCGTGCAGCATGGAGTGCTCGGGGCCGACCCCGGGGTAGTCCAGGCCGCTCGCGATCGAATAGACGGGCGACGGCTCGCCCTTCTCGTCCTGCAGGAGGTAACACTTGAAGCCGTGGATCACGCCCGGCTTGCCGTAGGTGATGGTCGCGGCGTTATCGCCCGTCTCGGGGCCGCGGCCCATCGGCTCGACGCCGTAGAGCCGGACGCCCTCGTCGTCGAGATAGGCCGAGAAGATGCCCATCGCGTTGGAGCCGCCCCCGACGCAGGCCACCACGTCGTCCGGATGCTCCCCGGTCATCTCGAAGAACTGTTCCCGCGCCTCGATGCCGACGACGCGCTGGAAGTCGCGCACCATCATCGGGAAGGGGTGTGGTCCGACGACCGAGCCGATGCAGTAGATGCTGGAGACCGGGTCCTCGAGATAGGCGGAGAACGCCGAGTCCACGGCCTCCTTGAGGGTTTTCAGTCCCGCAGAGACCGGTACCACCGTCGCGCCCAGGATCCTCATCCTGGTAACGTTCGGCGCCTCCTTGGCTATGTCCACCTCGCCCATGTGGATCTCGCACTCCAGCCCGAAATAGGCGGCCGCCGTGGCGAGCGCCACGCCGTGCTGTCCGGCGCCGGTTTCGGCTATCAGTTTCTTCTTGCCGAGGTACGTGGCGAGCAGGGCCTCGCCCATGCAGTGGTTGAGCTTATGCGCGCCGGTATGGTTCAGGTCCTCGCGTTTCAGGTAGATACGCCCTCCGCACTCGTCCGACAGCGTCTTGGCGAAGTAGACCGGCGTGGGCCGGCCCTGGAAGTGCTTGCGGATGCCGCGAAGCTCGGAAATAAATTCGTGTGACTTGCTGATCGAGTAGTACGCGTCGGTGATCTTGTCCATCTCCCTCTGTAGGTCGGGCGGAATGAAGCTGCCGCCGAAATCGCCGTAGTTGCCGCTCGCGTCCGGAAAGGACTTGAAATAGTCTTCCATATGTATCTCCTAGTAGAAACAATAGAGGCATCATACCCACGATTGGCGTATCTGTCAATAGTAACGAACGCTCTGTATCGCTTCACTTGACAGATTCCCCGGCCCGCCCCTAGTGTTCAATGATGGATAAGCCAACGACCGCGGCGCCCAGGCGCCACGCGCCGGCCCTGCGTCCCGAATTCGTGCCGCTCGGGTTCATCGTCGAGCGTCCCTCGTATGGCTACGAGGTGTACAGGCGCTTCAGCGATAGCCTATCGGGGCTCTGGGGCATCAGCGAGAGTCAAATGTACGCCACGCTCAAGCGGCTCGAGGAGCGCGGCCTCGTCGTGCACCTGGCCGGCGCTGCGGGGAACGACAGCGCCACGGGGAACAACGGCGCCACGGAGGGGGCCGGCGCCACGGGAAACGACAGCGCCACGGGAAACAACGGCGCCACGGAGGGGGCCGGCGCCGCCGGCGACGAGCTGGCCGGCTCGTCGAGCCGGCGTAGGACTCGACGCGGGCCCGGCGCGGAGAAGCGCCTCTTGGCGCCGAGCGACGCGGGGCTGGCCGCCTTCGACGCCTGGCTAGCTGAAACGACGCCGACGAGCCCGCGGGTACTGCGCCTCGAGTTCGTCACGCGGCTCTTCTTCGCGACGCGCAGAGATCCGTCAGCCGGCGCCGCGCTGTTCGCCGCCCAGCGCGCGGCCGTCATCGACGCCATCGGGCGCCTGCGCGAAGGCCTGGCCGTCTCGCGTGAAGGCCTGGCCGTCTCGCGCGAAGGCCTGGCCGGTGATGGCGGAGCCGCCGGCTTCGACCCGTCGGCGCTTGCGCTGTCGTTCAGCGAGGGGCAACTCGTCGCGGTGCTCGAGTGGATGGACGCGAGCGTCGCCCCAGCGCTATCCTAGGCCCATGCTCAAACGAATCCCGACCCGTCGAGCCATGGCCCGCTCCCTGAGTTGCGCCTTGGCTGTCTGCGCCTGCTTCCAGGCCCACGGACATCCTGCCGTCGACCTTCCGGCGTTCTCCGTCGCCGTCTCAGGCGATATCGTCTTCGAAATCGACCCGAGGCTCGAGCTCCTGTCGGCTGTCCAGGCGATGACCAGCTGGGCGGAGGGCCCGCGCGGCCCCGGCGATAGGCCTAGCCGTTACTTCAGGGATCTCAAGGCCTTCATCGGGCCGTACGCCGATAGCAGGGCCGTACGCCAGAGCCAGGCCATGACGAGGCGAGGCTTTACCTACGACGCGCCGCCCGCCTTCGCACTGTCGCTCGAGGGCGGCCAGGCGATGCGGCCGCCGGCCGGCGGCTGGTCCGACTACCTGCGCGGACGCGCCGGCGGCAAGCGCTCGCTCGACCGCTTCGCCGCGGCGCTCGGCGAGCTGTACGCGGACAGCGGCTTCGATGGCTTCCTTGCCGCCCATGCCGACGACTACGCCCGCTGGCTGGCCGAGGCGAGGGCCGGCTTCGACGCGGAACGAGTCTCGGCCTGGCTCGAGGCGTTCTACGGGAAGCCGGAGGTCCCGACCGTCTACCATTTCGTCCTCGCGCCGGCGATGTTCCCCGGTGGCGGCTACGGCTTCAGCCGCCGGGCCGGGCCCGCCGGCGCAGAGACGCTGCATATCTATCAGATCGTGCGCGCCGGCGGCTACCAGGATGGCGCGTCGTCGGCCGGAGACGCCGGTGAGCCCGGCTTCCCGACCGGCCGTAGCCTGGCCCTGCTCGGCCTCCACGAGTTCGGCCACTCGTTCGTGAACCCGGCCCTCGAGGCGGCCTGGCCGCGTTCTGGCGGCGCCAAGGGGCTCGAGGCCGTCTTCGCTCCGGTCAAGGCCGTCATGGCGAGGCAGGCCTACCCGGAGGCAACCACGTTCTATAACGAGCTCGTGATCCGGGCTGTCTGCGTCGTCGCCGGTCGGGAGCTGGGCCTGCTGTCCGAGTACGAGGCCCGGGCCGAGCTGTCCGGCGAGGCGGGCCAGGGCTTCTATCCCATAGGCCGCGTCGTCGACTTGATCGCCGAGTACCAGGCCGGGCGCGACCGCTATCCACGCTTCGGCGACTTCGCGCCCGCGCTGCTCGAGCGCCTCGCGGCGGATGCGGCGGCCATCGTCGCCGAAGGCTCCGCGAGCGGTTATCGGGCCGTCTACGATGCCTCGCTCCTGCCTTCCGAAGGCTTCGCCGAGGATTTCGAGACGGTGGCCGAACGAGGGCTGCCGCCCGGCTTCAGCGTCACCGTGGGCGCGTCGATAGGCTCCGGGCCAGCGAGCGAGCTCGGCTGCGACCGGCGCGAGGCGGCTTCGGGCGCCGCTTCGTTCTCGTTGAGGGCGGACTCGGAGACCCGCTCCTGGCTCTACCTCGGCAAGCCCGTGGCGGTCAGGCCGGGTACGCTGACCCTGCGCTACCGGGCCCGCGGCGAGGGCATCATCAAGGAGGCGGGGCAGTACGGCAACAGCTACGTCGGCTTCGTCGTGACCCTCAAGGATGGCTCGGTCGTCTTCCCGAGGCGATCCCATGCGGGCAGCTTCCCCTGGTCGGCTCACGAGGTCGAGTACGAGGTGGTCCCCTCGCGCATACGGTCGATCGAGTTCATCTGCTTCCTGAACGAGTCCGGCGGGCTCTGGATCGATGATATAGCGGTGGCCTATCGTTAGCGTGCGCGCCGGTCGTAGCTCCTACCGGGCGCCCGGCGTTCCGGCTGGATGGCGCCGCTTCGCTTCCCGGCCGATACGCGCGTACACGTCCTTGAGCGTCGATGGGCGCAGGAAGTAGTAGCCCTGCAGCATGCCCACCTCGCGCTCGGCGAAGTATCGCCACTGCTCCTCGGTCTCTATGCCCTCGGCGACGATATCGATATCCAGGCTGTGCCCGAGGTTGATGATGGCGTTGACCACCTTCTCGTTCTGTCGTTCTGCCAGGTTCGTCACGAATGATATATCGATCTTGAGCGCGTCGACCGGTAACCTCGAGAGGTAGGCGAGCGACGAGTAGCCGGTGCCGAAATCGTCTATCATGAACGAGATGCCCGGTAACCTCTGCTTGATGTCCTTGATGCGCTCGATCGCGTCGGCGGTGTTTCGCATGATCGCCGACTCGGTGAGTTCCAGTTTGAGGCGCGACGGTGCCAGGCCCGAGCCCTTGACGGTGGCCTCGAGCTCCTCGGCGTAGCCAGGGCGCTCGAACTGCCTGCTCGACACGTTGACCGACACGTACACGTCGCGGCAGCCGTGCTCATGCAGGCGGCGCGCGTCGTAGCAGGCGCGCCTGAGGGCCCAGTCGCCGAGGGCCACGATCATGCCGGTCTCCTCGGCTATCGGGATGAATTCCCCGGGCATCACCGTCCGCTCGTCGTCGCGCTTCCAGCGGGTCAGCGCCTCCATGCCGAGCGTCCTGCCGTCCCGCCCGACGATGGGCTGGTACAGCAGGTTGAAGCCCCCGCGCTGCAGGGTCGCCTTCATCTCCTGCTCGAGGCGCCATCGCTCGGTCGCCTTGGCGCTGACGCTCGGCTCGAACAGGGTATAGCGGTTCTTGCCGCCCTCCTTCGAGCAGTACATCGCTATGTCGGCGCTCTTCGTCGCCTCCTCTATCGTGTGGCCGTGCTCGGGGATGACGGCAATGCCTATCGACACTCCGACGGAGACCGAGCCGCCCGAGGTGCCGTTCTTCGAACGCAGTATGTACGGGCTCGAGACGCTCGCGAGGATGCGCTCCGAGACCAGCACTCCATCCGAGGCGTCCTTGATGGCGGTCAGCACGACCACGAATTCGTCGCCGCCGAAGCGGTAGGCGTCGTCGTCGTCGCGCAGGCACACGCGCAGGCGCCTTGCCGTCTCGATGAGCAGCTCGTCGCCGGCGTCGTGGCCGAGCGTGTCGTTCACGTGCTTGAAGCCGTCCAGGTCGAGGAACAGCACCGCGCCCCGCCACGAGCCGTCCTTGTCCTGGTTGCGCAGCAGCGCGGCCATGTCCTCGTTGAACAGGTCGCGGTTCCCGAGGCC
>ENA-UOWO01006097-UOWO01006097.1-activated-sludge-metagenome-genome-assembly--contig:-NODE-6097-length-12465-cov-4.481547_pt1 | contig 12465 bp, 12 predicted proteins | sample MGYA00238148_ERZ761564 | MGnify/ENA primary metagenome ERZ761564 (study PRJEB28885, sample SAMN05720194) | activated sludge metagenome | isolation source: Anaerobic digester | place: USA...
ACGTTCTTGCAGATGATCGGCTCGCGGAAGATCACGCCGCCCAGGATGTTGCGGATCGTGCCGTTGGGCGATTTCCACATCTGCTTCAGGCCGAATTCCTCGACCCGCTGCTCGTCCGGGGTGATCGTCGCGCATTTGACGCCGACGCCGTACTGCTTGATCGCATTCGCTGCGTCGATGGTGATCTGGTCGTCGGTGCGGTCGCGTTCTTCGATCCCGAGGTCGTAGTATTTCAGGTCGATGTCGAGGTAGGGCAGGATCAGCTTCTGCTTGATGAAGTCCCAGATGATCCGGGTCATCTCGTCGCCGTCAAGCTCGACGACGGGGTTGGCTACCTTGATCTTGGACATGGGACTCTCCGGTCAGGGGATTCGGTTGCGGGGGTCATAGCTTAAAACGGGCGGCTTGGGAAGGGCGGTATGCGATTGTATACCGAAATGCCGCATGGCGCTTACAACCGGAAGAACGGGCGGCAGCGGGCGCGGACCCAATCCCAAAGCGCGGGCGCACCTTTGGCGATCTTTGACCCGACGCGGGCCTCAAGCTGGTCGTAGGTCACGTTGTAGGTGGTCCAGGTCCCGCCGCCGCTCATCAGGTTGGCCATCACCGGCTGCACGCGGTCAAGGCTTTTGGCGAAACGGGCGTCGGGGGATTCAGCCGCCTCGAACTCTTCCCAAAGCGCGCGAAGATCGTCGCGCAAGTCACTGGGAAGAAGGCCAAAGATGCGGTCGGCGGCGCGTGCTTCGGCGATGGTCGTCTCTAGGCTGGCATGGGCCTGACCGTTTGCCGAGTGGATCGGCACGTCGCCAACATCGATCTCGACCAGATCGTGGATCAGGAGCATCCGGATCACCCGGTCGATCGACACCCCCGGCCCGGCCTGATCGGCCAGCACCAGCGCGTAAAGCGCCAGGTGCCATGAGTGTTCGCCGGAATTCTCTAGCCGCGAGCCATCGACCAGCGTCGTCGCGCGCAGGACGGATTTCAGGCGGTCCGCCTCGTTCAGGAAGGCGAACTGGGCGTCCAGCCGGTCCGTCAATGCCCCATGCCACCCATGTCGATCGGGGCGACGGGTTCTTCCTCGATCTCGCCGCGCTTGGCGGCCAGGGCGCGCTCCAGAAACTCGCGCCCCCGGCGTTCGGCCATGCGGACCCGGATCGCAGTGATGTAGGCCTCTTGAAACGTGGGTGAGGCGGCCATCAGCACGCGGGCGACCTTTTCGTAGAAACGGTCGTCTTCCAGCTCGATTTCAGCGGCCAGGACATCTGCGGCCAGCTGGTCGGCAAGCTCCTGGATCATCGACATGCTAGCGCGTGCCTTCCGTCATGCGGCGGCGGACATAGTCCGAAACTGTCTGGATCATCGGTTTCATATGCGCCTCTTCGTCCTTGAAGAAGTGATCGGCCCCTTCCACCTCGGTGTGGGTGATGGTGATGCCCTTCTGTTCGTGCAGTTTGCCGACCAGCGACTTGGTGTCCTTTGGCGGGGCCACCTTGTCGGCGGTGCCATTGATGATCAGACCCGAGGAGGGGCAGGGGGCGAGGAAGCTGAAATCATAGAGGTTCGCAGGCGGTGCGACCGAAACAAAGCCGGTGATTTCCGGTCGCCGCATCAGAAGCTGCATCCCGATCCAGGCGCCGAAGGAAAAACCCGCGACCCAGCATTGCTTGGAGTTCTGGTTCATCGCCTGCAGGTAATCCAGCGCCGAGGCGGCGTCCGACAGCTCGCCGATGCCCTGGTCATATTCGCCCTGGCTGCGCCCCACACCGCGGAAGTTGAAGCGCAGGACGGTGAAGCCCAGGTTGTAGAAGGCGTAATGCAGGTTGTAGACGACCTTGTTGTTCATCGTCCCGCCATAGGCGGGATGCGGATGCAACACGATCGCGATCGGTGCATCGCGGTCCTTCTGCGGATGGTAACGGCCTTCGAGACGGCCATCGGGGCCGGCAAAGATAACCTCGGGCATGGGCCTCATCTCAAACGGGAGCGAGCGGTTTCTTGACGCTTTCGCTCGGATAAACTAGAACCATTCTAAAGACGATACCGCCGCCTTTTCGAGGGGTCCGGTTTCAGGTAATCCCCACAGCGGGCAACGTCAATCGGCTTGGCGTTGCCGTCGCTGTCCGGGTCAGGAGGGACGGATGAAACTTTCGACCAAAGGACGCTACGCCATGGTCGCCCTGGCCGATCTGGCCATGGTCGAGGCGCGGTCCGGCGGCGATGATCTGGTGTCGCTGGCGGCAATTTCGAAACGGCAGGACATCAGCCTGCCGTATCTGGAGCAGTTGTTCGTCAAACTGCGCCGTGCGGGCCTCGTCGAGGCGGTGCGCGGACCGGGCGGCGGCTACAAGCTGGCGCGCAGCGCAACCGAAATCCGGATCAGCGAAGTGATGGAGGCCGTCGAGGAAACCGTTGACGCGATGCATACCGGGGCGGGAGCTTCGGGCGGGATTTCGGGGTCGCGGGCGCAGTCCTTGACCAACCGGCTGTGGGAAAGCCTGTCGGCCAACGTCTATGTCTTTCTGCATCAGGTCCGGCTGTCGGACGTGGTGAAGAACGATCTGACGCCCTGTCCGGCGGTGCCGCATCTGTTCCGCGTGGTGGACGAGGAATGACGCGGCTTTACCTGGACTGGAACGCCACGACTCCGCTGCGGCCCGAGGCGAAGGCGGCGATGCTGGCGGCGATGGAGGTGGTGGGCAACCCGTCATCCGTCCATGCCGAGGGGCGCGCGGCAAAGGCGCTGATCGAAAAGGCCCGGGCGCAGGTGGCGGCGGCCTTGGGGGCGGACGGGGCGGACATCGTCTTTACCAGCGGCGCGACCGAGGCAGCGGCCCTGGCGTGCGCGGGGCGGGGCCTGGTTTGTGCTGCGGTAGAACATGAGGCCGTCGCGGCCTGGTGTGCGGGGGATCTGCCGGTGGATGCGGCGGGCCGTGTGGCGGTGGCCGAACCGGCGCGAACGGCGCTGCAACTGGCCAATTCAGAGACCGGGGTGTTGCAGGACCTGCCGGCGGGGCTGGCGGTCAGCGACCTGACGCAAGCCTTTGGCAAGGTGCCCGTTGCGTTCAACTGGCTGGGCTGCGCGATGGGGCTGGTGTCGGCACACAAGCTGGGCGGACCCAAGGGCATTGGCGCGCTGGTGCTGCGGCGTGGGGTGGACGTCGTATCGCAGCTGAAAGGTGGCGGGCAGGAGATGGGTCGCCGTGCCGGGACCGAAAACCTGATCGGCATCGCGGGCTTTGCGGCTGCGGCAGAAGCGGCGGCGCGCGATCTGGCCAATGGCCTTTGGGACGACGTGGCAGAAATTAGGAATCTTCTGGAATCAGAGTTGTCCACCGAAGCAAATGAAACTATTTCGGTCGGGAATGGATCGGCGCGGTTGCCGAACACGTTGTGCCTGATCGCGCCGGGCTGGAAAGGCGAGACTCAGGTGATGGCGCTGGACCTTGCCGGGTTCGCGGTGTCTGCGGGCTCGGCCTGTTCCAGTGGCAAGGTGCGGGCAAGCCGCGTCCTGCGGGCGATGGGCTATGACGAGGGCCTTGCGGGCCAGGCGATCCGGGTGTCGATCGGCCCGGGGGTGACGAAAGATGACGTGGGGCGGTTCGCAAAGGCGTGGATCGCCGTCTATGGCCGGGCACGCGCACGGGCTGCGTGACGAAGCCGTTTGAAGGAGATGCCGATGACCATGCTGGAAACCGTCGACGGAACCGAGGTGCGCGAAGGCGTGGACCGCGAGACGATCGAGACCGTGCAGGCGATGGCCGGCAAGTACAAGTACGGCTGGGAAACCGAGATCGAGATGGACTACGCCCCGAAGGGGCTGTCCGAGGATATCGTCCGTCTGATCAGCGAAAGGAATGGCGAGCCGGAGTGGCTCTTGGACTGGCGGCTGGCGGCCTACCGGCGCTGGGTCAAGATGGAAGAGCCTCGCTGGGCGATGCTGAACTATCCCGAGATCGACTATCAGGACCAGTTCTACTACGCGACGCCAAAAAGCATGGCGAAAAAGCCGAAAAGCTTGGACGAGGTCGATCCGAAGCTTCTGGCGACCTATGCCAAACTTGGGATTCCGCTGAAAGAACAGATGCTTCTGGCCGGAGTTGAAGGTGAAGCCGAACCGCGCAAGGTGGCGGTGGATGCGGTCTTCGACTCGGTTTCGGTTGGGACGACTTTCAAGGCAGAGCTGGCGAAGGCAGGGGTGATCTTCTGTTCCATCTCGGAAGCGGTGCGCGAACATCCCGAGCTGGTGAAGCAATACCTCGGCTCGGTCGTCCCGCCGACCGACAACTTCTTCGCCACGCTGAATTCGGCGGTCTTCTCGGACGGCTCCTTCGTCTACATCCCAAAGGGCACCCGCTGCCCGATGGAGTTGTCGACCTATTTCCGCATCAACGCCGAGAACACCGGCCAGTTCGAGCGCACCCTGATCGTCTGCGACGAGGGCGCCTATGTCAGCTACCTGGAAGGCTGCACCGCGCCCAAGCGTGACACCAACCAGCTGCACGCGGCCGTGGTGGAAATCGTGATCCTGAAGGACGCCGAGGTGAAATACTCCACCGTCCAGAACTGGTATCCGGGCGATGAAAACGGGGTCGGGGGCATCTACAACTTCGTCACCAAGCGCGCCGATTGCCGGGGCGACCGGGCCAAGGTGATGTGGACGCAAGTCGAGACCGGGTCGGCGATCACCTGGAAGTATCCCTCCTGCATCCTGCGCGGGGATGACAGCCAGGGCGAGTTCTATTCGATCGCCATCGCCAACAACGCCCAGCAGGCCGATACCGGCACCAAGATGATCCACTTGGGCAAGCGCACCAAGTCGCGGATCGTGTCCAAGGGGATTTCGGCGGGGCGGGCGCAGAATACCTACCGGGGGCTGGTTTCCATGCACCCCAAGGCCAAGGACAGCCGCAACTATACCCAGTGCGACAGCCTGTTGATCGGCGACAAGTGCGGGGCGCACACTGTGCCTTACATCGAAGTGCGCAACAATTCCTCGCGCGTCGAGCATGAGGCGACCACGTCCAAGGTTGACGACGACCAGCTGTTCTACTGCCGCAGCCGTGGCATGGACGAGGAAGAGGCCGTCGCCCTGGTGGTGAACGGGTTCTGCAAGGAAGTCCTGCAAGCCCTGCCGATGGAATTTGCGATGGAGGCCCAAAGCCTGGTCGCGATCAGTCTGGAAGGCAGCGTCGGGTGATGGACGACCAGGTGGTGACGAAGGCTGACGTGGCTCTGGTCCCGGCCGCCGGTGCCCTTGGGGTCGGCCGCAAGGTGCTGTTTTCCGCGATGAAGAATGAGGCGCCGTTCGTTCTGGAATGGATCGCCTATCACAAGGCCATCGGGTTCGATCAGATCGTCATCTGCTCCAACCCGTCGAACGACGGCACTGAAGAGCTGCTGGCGGCGCTGGCCAAGGCGGGGGCGATCACGCATCTGCAGGTCGAGGTGCCTGACGGGCAGTCGCCGCAGCATGTCGCCACGCAGGCCTTTCAGCGCGAGGTCGGCTTTTGCGACGGCGACTGGTACATGTGGCTGGACGCGGACGAATTCCTGAACATCCATGTCGGCGACGGCAGCCTGACGGCGTTGATCGACGCGATGGGCGACAAGCAGGTGGCGCTTATCAACTGGCGCATCTTCGGCAGTTCGGGCCACACGACCTTTCCGGGCAGGTTCATCGACCCGGCCTTCACGGGTGCCGCCGCGCCCGAGTTCCAGCGCAACATGGCGCTGAAGTCCTTTTTCCGCTTTTCGCCGGCGATCCGGGGCTTTGCGCGCCACGGGATCCACCGCCCGTTGCTGACGCGGGCTGGCAAGCTGACGTTCGACGACGTACTGGTCGGAAATGGCAAGACACCGTCCCCCGGCAACAAGGTCCATGCACGCTGGCTGCGCGGGCGGGATAACGTCTTTACCAACCAGGTCCCCGCAGCCGAGGCAGGCTGGGCGCTGGCGCAGGTCAACCACTATATCGTGCGGACCCCCGACGTGTACGAGCTGAAGCGCGTGCGGGGTCGCGGCTATCTGCCACGCACCGGCACCGCGACCGCCGTGCGCCACAACGCCGAATTTTTCGCCCTGCACGACCGCAACGAGGCCGAGGATCGCAGCATCCTGCGCTGGCGGGACGCGGTCACGGCGGGCATCGCCGGGCTGATGGCGCTGCGGGGGGTGCTAACGGCGGTCCGCGCGGCGCAGCGCAAGACCAAGGCCGAGCTTGCCGCCGCCGTTGCCGCCGCCCTTGCCCGGCCGCCGGACCCCGAACCGCTGCCGGTTCCGGCAAAGGCGGCCGGTCCCGTCGTGAAGCCACGGCGCATTTTGCCCGAAGGCGAAGCCCCGCGCCGGGTGCTGTTTTCCGCGATGAAGAACGAGGCTCCGTTCCTGCTGGAATGGATCGCCTATCACAAGGCCATCGGGTTTGATGACATCGTCATCTGCTCGAACCCGTCGAACGACGGCACGGACGAGCTGCTGGCGGCCTTGGCCGAGGCGGGCGAGATCACCCATCTGCAGGCTGTCGTGCCAAAGGGCGCCTCGCCGCAGTACATGGCGACGCTGGCGTTCGAGCGCGACGTGGGGTTCCGCGACGGCGACTGGTATCTGTGGCTGGACGCCGACGAGTTCCTGAATGTCCATGTCGGTGACCGCACGGTCGGCGCGTTGATCGAGGCGATGGGCGACAAGCAGGTGGCGCTGATCAACTGGCGCATCTTCGGCTCTAGCGGGAACAAGGCCTTCCCCGGCCGCTTTGTCGATCCGGCGTTCCCCGGGGCGGCCGTACCGAAGTTTCCGTGGAACTTTGCGCTGAAGGCCATCTTCCGCTGCAGTCCTGCGATCAGAGGCTTTTCCCGACACGGCATCCACCGCCCCCGCATTGCCCGCAACGCGGGGCTGGGACCCGAATCCGTGTTGCTGGGCAATGGCATGACTCCGTCTTTGGACCACAAGATCCATCGACGCTGGCTGGCTGGCGACGACATCGTGCGCACCAGCCGCGTTGGCGCGGGGGAATTCGGCTGGGAACTGGCGCAGATCAACCACTACATCGTCCGGACCGAAGATTACTTTGTTCTCAAGACTTTGCGGGGCCGCGGTTACATGCCGCGGCAGAAGGTCAAGACCAACAACCGTCACACGCCCGAGTTCTTTGCCCACAACGACCGGAACGAGGTCGAGGATCGCACGATCCTGCACTGGCAGCAGCCGGTTACAGATGAAATGACGCGCCTGCTTCAGCTGCCTGTGGTTGGCACGGCTGCGGCTCTTGCCAAGACAAAGGTTGATCAGATCATGGCCCAGTTGAACGAGCCCGAGGTCGCAGCACCTGTGGAAAAGGCCCCGGTCACGGACTTCAAGCTGACCTTCCCCACCGCCGAGCGCAGTTTCCTGACCAGCGCCTATGCCAAGGCCGGGACGGTGCTGGAATACGGCAGCGGCGGGTCCACCGTGCTGGCGGTAAAGTCCGGGGCGCGGGTGGTGGCCGTCGAAAGCGACAAGGCCTGGGCCGCGCGGCTGACCGGCAGTTTGGCCGGACTGTCGGACAAGGCGCATGTCCATTATGTCGATATCGGTCCGACCGCCGACTGGGGCAAGCCGAAGACGAACGAAGGTTTTGCACGGTTCCCGAACTATGCCCTTTCGGTCTGGGACCGCCCCGATCTTGGCGATCCCGATCTGGTGCTGATCGACGGGCGGTTCCGGGCCGCCTGCCTTGCGGCGACGGTAATGCGGGCGCGCAAGCCGACGACCGTGCTTTTCGACGACTATGTTGAACGCCCCTACTACCACGCGGTGGAAAAGCTGGCGGTAAAGGAAGAGGTGATCGGCCGGATGGCACGCTTTACCGTGACGCCAAAGCCCATTCCCCCTGAAATGCTGACCCAGGTCATCGGCTGGTTCTCGGACCCGCGCTGATCGGATTACAGGAAAAGAACATGTTGGAAATCAAGAACCTGCACGTCAAACTTGCAGAAGAAGACAAGGTTATCCTGCGCGGGGTCGACCTGACCATCGGCGCGGGCCAGGTGCACGCGATCATGGGGCCGAACGGGTCGGGCAAGTCGACGCTGTCCTACGTGCTGGCGGGTCGCGACGGATATGAGGTCACGGACGGCTCGGCCACGCTGGACGGGGCGGAACTGCTGGAGATGGAGCCGGAAGAGCGTGCGGCGGCGGGGCTGTTCCTGGCCTTTCAGTACCCGGTGGAAATCCCCGGCGTCGGCAACATGACCTTTCTGCGCACCGCGGTGAACGCGCAACGCAAAGCCCGCGGCGAGGACGAGGTTTCGGCAGCCGACTTTCTGAAACTGGTCCGTGAAAAGGCCAGGACCCTGAAGATCGACGCCGAGATGCTGAAGCGTCCGGTCAACGTGGGCTTTTCGGGCGGCGAGAAAAAGCGCAACGAAATCCTGCAGATGGCCATGCTTGAACCCCGCATGTGCATCCTGGACGAAACCGACTCGGGCCTTGATGTCGATGCGATGAAGCTGGTCGCGGACGGGGTGAACGCCCTGCGCAGCGCAGGTCGGTCCTTTCTGGTCATCACGCACTACCAGCGGCTTCTGGACCACATCAAGCCGGACGTGGTGCACATCATGGCGGCGGGCCGGATCATCAAGACCGGCGGGCCGGAACTGGCGCTGGAGGTCGAGACCAACGGCTATGCCGACATCCTGAGCGAGGTGGGCTGATGGCGCTGCCAAAGGCAAAGGACGACGCGCTGGCGGCGCGGCTGGCGGTCTTGCCTTCGCTGTCCGACACCGGCTGGCTGGCGGCGGCGCGGGCCGAGGCGCGGACGCGGCTCTCGGCGATGGGTCTGCCCGTGCGGCGCGACGAATACTGGCGCTATACCGATCCCGCCAGTCTGGTGGCGGCTGACGCCCCTGTCGCTGCCCGGTTCGACGCGGGGGACGAGGCTCCGGTCTTTGCGGCCATTGACCGGCTGAAGCTGGTCTTTGTCGACGGCGTGTTTGACCCGGCGCAGTCGGACGATCTGGCATTGGCCGGGGTCGAGATCGAGCGTCTGGCCACGGCGGGTGCCACGGATATCCATTGGGCGCAGGGCCTGTATGGCGTGCTGGAGGCGCGGGGCCAGACCCCGGTGCATCGGCCCTTGGCGGCTTTGGCGACGGCGCAGGCGACGGATGGTGTCCTGATCCGGGTGACGGGTCGTGCGGCGCGTCCTGTGTCGCTGATTTATGTCCATGATTCAGACACTTCTGATGCGATCCTTCACCACTGTGTCAGGCTGGAGAAGGGCGCGTCGCTGACGCTTTTGGAAAACGGTCCGGCTGCCGCCCGCTTTACCAAGGTGCTGGAGGTCGAGGTCGGCGATGGGGCTGCCTTCCACCATGTCCGGATGCAGGGTCGCGACCATGCCCGCCGGGCGGCCACGCATATCTTTGCGCGCCTTGGCTCGGATGCCGAGTTCCGCAGCTTTACCCTGACCGCGAATGGACGGCTGACCCGGAACGAGGCGGTGATCGAGCTTGCCGGTCCGAACAGCCGCGCCCATGTTGCGGGTGCTGCGGTCGGGGATGGAGAGTTTCACCACGACGACACGGTCTTTGTCACCCATGCGGCCCATTCGTGCGAAAGCCGTCAGGTGTTCAAGAAAGTGCTGATGAACGGGGCCGTGGGCGTGTTTCAGGGCAAGATCCTGGTCAAGCCCGGCGCGCAGAAGACGGATGGCTACCAGATCAGCCAAAGCCTGCTGCTGGACGAAGACAGCCAGTTCCTGGCCAAGCCCGAGCTGGAAATCTATGCCGACGACGTGAAGTGCAGCCACGGCTCGACCTCTGGGGCGATCGACGAAACGGCGCTGTTCTACCTGCAGTCGCGGGGGGTGCCGCGCAAGACGGCGCAGGGGCTTCTGGTGCTGGCTTTCCTGGCCGAAGCGATCGAGGAGGTCGCCGACGACGCCATCGCCGAGGATATCCGCGGCCGTCTGGAAGGGTGGCTCGCGCGGCATTCGGCAAAGGCGGGGACATGACGGTCACGACCGATCTGGTGGCAACCTGGCGCGCGCCCCGGGCGGCGCTGCGTCGCCATCTGGCGCGGGGGCAGTCCGAACCCTTTGTTTTCACGCTGCTTCTGGTGTTCCTGATCCTGGCGTTTGTCGGGCAATGGCCGGTCGCCGCGCGCGATGCCTTTCTGGCCAAAGAGGCGTCAGCCGCGCCGCGCATCCTGGCGCGGGCGCTGGCGGTGCTGGCGACGATCCCGCTGTGGTATGGTCTGGCCGCTCTTGGCCACATCGTCGCGCGGGCGATGGGCGGGCAGGGGTCCTGGTACGGCGCCCGGGTGGCGCTGTTCTGGGCGCTGGCCACGGTGTCGCCGCTGATGCTGCTGCAGGGACTGGTCGGCGGGATGATCGGCCCCGGTCCCGGCCTTTGGCTGGTCAGCGCGGTGGTCGGCGTTGCCTTTCTGTGGTTGTGGCTGACCATGCTCCACGAGGCGGAACGCGGATGACCGGACTTTTGCCCCGCATGGCCGCGCTGGCCCGTCTGTCCGTGCAGAACCCCCGGGCGGCTGCCCGCGTCCTGCTGGCCGAAGGTGTGCCGCTGGCCGCCCGCAGCGCCGGTCTGACGCTGATTGCCGTGGTGTCGGCGATCCTGCTCTATCCCAGTTTCGTGCTGATGCCGCCCGAAGATATCGTCAGCGCGTTCTTTGCGCAAAGCCCGCTGCAGACGGCCGTGGTGCAGTGGTTGGCACTGCTGTTGTCGGTCGTGCTGATCGCCAGTGTCGGTCGGGCCTTCGGCGGGCGGGGCAGCCTGGCGGACGCGATGCTGGTGGTGGTGTGGCTGCAACTTCTGATGCTGGGGGTGCAGGTGGCGCAACTGCTGGCGCTGGTCGTGCTGCCACCCCTGGCCGGGCTGATCGGTCTGATCGGCTTTGTCGGGTTCGTCTGGCTGATGGTCAATTTCATCGCCGAGTTGCACGGGTTCCGCTCGCTTGGCCTGGTCTTTGGCGGGATCATCGTCACCTTCATCGCGGCGGCCTTCGTGCTGGCGATCCTGCTGGCGCTGACCATTGGGCCCGAGGTGCTGCAGAATGTATGACGTCGCAAAGATCCGCGCCGATTTCCCGATCCTGTCGCGGCAGGTGAACGGCAAGCCGCTGGTCTATCTGGACAACGGGGCCAGCGCGCAGAAACCCCAGGTGGTGATCGACGCGGTGACGCGGGCCTATTCGCAGGAATACGCCAATGTTCACAGGGGGTTGCACTACCTGTCGAACCTTGCGACCGAAAAGTACGAAGCAACCCGCGGGATCGTGGCGCGGTTCCTGCATGCGGCGTCTGAAGACGAGATCGTCTTCACCACCGGCACCACCGAGGCGATCAACCTGGTGTCCTACGCCTGGGCCGCGCCCCGTTTGCAGCCAGGCGACGAGATCGTGCTGTCGGTGATGGAGCATCACGCCAACATCGTGCCCTGGCACTTCCTGCGCGAACGGCAGGGGGTGGTGCTGAAATGGGTCGAGGTGGACGCGAACGGCGATCTGGACCCGCAGGCGGTGCTGGACGCGATCACTCCGCGCACCCGGCTGATTGCCGTCACGCATATGTCGAACGTGCTGGGCACCGTGGTTGATGTGGCCGCGATCTGCGCGGGCGCGCGGGACCGTGGCGTGCCGGTGCTGGTCGACGGCAGCCAGGCCTCGGTCCACATGCCGGTCGATGTGCAGGCCCTGGGCTGCGATTTCTATGCGATCACCGGGCACAAGCTGTACGGCCCGTCAGGGTCGGGCGCGATCTGGATCAGTGCGGCGCGGCAGGCCGAGATGCGCCCCTTCCTGGGCGGCGGCGACATGATCCGCGAAGTCACGCGCGACACCGTCACCTGGAACGACCCGCCGATGAAGTTCGAGGCGGGGACCCCCGGCATCGTCCAGCAGATCGGCTTGGGCGTGGCGCTGGACTATCTGACCGGCCTTGGCATGGCGAATGTCGCGGCCCATGAACGCGCGCTTCGCGACTATGCCCGCGACCGGCTGGCGGGGCTGAACTGGCTGAACGTACAGGGGCAGTCGGCGGGGAAGGGCGCGATCTTTTCCTTCACTATGGAAGGGGCGGCGCATGCCCACGACATCTCGACCGTGCTGGACAAGCGCGGTATCGCGGTCCGGGCGGGCACCCATTGCGCCATGCCCCTGATGCAGCACTTTGGCATCACCGCCTCGTGCCGGGCGTCTTTCGGGCTTTACAACACCACCGAGGAAGTCGACGTTCTGGTGTCCGCGCTGGAGCTGTGCCACGAGCTTTTCGCCTAAGGCGGGCCAGACCCGCCCCACGTGGAATTCTTGCCCGAATCGGCAATCTGGCGTCCCCATGGTGAAAACCATGGAGGAAGTGATGCGTTCGACCCTTTTCACTCTGGCTTTGATCGGCATGGCCACGACGGCCCTTGCCGATGATGTCACCGTCATCGATCCCACCGCCTTTTTCCCAGAAGGTCCGGTCAT
>ENA-UOWO01006101-UOWO01006101.1-activated-sludge-metagenome-genome-assembly--contig:-NODE-6101-length-12456-cov-19.190469_pt1 | contig 12456 bp, 3 predicted proteins | sample MGYA00238148_ERZ761564 | MGnify/ENA primary metagenome ERZ761564 (study PRJEB28885, sample SAMN05720194) | activated sludge metagenome | isolation source: Anaerobic digester | place: USA...
CGGACCGGGACGGGATGCCGGACGATTTCGAGGCGTCCAGGGGGCTGGACCCGGGGGCCGACGACCGGGACGCGGACGCCGATTCCGATGGCGCGGCCAACATGGCCGAGTACGCGGCGGGCACCGCGCCGGACGACGCGGCCAGCGCTCCGTCGACCAATGGCCCGGCGCTCTTCTACGTGGACGGCGCGCTGGGCGACGACCTCTTCAACGGCCTGGCCTCCCACCCGGGCGCGGCGGGGGGCCCGAAGCGCACGGTGGGCGCCGGCCTCTCGATCATCGCCACATCCGGCCAGACGGGGGCGACGCTGGTGGTGCGCGGCACCGCCTCCCCCTACGCCCAGGATTCCATCGACCCGGGCGCCGGCTCGGTCGTGCTGCGGCCCTCCGGCGACGTGACCATCCAACCCCAGCCATGAGACCCCCCATGAAGACAACCGAGATCGCGGCGACGTTCGCCATGCTCCTCTTCGGCGCCGGCGCGCGGGCCGGCACCGTGACGGTGCAGGGCGACCAGACGGTGGCCGGCAGCCAGACGGTGCAGAGCAACCAGACCGTGGCCGGCGCCCTGACCAGCCAGGGCACGAGCGCCGAGGTGGCCGCCACCCGATTCCGCGCCTTCGGCCCGGTCGCGGGCGACACCTGGATCAAGATCGCCCGCATCGGTGGGGCGGACCTGACCAACGCCGTGGTGGCCGGCCGCGTGCTGGCGCAGGGAAACGCCCCCGGCCAGCAGTACGTGGCCGACTTCGCGTTTCCCGGCACGGGCCAAACCCCCTACGCGCCGGTGCTGGTGGAGATGGGCGGCGCGACCAGCTTCTTGTGGGTGGTGACAAGTTCCGAGGGGAACCAGTGGCTGTGGTTCAAGCAGTCCGGCGGATCGAAGTTCGCCAATTTCCTCTACGGGCAGTCCGGCTGTGAACCGGTGTGGGAAGTGACGACGAGCGGCAATCCCCCCGGAATAATCTGGACCAGCACGTCTTCGGCATCCTCCCGACAGCGGGTCAAGGCCGGGGGGATGACGCTGACCTCGGGCCTGACGCTGCCGGATGGCACGATCTTGAGCGCGCGGTCGAACATGACCGCGACCGCCCTCGTCAATCCCGCCAATTATGACCAGAGGCTCGCCGAGGTCATCGGGGGAAGGCTGGTGTTTTCGGGCGGCTCGGATTTCGTCGGCGGGATCGGCCTGGGCACCAACGGCGCCGCGATCACCGCCGAGCGCTGGGCGGCGGTCGAGTCGGCCCTGGTGGCGGGCGACGGCGCCAAGGGGATCGGTTCGGCGGCGGGCTGGTCGATCGCGGGAATGGCCGAGTCGGCCTCCGGGGACCGGTACGCCTACGGGAGTTTCGCGGGCACGCTGGCGGCGTGCGGGACGCTGCTCCCCTCGGGCGCCTCCGAGAACGACCGCGCCGGCTTCGTGATCAAGTTCGACCCCGTCGGCCGGATGGCGTGGGCGCGGGCCTTCGCCCTGGTGGGCCACTCGACCAACGGCGCGCAGAACGAGTCGCTGGTGCAGGTCGCCCGCGGCGCGGTGGACGCCTCCAACAACGTGCTGCTGGCCGGCACCTTCCGCGCGGCGGCGGATTTCGCGGGGCTGACCAACTCGCCCTCCGGGGGCGGGGACGGCTTCGTGGTGTCGCTGCGGCCCGACGGCACCCCGGCGTGGTTCCGGCAGTTCGGGGGGGCCGAGGCGGCGGCCGACACCCTCGTCGACCTGGAGCTCGGCGCCGGCGGCACCAACTTGGTGGCCGGCGGCGCGAGGGCGGTCTCCGGCGGGACAGCGGGCCGCGCCGTCACGCTCGCGTCGGCCAGCGGATCGACCCTCGGGGAATGGGCCATAGCGGAGCCCGTCTCTCAGGTCTGTTTTCTCGGGACGGCGCCCGCCGCGGCCTGGGGCAGCACCGCCGGCAGGCTGGGGGCCGGCGGGTGGAGCAACACCCTCGCCTCCGCCGTGGGCGACCTGATGGGCACCCCCTCGGGGGACGCGGTGGTCTTCGAGCCCGAGAGGGAGGGGGTCGGCGCGGTGACGCTGCTCTCCGGCGCGACCGGCGCGGAGCAGTGGTCGGAGGTCGGGTACTCCTACGGGTCGGGGAGCTCGTACGAGGTCTACGACGAATTCTACAATTGGCTCGGCACCCAGTACTATGGGGAGTCGCACTGGTGGGCGCTCCACGACGTGGCGGTGGACCGCTCGGGCAATGTCTGGCTGGCCTGGGACGGGTCCGACAGCTCCTACGAGAGCGGCCCCCTCTATAATTGGTCCTACTCCAACGAGTACCACGATGTCGGCAGGCGCGGGGGGGATTTCGTCGACTCGGGCGGGCAGGTCTCGCTCCTGGCCGACGCCTCCGGCGACATCCACGCGCTGGGCTACGCCGGCGGGGCGGCCCGGGACGTGCGCTTCGACGGGCAGACGGGGGCCCAGGAATCCGACTCGCGCGTCGATGGCGCCAGCGGCGACCTGGTCGGCGTCTCCTCCTCCGGGCAGTCCCTGATCGTGGCGGCGGGCGGATCGATCGCGCAGTCCTCCCCCTGGGGCCTGAGCCTCGCGGTCGACGGCCTCGTGTCGGCCGATTCCGGCATCCGCCTGGGCGATGGCACGCTGGTGAACTCCGGGGAGGACATCGCCGCACTGGGGCCGGTCCAGGCGACCGGGGGCGGGGGGTATTTCCTGTCGGGCAACCTGGGGGTGGGCACCAACGCCCCCTCCGCGCGGCTGGACGTGGAGGGCGCCGCGCGCGTCAGCGGGACCGCATCGCTGCTGGGCAACGTGGCCGTCGGCGGCGACCTGACGGTGGCCGGCGCCATCGTGGCCGGGGGCACCGCGCGCGCGATGCCCGCGGGCGACGTGCCCATGGGGGCCTTCACCAACGGGCCGGCGCAGTAGGCCGATCGGGCGGGCGAAACAGGCAACCATGGCGGAACAACCACAGCGGCGAACGGCGGGCGGGCGGGAGGGCCGGGCGGCGCCTCTGGCCATGCCCGCGCTGCCGTTGCTCGGATCGGTTGCCCTGATATTGGCCGCATCCCTCAGGGCGCAGGTGCCGGACTGGTGGCTGGAGCGCGGCCTGGTCTCGACCAACGCCCCGGTGGCGACCAACGACTTCGGGATCGCCAACATCGGCCAGCTCAAGCATGCGGCCTCCGCGGCCGCCGCGGAGCTGGGGGCCAGGCTGCCCGGCGGGGCCGGGAGCAACATCCTGGCCATGGTCGGGGCCTGGACCAACGGCGCGCCGGGCGCCGACGACTTCGCCGCCCTGAACCTCGGCCAGCTCAAGGCGACCGCGGGGCCCTTCTACGACCGCATCGTCGCCGACGGGGGCTGGACCAACGGCCGCCCGTGGACGGAGACCGCGGCCGACGACAACGATTTCGCGCTGGCGCTGGTCGGCCAGCTCAAGTTCGCCTTCGCCTTCGGGGCGCTCACGGGGTCCGAGACCGACGCCGACGGCGACGGCATGGCCGACGCGTGGGAGCTCTCGGCCATCGCCTCCGCCGACCCAGACGACGCGATCGCCGGCATCGCGGACGTGCTGCCGGGGGAGGATTTCGACGGGGACGGGATCCCCAACCTCCTGGCCTACCGGCTCTCGGTCGGGCTGGCGGGCCGCTGGGCCTTCGACGAGACCTTCGGCACGGTGGCGGCCGACTCCTCGGGCAACGGCAACGGCGGGAGCGTGCTCGACGGGGCGGCGCGGACCAACGGGATCGACGGGGGCGCCATCGCCTTCGACGGGGCCTCCGCGCGCGTCGAGGTGCCGCACGCCCCCTCCCTCGGGGTTGGCGCCTCCAACGCCGACTTCTCGGTGGCCCTCTGGGTGAACCTGGCGGGCGCGCCCACCAACGCGGCCGGCTGCCTGGTGCACAAGGGCGACACCGCCGACGAGCGCACCTTCGGCATCTGGGTCCCGCCGGACGGCACCGGCCCCCGCGCGCGCGTCTCGACCACCGCGGGCCCCGACGCCGGCATCGACGGCGGCGCGGCCCTCTCGACCGGCGCCTGGACACACGTGGTCTTCGCCAAGGAGGGGCCCTCCCTGAGGCTGTACCTGGACGGCTCGCCGGAGCGCTCCGCGGCCCTCCCCGGGGAGCTGGTGACCAACGCGGGGGCGCTGCGGATGGGCGACGACGGCGCCTCCCCCGGCGCGCGCTGCCTCATGGACGAGGTGCGCGTCTACTCCCGCGCCCTCTCCGCCGAGGAGATCGCCGCGCTGGCGGCCCGCCCGAATGCGCTCCCCACCAACGGCCTGGTTCTGTGGCTCAAACCTGGCGCCGGCGTCACCACCAACGCCGCCGGAGGCATCGCGGAATGGGCCGACTCCTCGGGCGCCGGCAACGGCGCGGCCCAGCCCCAGGCGGGCCTCTCCCCGCTGCTCTCCACCAACGGGGCCGCCCACCCCCCCGCGGAGTTCGACGGGGCCGACGACTTCCTCGCGCTGGGCCCGGCATCGGGAGATTTCGCGGCGGGGTTCGACGCGTTCGCGGTCGTCCGGCCGACGGGCGACGGGGCGACGCGGCCCATCCTGGAGCTGGGCGACGGCCCTGCCGGGGACCGGCTCGCCGTGGAGCACGGCCCCTCCTCCAACGCGATGGCCTACGAGGTCGCGGCCCCCGGCTCCACCGGCCTGGTGGCCGCCACCCTGCCCGTGTTCCCCTCGAGGCTACAGCTCCTGGAGGTCGAGCAGTCGCCCTCCGGCGCGGTCAGGCTGCGCCAGAGCACGGTGGCCGTCGGCCAGGGGAACATCGCGCTGCCCGCCCCGGGCGCCATGGCGACCAACCGGATCGGCGCGGGCACGGCGGCGGGCTGCACCAACTACGCCGGCGGGCTGACGGAGCTGCTCGTCTACAACCGGCGCCTCGGCTCCGCGGAGCGCGACCGGGTGCAGCGCTACCTCCGGGACCGCCACAGCCCCGGGGACTCGGACTGGGACGGGGTGCCCGATTCGATGGACGCCTCGCCCTACACCTGGGACGGGGACACCAACGGCGTCCCGGACTTTCAGGAGGCCGGCGCGGTCGCCCTCACCGTCTACACGCCGCTCGTGAGGGGCCAGTAGGGTATGCCCATGGGATCCGCTCACTCTTGTCGTCTGCCGGGGCTCCGCCCCCATCGGCCCCGCGCGCTGGCCGCCGCGCTGGGCTCTCTGGCCCTCGTGCTCGCCGCCGGGCCGACTCTTGGCGGGGGCTGCGGCGGATCCGGGTGCGGCGGCGACGGAGTCAGCATCCGCATTTGGGCGACAAGCGGGGACCTTAGTGGTCCCCCCCCGATCATCTCTGGCGACCTTGACTACGAGGGATCGAGCCGTTATGCCGCAGAAGGCCAGCAGGAGGAATGGCAGGCTGCGGGCACGGCTGAGGTCGCCCCCTGCTCCCATGAGCCGATCGGGATCGGTGCCTTCGGCTTCAATTACCTCCACCTGAGCGTCCCGGACTGTTATTCGCTGATCATCAACGGCAAGGAGCCTATCCAGATCGGGGATTATGGAGACGTGACGGTGTCGCATTCGTACCACGCCTGCGAGATGTACTATTCGGGTGAGGTCCCGGTCTCGGTCGGCCTTTCCGTCCAGGTCGTGCCGACGGCGTTCGTCATGAATGGCAGGAACTGGAGGTACCAATGCCGACAAATGAACGCATCGGGCGGTTCCGGCGGGGGTTCGGGCCCGGGCGGGAGCGGGGGGGCGACCTCGGGGACGAGCGCCCCCCAATTCTCCGGCGCGGGGCCGGGCACGGTCACCGGCTTCCGCAATTCGATGCCCCTGGGTAGCCTCGCCGGCGGCGAGACCGCCGGCCTGATCCACTGGGCCGCCGACGACCTCGGCGACCCCGCCACGTACACCCCGTCGATCCTGGGCGTCCTGTCGTGGACCAACGTGGACATCGTGCCGCCCACGGTCGATTCCAACAGCGTGCTGAGGCAGGTCTTCCACCCGGAGGCCGGCCTGGCGAACGTCACGAACGTCGGGGCGGCCTCCTTCGACGTCGACTTCTTTCCCGCGGGTCAGGTGAGCGGGCCGCCCGGCGGTCCCTACCTGCCTTCTGATTCGCCGGCCGTGACGTGGCATTTCGGGCGGGTCGTTTCTACATCGGGCTCGACCACGAACCTGCGCATCGTCCGCACCGAGGGGGCGGCGGTCGACGTGAGCCAGCTCGGCGCCGTCCCCGGCGGCTGGGTGCTGCAGAGCCTCGGCACCGATCCGGAGGCGGGGGACTTCCTGCGCAGGGAGACCCGCACCTCGGCCACCAACATCGTCGGCTCGGTCACGAACTTTGTGCAGACCAATCTGGTCGAGGACATCCGGACCACGCCGCCCTCCACCAACGCCCACGTGGTCCGGACCTACCGCGATTTCCCCGGCGGCTCGCAAGACCCCTCCGAGACCGTGCGGAGGCTCTTGGCCGAGGAGCGGTTCATAGGGGGGGGCGCCTCGAGCGAGGTGACGCAGTACGCCTACTACGACGATCCCGTGGATCCGACCGTCGGCATGCTACAGTCGGTCCAGTACCCCGATGGCCGATGGACCAAACACCTGTACCGGACCTTTCAGGAGGGGACGACCACCAACATCGAGGAGACCTGGGAGCCCTTGGGCGACCTGCCCCTGGCGGGCGCCACCTCGAACAACTGCCGCGTGACGGTGGAAACGGAGGTCAACGGGCGCCAGGTCGAGCGGGTGACACGCATCGCCGGCACGATGACGGGGCGCACCGTCTGGCCCGTTCCCGTGCTGGAGACGAACGCCTCGGGCGACGGGTGGGAGACCTCCGAGGAACTGCAATACGCGTCGGCCACGGAGTGCCTGACGACCGTCACCAGGAAGTATGTCCTGGGCACCTACGGCCGGCGGCTGTTCTCGGTGACCGGGCCGGACGGGGTGATGAAGAGCTACGCCTACGAGACCAACGAGACCGGCGCGATCATCGCCGAGGTCATCACCAATGGCACGGCGGCCTCGCCGGACGGGGTGGCCAACCTCACGACCCTCGAGCGGTCCGACTACGATGCGGACGGGAGGCTGCTGGCCAAGCGGAGTCTCGTCTGCACATCGCCGGGGACCTTCGACACCAACGCCATCGAGATCGAGGAACACCTCTACGATTCCGCGGGCGTCGAGACGAACGTCCTCCGCAACGGTCGCTCGGTGTTCGCCCCAGAGACCTTGGAGGCCGGCCGCCTGGTCTCCGTGACCGACGAGATGGGCATCTTGACGACCTACGCCTATGACGACTTCGGCCGCCGCTACTCCGAGACCCGGTCCGGCGTCACCACCACCAACGGGTACGACCTGGAGGGGCGCGTCGTCTCCACGGTGCGCCTTGGCAGCGGCGGGCTCTCGCTCGCCTCCACCCGCGGCTACGACGCGAGCGGCGAGGTCGCATGGGAGACCGACGAGCGGGGGCTCCACACCGGCTATGAGCGTTCGCCTTCTTCCGCAGGGGGGCGCATCGAGGCCGTCACCCTGCCCTCCGACGCGACCCGGGAGACGGAGTATTTCCGGGACGGGCGGGTCAAGGGCATAACGGGCACCGGCGTCGTGGGGGAGCAGTACTCCTACGGGATCACCAACGGGGGTTTCCAGACCGAGACGGTCTGCACCGGGCCGGGCACGGCGCGATACCGGACGACCGTGAGTGATTGGGCGGGGCGGATAGTCGAGGAGCACCGGCCCGGATTCGGCGGCGGCGACCTGGTCACAGCCTATGGCTACGAGCCGGGCACCAAAAGGCTGATCTCTCGGGAGGACCCGGGGTTGGCCATCAGACGGTTCCTGTATGACGCGGCGGGGCAACCGCGGGGCGAGGGGCTGGATCTGGATGTCGACGGATTGGCCACCGGCGGCACCAACCGGATCACGGAAACCCCGCAATGCTACGGCCAGATAGGGAGCCAGTGGTACCGGATAACGACGAACTTGACGTATCTGACCCGAAACAGCGGGACGCCGACGGTGCTCTCGGTGGCGTGCGAGCAACTCGGCGACCTGGGGCCGACGACCCTCTCGCACTCTTTGCAGATCGACGCCTTCGGCGCGGCCACCGACACCCTGGTCACGTTCAACCCGGCCAGCGGCCAGGTCACCACCACCGTCGATTCGCCCCGCTCGAACCTGGACGCGGTGACGGTCAGCCTCGATGGGCGGGTGCTGTCGCAGACCAGCCACACCGTGAGTTCCCCCGTCCTGTACGGCTACGACGGGCTCGGCCGGCTGGCGAGCGTCACCCACCCGGCCGACGGAGAGACGACGTATGCATATGACGCCTCCACCGGCGAATTGGCCAGCGTCATCGACCCGACCGACCGCACCACATCCTTCTCGTACCACGGCAACGGTGTGGCGGGCGCCGGCCAGGTCGATGTCCGGACGGACCCCGGTGGGGCCGAGCACCACTTCGACTACGACCTGATGGGGCGCGTGACCGACGAGACCGGCAGCGGGACCTATCCGGTCTCCTACGCCTATGACGGCTACGGTCAGATGACTGGTCTCACCACGTACCAGTCCGTCGGAGGCGGCGGCGATACCACGACCTGGCAATACGAGGCCTCCAGCGGCCTGATGACGAACAAGGTCTACGCCAGCGGCCCGCCGGTCGGCTATACCTACAATGATCTCGGGCAGGTGGCGGCCCGCACTTCGGGGCGGGGCATCACCACGACCTACGGCTATAACTCGGCGGGGGACCTGACCTCGGTCAGCTACGACGACGGGGTCACGCCGACGGTCGCCTACGGTCACGACCGCGCCGGGAGGCGCACCTCCGTGATCGACGCGGCGGGGACCAGGGGCATCACGCTCGCCGCGGATGGGACGCCCGGCACCGAGGGCATCGGGGGCGGCATCCTGTCCGGGGTCGGCATCCTCCGGGATCGCGATGGCCTGGGGCGCGCGCTCGCGACGGGCGCCTTCCTCGACGGGGGGGCGATCCCCGTCGGCACCCTGTCGCGTCACTATCGCGCCGACGGAAGGCTCATGGACATCGGCGGCACGGGCTACGGGTCGGCCCTCGTCGGGTACCAGGCGGGCTCGGACCGCGTCGGCGCCGTCATGCTCAACGGGGGCATGACCCGGCTCTTCGGCTACGATGGGGCCGGCAGGCTCACGGGCGTCCTGCAGCGGGCGCCCGACTGGCGGACCCTCGTCCGCCACGACTACAACATCGACTCGGCGGGGCGCCGCGACCGGGACGACCGGGAGGATGGCACGCACTGGGAATACGGGTATAATGACCGTGGCGAGGTCACTTCCGGAAAGCGCAAATTCGACGAGGCCACCTTCATGCCGGGCTCCTGGTTCGAGTACGATTTCGATGACATCGGCAACCGCACCGAGGCCCGCCGCGGGGGCAACCTGTCGGGCGGCGACTGGGAGAGCGAGTTCGACACCATCGACAACCCGCTCAACCAGATAGGCAGCCGGTCAAACCCGAGCGACGAGTGGATCACCGGCGAGGCCACCGAGGCCGCAGAGGTCAGAGTCAATGGTGCCGTCGCCGATCGGCACGGAAAGTTCTTCTGGAAGAAGATCCCGACCGACAACGTCGGCGGCCCGGTGGCGCTGGGCGTTGATATCGAGGCGCGGTTGGCGGGCGCCGGCCCCCAGGGGCAGGACATCGTGACGAGCGATTCCGGTACCCGCCTCATCCCGGGCGCGACCGAGTCCCTGGGCCATGACGCGGACGGCAACCTCACCTCCGACGATCTCTGGTCCTATGAGTGGGACGCCGAGAACCGCCTCAGGACGGTGACGGCCAATCCATCGCTCCCCGAGGCGAACCGGGTCCGCCTGACATTCGATTACGATTCCGGGTGGCGGCGCATACAGAAGACGGTCGAGCGGCACCAGGGCGGCGCCTGGGTCGAGACGGCCCGGACGAAATTCGTCTGGGACGACTGGCACCTCATCGCCGAGCTGGACGCGCGCAACGGCGATGCGCCCACACGATCCTACGTCTGGGGGCCGGACATCTCCGGCGCAATCGGCGGCGCCGGCGGGGTGGGCGGCCTGCTCCTCGTACGCGACCTCGCGGCGGGCGCGGTCTACGCCCCCTGCTACGACGGCAACGGCAACGTCGTAGCCCTCGTCGCCATGGACGGCTCGCTGCAGACCGTGGCGCGATACGAGTACGGTCCCTTCGGCGAGCCCCTCCGCGCCACCGGCCCGGCCGCGGGCAAATGCCCGTTCCGATTCTCCTCGAAGTACACCGACGAGGAAACGGGCCTCTTGTACTACGGGTACCGGTACTATAACCCGGTCCTTGGACGGTGGATCAGCAGGGATCCTCTTGGGGAATCTGTCAGCCCCCACAGTTCGCTGTTTTCGGCAAACGACTCGATTAATAGAATCGACGTACTCGGCCTGACGGATGTTGACATAGAAGTTCTTTTGCACGCGATTGCCTGGGGGCACCCAGGACCTACTTGGGTCCCGCCCAAGGCTCCCCCACTAACGATCGCGTCCGACCGCGTGCAATTGGAGCACGCAAAAGATGTCCAAGACATCCTGGATGAGGAAGCTCGGCACCTCTGCGAATGTAAGTGCGAGCACACTGTGAAGAGGACAAGCCCTGTGAATACGGTACACGTGTGGTCACTCGGTAAAGTGGACACTGGTTTTGATGGAAAGATAACAACAAGTTCCTTTAATAATCGGATAATTGTATGGACATACACGGGTACGGTGGAACCGAAATTGGACGCTTTCGATGGATTCCCGTTTCCTAACAACAGAGGTGTTATTGGTGAAGCTCTGGATCTCGGACTTATAATCGCACAGTTCAATGGCGTGTTAGCCTCCTTTAATATTCAGTTTACTGGACCAGTGTCAATCAATCGAATCGGTACGGTGAAATGTTATTGACGTATGAGATATCGATTCATTAAAATTGCGATTTTCAGTTGCATGATGAATGGCTGTTCGGATTGGTTCCGAGGCGATCCCGAATTGCGTCAACTGCAAGAAGCATTTTACACCCTACTAGGAAATTCTCCTGTCAGCGATGTCATCGAAAATGTAGAAATATGCATTAATGGCAAACGGCGCCGTTTTGAGAAGAATGGTGACGACGGTTCTAGTTTAGAAACCTTGCGGCGCTATTTGTTGAATACAAGCGTGTCATATACGCCAGAGATTATTAAGGAGTATGGGTCAGATAATAGAAGGGTTGGGGAGATCATTCTGCGATCCTCGGACCGAGAAATCTCGTACGGCATATGTGAGAGCGTGGAAAAGGCGGGATTATTTTGTATATGGAACATTATTCCAGGAGACGGAATGTCAGCGAAGCATTTTCTGGGTTCTGATGAGTCGGGTTTTTGGGGGGAAAGGCGTTGACGTTATCAAGAGCCATCAGTGCAGAGCCGAAGGGGTCAGTCATGGCTTTTTGTCATTTGCCGGTGCCGCTGTCGCGTGGTGCACCGTCCGCCACCCCGAGTCGTGGGTGGTGAACCGTTCCGTCACGCCGGATGCTTGCCTTCGCTGCGTCTGAGTTGGCCTTTGCCCGAGGCGCTGCTGATGAGCCAGGTTGCTGTTTGACTGAGCGCGCAGGTGCGGACACGATGGAAAGAGTGGGCAGGAAGGATGCGGGCAGGGTTCTGGGGATTCTGACCTTGATGGCGTGCGGGGGTGTCACGTGCGGCGGTGCCGAGACCTGGGTCGAGGGGGAGCTTGGTGGCGATGCGTCGCCACCCGCCGGGTGGCGCGAGGAGGCGAGGGACGGGACGATCTGGGAGGGCACGGCGGAGGCCGTGGGCTGGCGGCTTGGGAGGGTGCAGGCCGGGCGGCTGGTCTGGGTCTACGAGGGAATCCCCGCGCTCGCGGGGGATGCCTACGTCGAGCTGCGCGCGCGGGTGAGGGGTCCACGCGCCGGGGCCGTCGCATTCGAGCTGGCGGAAGGGGCGAAGGGCCGCGCGCTGTGGCGAGCGGCGTGCGAGGGGACGGGCGATTGGGAGGAGATGTTTGCCATCGGCAAAATAGCGGGCGGGGGCAGGCCCCTCGCGCTGCGAATGGCGCTGGCGGGTCCCGGTTCGGTGGCGGTGGACCGCGTGTCGCTGCGGCGGCTGGGCCGGGAGGAGGCGGACGCCGAATTGGGGAAACGCTATGCCGACGGTGGCCCGGCCAATCTCGTCGACCAGTCGCGATTCCCGCTTGGGATGCCGCCGGGCTGGCGGCTTGCCGGGGGGTATTCGCTCGGGGACGCCGCCCGGGTGTCATCGGGGGCGGCCGGGCCCTCCGGGGGCGAGGCGCTCAGGATCGAGGCCCCGGATGGGGTGGGAATCCTGACCGGCGCCTTTGCGCCGGTGCGCCCGCTCGTGCCGCATTCGGCGGGCTTCTCGGCCAAGGGCCGCGGGAAGTGGCGGTGCGGCCTGGAGCTTTCGGGCAAGACACTGGAGGGCGCGCCGGTCGAGTTTGACCTCGGCGATGCCCCTTCGGCGGATGGCGCGAGTTGGCGATC
>ENA-UOWO01006103-UOWO01006103.1-activated-sludge-metagenome-genome-assembly--contig:-NODE-6103-length-12456-cov-6.226837_pt1 | contig 12456 bp, 12 predicted proteins | sample MGYA00238148_ERZ761564 | MGnify/ENA primary metagenome ERZ761564 (study PRJEB28885, sample SAMN05720194) | activated sludge metagenome | isolation source: Anaerobic digester | place: USA...
CGGGCGAGCTCGAGTCGAACTCGCGCAGGATCTCCTCGTAGGCCCACTGCTGCAGTCCCATGCTCTCGGCCGCCCACAGGGTGTCAATGAGCACGGCCGCCATGCCCTTGGCCAGGATGCTCCGCAGCAGCTTGCGGGCAGCCGCCTCTCCCGGCACGTCCGAGACGTACTCGAGGTTCATGCCATACGGCTCGAGAAGGTCCACGAAACGTCGCGCTCCCGGTCCCGCGACCCCCATGGGTACCTTCTCGGCGAGCCCGGGGACCGGCTTCATGATCGCCACATCGGCGAACACTCCGTCGGGGAATAGGCCGGCGAGGGCCTTCTTGAGGGCAGGTGTGCCGGTGTTGAGGTCGGCGTAGACCGTGCCGGCTCCGAGCAGGGGAGCGACCTGCTCAGCCACCTTCTTGGCGGCGGTCGACGAGTTGATCGAGATGACGATGTCGGCGCCGGTGACGACTGCGGCGACATCCGGTGCGAGGGGTACTGGTGGTGTTTCAGGAACGACGGCGTCGAACCCGATGACGTCGGCACCCGCCGCCTGCAGCCCGGCCGCGATCAGCGACCCTGCTTCGCCCAGCCCGATGACACCGATTCGCACACGAGAGCTCATGCACCCATTCTCCCGCGGCGCGAGGGTCAGCGGTCGAACAGCCGCGCCTGCGCCTCGGTGTGGTGGCCGCCGACGGCGGGGGTGATGTCGGTGAGCCGCTGCACCTGCTCGGCGCTGAGCGTCACATCGAGCGCGCCGAGGTCCTCCTCGAGGTGATCGATGCGGATCGTTCCGGGGATCGGCGACCAGTCATCGCCCTGCGCGAGCAGCCAGGCGAGCGAGACTTGCGCCGGTGTCGCGCCGACCTCGCCGCCGATCTCGGCGATCTCCTCGACGATGGCGACGTTGGATTCGATGGCCCCCGGCAGGAATCGCGGATTCGTCAGCCGCCAGTCGGTCTCCTCGAGTTGGTCGCGAGTGCGCAGGGTGCCCGCGAGCAGGCCGCGGTTGAGCGGCGAGTAGGGCACGAAGCCGATGCCGAGCTCACGCAGCAGATCGAGCGTGCCGTCGTCGGCGTCCCGGCTCCAGAGCGAGTACTCCGACTGCAACGCCGCGATCGGATGCACGGCGTGCGCACGACGGATCGTCTCGCGCCCCGCCTCCGAGAGTCCGATGTGGCGAATCTTGCCCTCGGCGATCAGTTCACTGAGCGTGCCGATGACATCCTCGATGGGCACCGCCGGGTCGACGCGGTGCTGGTAGTAGAGGTCGATGTGGTCGGTCTGCAGGCGTGTGAGCGAACCCTCGACGGCGATCCGGATGCTCGCGGCCGAGCTATCCACCGGGCCGGCGTTGCCGACGTGCGACATCAGCCCGAACTTGGTGGCCAGTACGACCGAGTCGCGACGGCCGACCAGCGCGCGGCCGACGAGCTCCTCGTTGGTGAACGGTCCGTAGAGCTCCGCAGTGTCAATGTGGGAGACGCCCAGGTCGAGCGCTCGATGGATCGTGCGGATCGAGGATGCCTCGTCCCGGCTGTGCCCCGTGTAGAGATGTGACATCCCCATGCAGCCGAGGCCGAGGCGCGAGACAGTGAGCTCGCCGAGGCGCGTGTTCTGCATGTGTGTACTCCCGATTATCAGACTATCGGGAGCCCGCGGCACTAGATGAACAGCGTCGTCGTCGACTCCGCCGCCTCCCCGAGGAAGGTCGCGACTCCACCCAATTCCACCCCATCGATCAGGTCGGACTCGGCGATGCCCAGCAGGTCCATGGTCATGGTGCAGCCGATGATGCGCGCCCCGCCCGCTTGTGCCGAGGCGATCAGCTCGGGTAGCGAGTGCACGCCGTTCTTCTTCATGACGCCCTTGATCATCGCGGTGCCCGCGCCCATCATGTTCATCTGCGAGAGGGAGAGCTTCTCGGCACCCCGGGGCATCATCGCGCCGAACATCGAGTCGAGCGCGCTCTTGTGGCGCTTCGGCGGGTCCGAGCGACGCAGGGCGTTGAGACCCCAGAAGGTGAAGAACATCGAGACCTCCTCGCCCATGGCGAGCGCGCCGTTGGCGATGATGAACGCGGCGATGAGCTTGTCCAGATCACCGTCGAAGACGACGAACGACAGCTTCGGTGCAGCGGGTGTGATCGCGACGGAGCTCCCGCTTGCCGCGACCTGCGCACCTCCCTTGCGCATTGTGGCGACGTAACCCGGGCCCTCGGGAGTCAGCTGCAGGAGTTCGTGTCCGTTGCGCTTGGCCCAAGCCGGGCCATCCAACGCGAAGCCGGGGTCTGACACGTGCACGACGACCTCGTCACCGGCGCCGAGCGTCCTCATGGTGTCGGCGAGCTTCATGATCGGTCCTGGGCAGGCAAGTCCGGAGCAATCCAGATCGACCGAGACGCCGGTGCCATTGCGAAGGTCGTCGCGCTGGGCCGCGGTCGCAACCACGTCGACCGCTTCCGCGTAGGCAATGACAGCGGGCGTGGGCTCGGCTGTGTCGGGGGCGAGTTCGTGCCATGCCCGGAAGGTTTCGGAACCGCCGGAGAGGGTCGCGACGGCGGTGAACCCCCGCTGCACGAGAATCCGGTGGGCGAGGTAGCTGCGGAAACCCACCGAGCAGTAGAGACGCAGTGGCTCGTCGCGATTCCAGAGCTCACTGGCATCCCGAATCGTCGCGAGCGGCACGTTCTCGGCGCCGGAGATGTGCCAGACGGAGAACTCCTCCGGGGTGCGCACGTCGATGATGCGCGCTCCGTCTGTGGCGTGCGGATAGTCCTGGGCATACCAGAGCACGAGGTCGCCGAGCAGAACATTGCTCGCGACGAACCCGGCCATGTTCACCGGGTCCTTGGCCGAGCCGAACGGCGGCGCATAGGCAAGCTCGAGCTCCTCGAGGTCCCACACTGTGAGTTCCGCCCGCAGCGCCGTTGCCAGAACGTCGAGGCGCTTGTCGACCCCGTCGAAACCGGCGACCTGGCCACCGAGGATGCGCCCTGTGTCCGGCGCGAACAGCAGCTTCATGTTCATCATGGCCGTGCCCGGGTAGTAGCCGGCATGACCGGATGGATGCACGTGCACGGCCCGGTAGTCGACACCGGCCGCGATCAGCTGACGCTCGGTCGCGCCCGTGCCGCCGGCAACCATGTCGAAGACCTTGACGATCGATGTGCCCTGAGTGGACTTGTACTCTGTGCTGCGCCCGCAGATGTTCTCCGCGGCCACGCGGGCTTCACGGTTGGCAGGCCCCGCCAACGGGGCGAGCCCGGAGCCGGGCAGCACGGTGTTCGGGGTCTCGACCGAGTCCCCGGCCGCCCAGATGTGCGGGTCGGAGGTACGCATGTGGGTATCGACGACGATGCCGCCATGAGCGCCCAGCTCGAGCCCGGCATCCTTCGCCAGGTGCGTCGACGGTCGCACACCAGCGGACAGTATGACCAGGTCGGCGCCCAGCGCCGTCGAGTTCTTCAGCTCGACGTTCAGGCCGCCACCGACTCGCGCGGTGAAGGCCGCGGCCGCAGTGGACAGGTGCAGTCCCACTCCTCGGCTGCGCAGGTGTCGTTCCACCGGCACCGAGATCTCGTGGTCGAGGGGCGGCAGGATCTGGTCAGCCATCTCGACGACATCGACTGTAGCGCCACGGTGCCTGAGGTTCTCCGCCATCTCGAGGCCGATGTAGCCGGCGCCGATGACGACACAGTGCACGTCAGACGGGTTGGCGGCAGCGTTGAGCGCGGCATCGAACTCGGCCTTGATGACATCCATGTCGCCGATGCGTCGAAGCACGTGGATGCCCGGCAGATCGATCCCGGGCAGCGGCGGCCTGATCGGCTCAGCTCCCGCGCACAGCGCCAGCGCGTCGTAGCTCTCTGTGTATTCGCGTCCTGTCGCCAGCTCCCGCACGGTCACGGTGCGCTTCTTGCGGTCGATCGCGATGACGTCGTTGCCGACACGCACGTCAATGTCGAGCGACTCGCGAAGGCTCTCGGGTGTCTGCAGAAGCAACCTTGAGCGATCGGCTATCACTTCGCCGATGTGGTACGGCAGGCCGCAGTTGGCGAAGGACACGTGGTGTCCACGTTCGAGCACGATGATCTCGGCCTGCTCGTCCAGCCTGCGCGCTCGAGCGGCGAGCGAGGCCCCAGCGGCGACTCCACCGACAACGACGATCTTCATTCCAGCGCCTCCCAGCCGGCTGCGATGTCCCGGACTCGGGGCGCCGCACGTCCGTTGATGTCACGGTACCTACGCGCGGCCGTGTGCAGAACGGTCTTTGGTCCCGTGAGTGTGGGCTAGAACGACGCGCGGAGTTTGCGGCCGTTGAAGGGCCTTCCCGCGAGGGGGGCGAAGATGCAGAAGTCGAGCGCACCGGCCAGGAACACGACGAGACCGACGGTAGCGAGGATCAGCCACCACCCGCCGAGTGCGACCCCGATGCCCAGTAGGGCGAGTCCGGCAATGCCGCGGGTCCAGCGGCCGGCGGTGGAACCGAGGAACTTGATGATGGCCATGAGAGATCTCCTTTGTGGGTCATGAGACTCTCAATATACCCACGGGGGTATCCCGCCCAGCAGGACCAAGGTCCCGCGGTGATTAAGCGGGTGTGGTGCCGGGACCTGCAACGCCGACGCGGAGCCGGTCGTCGCCGACTGACTACGCTGGAGCCGTGCCCCACGAGTCGCTACTCACCACCGCCCGAACGATCGCGCTGAGGGCCGGTGAGCTGGCGCGGCTGCGGCGCAGCGAAGGGGTTGCGGTTGCGGCATCCAAGTCGTCGCCCGTCGACATCGTCACCGAGGTCGACCGGGAGACGGAGGCACTGATCCGCGGACTGCTCGCCGACGAGCGGCCAGGCGACGGGTTCTTCGGCGAGGAGAGCGGGGCCGAGCGTGGCAGCACGGGCCTCACCTGGATCGTCGACCCGATCGACGGCACGGTCAACTTTCTCTACGGGATACCGCACTACGCCGTCTCGATCGCCGTGGTCGAGGGCGAGCCCGACCCGCAGACCTGGACGGCGCTCGCCGGATGCGTCGTCAACCCGGCGTCGGGCGAGGTCTACACGGCGACCGCGGGTGGCGGGGCCCGGCTCGGCGAGACGTCCATCCGGGTCGCGGATGCCGTGCCCCTCTCCCAGGCGCTCGTCGCCACCGGCTTCGCGTACGATGCCACCACGCGGGGGGAGCAGGGGCGACTCGTGGCCGACCTGCTGCTGCTGGTGCGTGACATCCGCCGCCTCGGTACCGCCTCGCTCGACCTGTGCTTCGTCGCGTCGGGGCGCACCAACGCCTACTTCGAGCGAACCCTCAGCCCCTGGGATCATGCGGCGGGCGCGCTGATCGCTCGCGAGGCGGGAGCCACCGTCAAGGGTCTCGGTGATGCCCAGCCGAGTCGCGACCTGATCCTGGCCGGCCACCCGGATGTCGCCGCCGCCCTCGAGGGAGCCCTCGCGCAGCTCGCCCGCTGACCCGCTCGGCTGGCGTCTCACAGACAGAGCGGGTACCCTTTACCTATCCGTTATAGGCGCGCGCATCGAGCGCGCTGAAACAAGAATCCCGTCGACAGTCCCGACCCACGGCTGTTGTGTAGGAGTCCGTGATGTCCCTGCGTGAGCTAGACGGCCCGGCGACCACGTCGCCAGCGCCGCTGACTCGGCGCGAGGCGCGCGAGCGCGAGGAGGCTGCGCGATCCGCGCAGGCCAAGGCGATCTACAGTTCGGCCGCGCCCGCCCGGCAGGAGCCGGTCCAGCCGCGAGTTCAAGCTCCTGAGCTTCACAGCGCGCGGCGCCAGAACTCTGCTCCGCCCCCGCCGAAGGCTCCTGGGGCGCCTCGCAAGGCGACTCCCGCGAAACGCCACACCGGTTCCCGGCTGCTGTCGCTCGGGGCACTCCTGTTCGCTGGCACCCTCCTCGTCGCGGTGTCGGTGCCCGCGAACGCATTCATGAGCGATGCCTCGGTGCTCGCGCCATCGGTCGCGACCACGGCGCTGAAGGGTCAGAGCCTCGTCGTCGCCGAAGACGCAGCGGCCCCAGACCTCACGCGTGACGGGTACTCGGTCACCTCCTACGCCCAACTTCTTCGTCTCAAGTACGGCAACGCTGGCACCTTCACTGCTACCACGGGTGCGATTCGGTGGCCCTTCCCCTACTCGGTGCCGACTACCGACGGCTTCGGTCCCCGTGACATCAGCATCTCCGGCAGGTCGTTCCACAACGGCGTCGACTTCACCCCCGGTGCCGGTACACCCATCTACGCGATCGCCGACGGTGTGGTGACCCTGCATGCCAACGACTACGGCGGCCTCGGCAACAACGTGATGATCAGCCACGTCATCAACGGCCAGAACATCGACAGCGTCTACGCCCACATGCAGGAGGACTCCAGTCCACTCGTCGTCGGCGAGACCATCAAGGTCGGCGACTTCATCGGTCTCGTGGGCGACACCGGGACCTCCTACGGTTCCCACCTGCACTTCGAGCTCCACGTCGACAAGGTACCCGTCGACCCGTTCGCCTGGCTCACCGCCAACGCGGTTAACTGACACGCGGCGCGAGCATCGCTCGCGGCCGTGGCAGATCGAGTGGCGCGCCCTTCCGGCGCGATGTATCGAGATCTACCTCAGCTGCGAATCCACACCGTCGTGTCGGTGGGCAGCGCCCCGCCGGTGATCGTCTCGCTGGCGAGCAGCACCTCGCCGACCGGCAGCTCGACGGCCACCTTGCCGAGGTTCGCGATCACGGTGATGTCCCCGTTGCGGAACGCGACCACACTGCGCCCGTAGCCCTTGAGCCACTGCAGGGCCCCGCTCGCGAGCAGGTGCTCGCGCCGCAGACGAAGGGCGAGCGTGTAGAGCTCGAGGGTGGAGCCGGGCACGCCGACCTGTGCGTCGCGCGCGAAGCGCCCCCAGTCCGTCGGCTGCGGCAACCAGCTGTCACCGGTGTGGTTGAAGCCGAATGCGGGGCGGTCGGCCTCCCAGGGGATCGGCACGCGGCATCCGTCACGACCGTACTTCTCGCCGTGGGTGCGGAACCAGGTCGGATCTTGCCGGGCCGCGTCGGGCAGCTCCATGTCCTCCGGAAGCCCGAGCTCTTCGCCCTGGTAGATGTAACTGCTGCCGGGCAGGGCCAGCATGAGGGATGTCGCCGCGCGCGCCCGGCGCAGGCCGATGGCCTCGTTGGGCTTGCCGGGGGACTTCGGTCCGATGCCGGCACCCTGCGGACTGTCGGCCGTGAGGGCGAGCCGCGAGGCGTGCCGCACCACGTCGTGGTTCGAGAGCACCCAGGTGCTCGGGGCGCCGACCTCGCCGAACGCCTTGAGCGATTCGGTGATGATGCGCTTGAGCGCCGGCGCCTTCCAGTCGGTGAACATGTAGCCGAAGTTGAAGGCCTGGCTCATCTCGTCGGGGCGCACCCAGAGCGCAACCTTCTCGAGCGGGTCGACCCAAGCCTCGGCGCAGAGCACGCGGTCGCCCTCGTACTCGGCGAGCACCTTGTGCCAGCCGCGCCAGATGTCGTGCACGCCCTCCTGACCCCAGTAGGGCGGGTCCGGGATCGGCGGGGGCGGGTCCTGAATGGCGGGGGCGAGAACCGTGTCGTCGACCACCAGACCGCCCATGCTCGCGCCGGACTCGGGCGGGGTGTAGTCGGGCAGGCCCGCCTGTTTGATCATGCCGTGGGCGACATCCACCCGGAAACCGTCGACGCCCCGGTCGAGCCAGAAGCGCAGAATCCCGAAGAACTGCTCGCGCACCCACGGGTTCTCCCAGTTGAGGTCGGGCTGCGAGGTGTCGAAGATGTGCAGGTACCACTGGCCGGGTGTGCCGTCGGGGCGCGTGACGCGCTCCCACATGGGGCCGCCGAACACGCTCTCCCAGTTGTTCGGCGGGATGTCGCCGGTCGCGCCCTTACCGTCGCGGAACATGTACCGGTCGCGCTCAGGCGACCCCTCGGGAGCGGCGAGCGCCTCCTGGAACCAGGCGTGCTGGTCTGAGGTGTGGTTGGGAACCATGTCGGCGATGACCTTGAGGCCGAGGCTGTGGGCGGTGGCGAGCATCCGGTCGAAGTCGTCGAGGGTACCGAACAGGGGATCGACGTCGCAGTAGTCGGACACGTCGTAGCCCGCGTCCTTCTGGGGGGAGCGGAAGAACGGAGAGAGCCAGATCGCGTCGATGCCGAGCTCGGCGAGGGCGGGCAGCCGGCTCTCGATGCCCGTGAGGTCGCCGATGCCATCGCCGTCGGAGTCCGCGAACGACCGCGGGTACACCTGGTAGATGACGGCGGTGCGCCACCACTCGGATCCGGTCGACGCGGGCAGCGGCGCGGATTCGGGCAGCGCGGAGTCCTGTGCACTCTCGAGAGTCATGCGATCACGATACGGCATTTGCGCGTTTGTGGAAGCGCTTGCAGTCTCGACCCTCGAGCACTCGCAACGAGTGCGAAACAGCGCCGAAAGCATCCCCCGGATGCTGGTAGTCTCTTACGGTGCCTCAGGGGCCGCATCAGTATGAGGCGAACCTGCTGTGCGCCCCCTTAGCTCATTGGTAGAGCACTTCCTTGGTAAGGAAGAGGTAGTGGGTCCGATTCCCACAGGGGGCTCGGTCATCCGTTCTGGTAGTCAGTTGCGGATGCCGTGGCTGAGTAGCTCAGTTGGTTAGAGCGCACGACTCATAATCGTGAGGTCGCGGGATCGTGCCCCGCCTCAGCTACGCAAACGAAAGCCCTCGCATCGCGGGGGCTTTTGGTTTGCGTGCTGGGGTGTTGTCTCGATCTCTCGTGGGCCCACGCCCGCGCAGTCCGTCGCGGCCCGTTCAGGGCCGTGGAGGCGGCGCAGGGGGATCGTGCCCCGCCTCAGGTTGCGCCGCCACTCCTCCCCAGTCTTCGACAACGCGGGCCGCGCGTCGAGGGAGTGTACCAGGACGGGGAACGACCTGCACGGGGTAAATTCGGGCTGTGGATGCACCTTCCTGGAGTCAGAATCAACTAAAGCGTCTGGGTCGCCACATCAGTGCCGGTGCCGCTCCGCAGTCTTCGGGCCCGACGTACGAGGCTGTACTTGAGTGGTACAACGATCTCGCGGCAGAGGTGCAGGGGGTGATTTCTGAGACTGACTGGACCCCCATCCTTGGCGCACGAACAGTCGAATTGACGTCGCGTGCGAAGACACTGGACACTCTGCGACAGAAGCTACTCCGAGACTCTGCAACTCCGCTGGCCAGCGTGCAAGACATTGCCGGTGTCAGGTTTGAAGCGGAGATGTCGCTCGATGAGCAGGATGCGATCGCTCATCGCATTGCCGAGCTCTTCTCGCATGATCCCTCCGTGTGCGTCCATGATCTGAGAAGCCGTCCGCACAGTGGCTATAGGGCCGTGCACGTCTGGTTGAGGCTGCCGGCCGGCCGAGTCGAAGTTCAGGTGCGTACGCACCTTCAAGGTGCTTGGGCGAACGCATACGAGTCGCTGGCGGACGCCTTCGGCAGGGAGATCCGCTACGGACACATCCCACTAGATTCACAAGAGGCGATGATTGTCAGATCCCTCCAAGACGTGTCACTTGTTCGCATCGCTGAGATGGAAGGGGGGCGAAACGATGCGGCCAGGCTGAAGGCGGAATATGCGAACACGTTGCAGACTTTGGATGAGTATGACGATGAGGACACGCTTCCGCACCATCTGGTGAACGCTCAGGAAGCGGATGTTCGAGTAGGGGAATTGCAGCGTGAGGCTGCCGAGGACGAACGAACTATTCGGGGCGCGCTGCAGGATTTGAAGCGTATATTCGACTCAATGAACAGGGAGAGACGCTGATGCCTGGTTTCGTTGTGGAGTACAACCGCAAGTCGCGGGACTGGCGAGTGACCTCCTTCGAGGGTCCGGACGGTCATCGCGCCGCCATGCGTCGGCGAATCGAACTTGAAGAGTCGAGGCTCGACGATGATGTGGAGATTGTCTCCCTGAATAGCGATTCCCTTGAGACTGTCCGACGCACTCACGCTCGCTATTTTGAGGGTCGGGAGCTCGTCGATCATTCGGCCTGATCTTCTAGCCCTATCCTGGATTTGACCGCGGCATCTGCGGGTTCGCGGGCCTGAACAGCACCGAGCGGTCGGCGTCCGCGAGGGTGTCGAAGTACCCCACGAGTTCGCGGCCCTCCGAGGTCGGCGCCCACGTGACCACGCGGTAGAAGGTCTCGTTGCGCGGGCCGAGCTTGACTGTGCGGATGACGCCCGCGGGCTCCGTCTTGCTGTCGCGCATGATGATCCACTCGGCCTCGCCGATACGGATCGGCGGCCACGGGGGCTGCCAGTCGCGGAGGGCGACGCGCGGGCTCGCGGCGGGCATCCCGGGCTGGCGCTCCTGCACGCGCCGATCGATGCTGTCTGCGTACCGCCTGCTGGTGCCCAACTGTGCTCCTCGTCTTGGAGCAGCCGGCCCTGCACCCCAGATACTACCGAGTGCTACAGTCCAACTGACTGCTCTGGTCCTCGGCAGCGATTCCATTCGCTGAGCAAAGGACCATGATGAGCACTGCAACTCTTCCCGCGACCGCGACCGATGCCGCACCCGTCGCCGACACTCGGGCCGACCGCATTCCGCGCGAGTCCGATCTCGTGCACAGCCGCGCTGCACGAGCGTCGCTCGCCCTGCTGCGGCTGGCCACCGGCTGGATCTTCCTCTGGGCCTTCCTCGACAAGACGTTCGGGCTGGGCTTCTCCACTCCCATCGACCGCGCGTGGATCAACGGCGGCACACCCAGCCAGGGGTTCCTTCTGGGGGACTCGGTAGTGGGCCCTCTCAAGCCGTTCTTCGCGGCGATCGCGAGCCCGGCATCCGACGTTCTCTTCATGGCCGGGATGCTCGGCATCGGTGCCGCGGTGATGCTCGGTATCGGGCTCCGCATCTCCGCGGTGGCAGGCACCGTCATCCTCGTGCTGATGTATCTCGCCGAGTGGCCGTTCATCGCCGACTCCGGATCCACCAACCCAGCGGTGGACTACCACATCATCTACGCGCTGGCGTTGATCGTGATCGCGACCCTCGCGGCGGGTGACACGTTCGGCTTCGGTCGACCGTGGAAGCACCTCGTGCGTCGCGCCCCCTGGCTGGCCTGACCGCGAACGGGCCGCGACGCACCTGGCGCCGCGGCCCTCGCGACTACAGCCCGATGAACGGGATGAACGCGGTGAGCGTGGCCGCCGTCAGGAAGATGACGCTGGCCACCACCCCGAGGATGATCTTCACCTTCGTCTGGCGCACGACCGCGGCGACACCGAGGAGGAACAGGGAGATCGCCATGAGCACGGTGTTGAGTGTGAGGCGGTCGCTGAGGCCGTTCGCCACGTCGCCTTCGGCGATCGTGGTGTCGGCGGTGTCCTTGGCGTCCTGGTAGCCGCTGAAGAGGAAGTTCTGGTAGTCCTCGTTGTTGAGCGGGCTGTACCAGAGCTCGGGGTCGGCCTCGTTCTGGGCATCCGCCCACTTGATGGCCGCATCGAACTCGTCGGACACCGACTGGAAGTAGATCGTGTCGTACTTGATCTGAGCTGCCTCGGAGATCGCGGGGTCGGGGTTGGCGATGTCGAGCTGCAGGTCGGTGAGTCGGTCGTAGAGCTGGGCATCCTGCACGTACTGCTGGTTGCCTTCGAGGTAGAGCGACTCCGCCTCGGTGGCCAGGTTGGAGCCGATCGTGTACTTCTGCGTCATCTGTCCGTCGTACAGCGCGCTCTGGAATGACGCGTATGCGGTGACGATCGACACGAGACCCAGGAGGATCGCGATGATCAGCTCGAGGTGCCGGTTGATGAACGTCTGTGGGGTGGTCGAGGGCGCGTCAGATGACAACGAAGTACTCCGGTCTGAGGGGATGTGCTGCGGGACTGCGCCAGTCTAAGGCGCGTCGGGCATCCCCGAATATCAGCGGGAGGTGTTGTCAGCCCGAGAAGCTGGCTTTGGCTTCGGCGACGCTGGCGAAGGTGCCGAGCGACTTCGCCAGCCGCGTTGTCGCGACGTATCCCCGGCCCTTGGTGGCCTCGATCATGCCGGCGAATTCGCCGTCGATCTTGCCGACCCAGAGGCCCGATTGAACCGAGGTCCAGACGATGGGGGAGGGTGGTGCGGAGTGTGGAGCGTGTGACGTCATTGTCATGCCACGTAGTTAACCCCTCGCGGCCGACGCTGTCGAGCCCTTGCAGCGAACTCCTAGCTGAAGCGAACAATTCGACCCCGGATGTCAGTGGCCGCACCTACTCTGGAAGAAGTTTCCCGACACGCCGAAAACACTAGATGTAGTGGAATGACAATCGTGTGATTCCGGTTATATAGTGAGTACCCACCGGCAGGGTGCCGGTTCTCCGTTAGCGGAGAAGCCAAGAAGACGTAGAGGAGGTTCACATGGACAACGACAGCGACAACGTTGGCGGATACGCAGTCCCCGTCGACCCGATGGATCTTCTGCAGTGCGACAGCTGCCAGTAG
>ENA-UOWO01006106-UOWO01006106.1-activated-sludge-metagenome-genome-assembly--contig:-NODE-6106-length-12448-cov-10.709433_pt1 | contig 12448 bp, 4 predicted proteins | sample MGYA00238148_ERZ761564 | MGnify/ENA primary metagenome ERZ761564 (study PRJEB28885, sample SAMN05720194) | activated sludge metagenome | isolation source: Anaerobic digester | place: USA...
AGGTTCAAGCCAATTTCATCGCCATCAAAATGGGGGATGTCAATGGCAGTGCCAGCGTCAGCAGTGCAGCGACCAGCGAAGTTCGTAGTGATAAAGCCATGATCCTCCAAACAGAGGAACAAGCCTTGAAAACTGGCCAAACTTATGCCGTAGCCATCCGGGCCAAAGATTTGGACAAAATTCAGGGATACCAGTTTACTCTGCAAGTTGATCCGGCCTTGGCTACTATTGACAACATCGAATACAACGGTGTGATGAAAGCCGAACATTTTGGTTTCTTCCCGACCGAAGGTCAGATAACTGCCTCTTTTGTAAGCATCCAATCCAATGGTTTTTCACCGGAAGAAACTGTATTGTTTACCTTGAAATTAAAGGCAAATACCACCACGCGCCTGAGCCAAGTTCTGAGCATGAATAGCCGTCGAACACCAGAGGAGGCTTACGGCTTAGATGATGAACTGATGGGAATAGGCCTGAATTTTGGACACAATTCTATTGAAAATCGGGCTAGATTGTATCAAAACACCCCCAACCCATTTTCAGACCAAACGGCCATAGGATTTTATTTGCCTCAAGCAAACCGAGCCGTACTTACGATTAGAGACCTGAGGGGAGCTTTGATTTTCCAATCAGAGGGCCTTTACAGCAAAGGCAAACACCAAGTTGTCCTCAAAAAAGAACAATTGAGACACTCGGGCGTATTCTATTACACCTTGCAAACAAGTGATTTTACCACTTCAAAGAAAATGATCCTAATAGCTGAGTGATTATTCTTTATAACCCGCTGATGAGCAAGGCAGGTGGTACATATGGTGCCACCTGCTTTGTTCATGATGATTCCACAAAAAAACACCCCTACCCCTCCGCATCAAAGAAAATTAACTAGCTTTGCTCAAGGCAGACCACCACCTGTCAAGGAGTCCACATGCCTATTCTAATTTTCCCATTGTGCAAAAAAACATCAAGAATCTAACACTCTGGGGTATTGTTGTTCTGTTTGGGATGCACGGTTGCACCATCCAGGGCGATAACCAAAAATCCAATGCAGCACACACCATTAAGTGGGTGAAAGCCAATCCCTATGTAGTACCTGGTGACTCCGTATCCAGTCCAGTAAAAAGAAAAGTAAATAGCGCGACCAACGCGGTAATCAAAGCAAGAGTACCCCAGGTTATCCCGAGCAACCTGAATATTTTACCCGTAAAACATCCCAGTCCTATCCCGGTCAATGAAGCAGCGCTAACCAAAATCCAAGTGGGCAAAAATGCTTCCACAAAACCGAGCTCTTTTTTAGTTAAAGGCCAGCGCGTGCCTGTAGGTACTCCTGAAATCGTACTGGCAAAAGATCGGGCAGGAAAAGACCAAAATCCTTATAATTTCAGTGCATTTGGAAAACTGCAGGGATTGAAGCACAACGTTATCCGCTGTATTGCGCAGGACGCAAAGGGTAACCTATGGTTTGGAAGTTTAGGCGGAGGGGTATGCCGGTACGATGGAAAATATTTTACACATTATACCGAAAAAGAAGGGCTAAACAGCAATAGTATTACCTGTATTCTGGTAGACAAACAGGGAAATCTGTGGTTCGGTACGGATGGGGCTGGCGTAGCCAAGTACGACGGAAAATTTTTCACCTATTTTACAGCGGAAGATGGATTATCAAGCAACAATGTAACTGCCCTTTGTGAAGACCAAAAAGGGAACATCTGGTTGGGCAGTATAGACCAGGGAGTAATCAGGCTCCAGGGGAATAAGCTTACCCATTATACTAAAAATGAAGGCCTGAGCAGCGATCGCATTTTATCCATTTTTGCAGACCGCAAAAACAATGTCTGGTTCGGCACCGATGATGGAGGGGTATCTAAGTTTGATGGAACAACTTTCATCCATTTTACCCCAAAAGAAGGTTTGATGCATAGCGATGTGGCTGCAATTTCCGAAGACAAAGCGGGGAACATCTGGTTTGGCACAGAGTTGGGGGCTAGCCGCTACGATGGTAAATCGTTATACAATTATTCAGATAAAACAGGGTTTAATCGCGTCCCCGTTTCAAGCATCATGGTTGATCATCATGGTGACATTTGGTTTGGTACATTAGGCAATGGTGCGACCAAATACGATGGTCAAACATTTAACCATTTCGCCGAGGATTCAGGAATCAATTACAGCGCAGTGTTGTGCATTTTTGAAGACAAAGCAGGTAACATTTGGCTGGGCACCGATGGAGGTGGAATAAGTAAATACAGCGGAAATATTTTCACCCACCTCACGGAAAAAGAGGGCTTGAGCAACAACGAAGTTTTTAGCACCATCGAGGACAATCAAGGAAATCTGTGGTTTGGAACTCAGGGCGGAGGGGCTTTAAAGTTTGAGGGTAAACATTTTTATCTCTATAATGAAGCAATAGGCCTGAGTAATAACTTTATCTACTCGATCATCAATGACAAACAAGGAAATTTGTGGTTCGGCACCAACGGAAGTGGCTCATCAAGGTATGATGGTCAATACTTTACCAACTTTACTCAAAAGGAGGGTTTGAGCAGCAATAATGTATTGTGCATTTTGGAAGACAAACAAGGAAACATCTGGTTTGGCACCCGCGATGGTGGTGCCACCAAATACGACGGCCAGTATTTCACTCATTTCACCGAAAAAGAAGGCCTGAGCAGCAACACCGTGCTTTCCATGTTACAAGACCCACAAGGGAACATCTGGTTTGGCACCTTAGGCGGGGGGGTATCCAAATACGATGGGAAACGTTTCTTCCACTTTCGAGAAGAAAATGGGTTAAGCAATAACGATGTAACCTCCATTTTACAGGACAGCAAAGGCAATCTCTGGTTTGGCACCTTGGGCGGTGGCTTAAACCGTTTTGATGGCCAATATTTCACCCATTTCAGCGAAAAAGAAGGCCTGAGCAACGACGCGGTACTTTCGCTTTTACAAGACAAAAAAGGCAATTTGTGGGTTGGCACCCGTTTTGGGCTCTCCAAAATGGCCAGTGCCACTTTGGCTTCCATCAATACAAAACCTACTATTGAACTGGCTCCTTCCACGGTACTCTTTAAAAACTACAGTTACGAGGATGGCTTTTTAGGCATCGGCTGTTGGCGCAACAGTTTATTTGAAGCCAAAAATGGCGACATTTACATAGGTGCCAACGATCGGCTGACCATCTATCATCCCAGTGGGGAATCCCTCCAGGCTGCAAAGCCCAACCTGAGCCTGATGGGTATTTCGCTTTACAATGAAAACATCCCCTGGCCTGCTTTATTGCAAAAACAGGACAGTTCCTTCGTGCTAGGCAATGGCGTAAAAGTGGGTGATTTTCGTTTCTCCGGCTTGTCAGACTGGAATAGATTGCCCCAAAATCTCAGCTTGAAACACAACAACAATAACCTCAGTTTCACCTTTGTAGCAAGCACCCAGCAACAACCTGAAAAAGTAAGATACCAATATACGTTAGAAGGATTTGATGCCACCTGGAGCTCGCTCAACACCAAAAATGAAGCCTCGTACGGCAACTTGCCTTCCGGCGACTACACCTTCAGGGCTAAAGCCTTGAGCAGCATGGGAACCTGGAGCGATGAACTGGTCTATTCCTTCAGCATTCGCCCGCCCTGGTGGAAAACGGGGTGGATGTACACGTTATATGCAGCCCTGATCATCAGCATTTTGTATGGGTTCCGCCGACAAGAACAGCAACGTCAAGCCCAACTACTGCTCTTGGAACGCCAAAAAACCGAGCAAGAACAAAAGGTCAATGAGCAACTGCGCCGAGTGGATGCGCTCAAAGACCAATTTTTGGCCAATACTTCCCATGAACTGCGTACACCCTTGCAGGGCATCATTGGCCTTTCCGAATCCCTGATCGAAAGGGTACAAGAACGAGACCAACAAGAAGATTTGAGCATGATCATTTCTTCCAGCCGCCGCCTGAATAGTTTAGTCAATGACATCCTCGATTTTTCCAAACTGAAAAACCAGGAGATCGAGTTGGCCACCAAACCCGTAAACCTCTATGCCTTAACCGACGTGGTGTTGCGCAATTTAGCCCCGCTGGTACAAGGAAAAAGATTCAGCATCATCAATGCGGTTCCCAACGACTTACCTGCCGCCTGGGCCGATGAAAATCGTTTGCAACAAATTCTGTACAACCTGGTCGGCAATGCCATCAAATTCACCGAAACGGGTCAGATCGTAGTCAATGCCCTTCGGGAAGAAACTGCAGATGTACTGACCATCTCCGTGAAAGATACCGGAATAGGCATCCCGGCAGACAAACAAGACATCATCTTCAAGGAATTTGAACAAGGGGATGGTTCGATTGCGCGCAGTTTTGCCGGCACCGGTTTGGGCTTGTCTGTCTCCAAACGGTTGGTCGAATTGCACGGGGGGAAAATGTGGCTGGAATCGGAAGTAGGCCGTGGTTCTACTTTTTTCTTCAGCCTGCCCCTCGCTGCGGCGGAAGCAGCTACAAGCATTCCCGAAACAACTGACCTAATGCTAACGCCATTGGCTAGCGTAAGGAGCTGGCAAGTTGAACCCATTGCTAGTACCAATGGTACCCAACCCGAACTGGAAAATAACGCCTTACCCGATTCCGAAAAGGTACACATCCTGATCGTTGATGACGAAGTGGTCAACCAACAGGTGCTGAAAAATTTCCTCAACAAAGCGATCTACCGCATTACGCAAGTACTAAGTGGGGAAGAAGCTCTGCAAATTTTAGATGATGATGATTCCATCGACCTCGTGCTGCTCGATGTGATGATGCCCCGCATGTCGGGCTACGAAGTGTGTCAAAAAATCAGGGAAAAATACCTCCCCAGCGAACTCCCGGTGCTGATGATCACCGCCAAAAACCAGGTATCAGATCTCGTTACCGGACTCAATACGGGTGCCAATGATTACATCGCCAAACCATTTTCCAAAGACGAGTTTTTGGCTCGACTCAATATGCACCTCAGCCTGCACAAAATCAACGCGGCTTCCAATCGCTTTGTCCCCAATGAATTTATCCGTTCCCTGGGTCATGAAAGCATCACCGATGTGCGTTTGGGCGACCACGTAGAACAGGTGGTGACGGTCCTTTTTGCCGACATTCGCGATTACACCGGACTGGCCGAATCAATGACCCCGGCAGAAAACTTCAAATTTGTATCTTCCTACAACCAACGGATGGGACCCTTGGTACAGAAACATAAGGGCTTCGTCAATCAATACCTCGGAGATGGGATTATGGCCATTTTTACCAGCAGCCCTGAAGATGCCCTGCGTGCAGCAGTTGCCATCCAAAAAGAGCTCAGCATCTACAATGAGCAAAGACAGGAAAAAGGCCGACAAACCATCGAAGTAGGCATTGGTCTGCATACTGGCTCTCTGATCATGGGCATCATTGGCGACCAAAAACGCATGGATGCCGCTACGGTTTCTGATACCGTAAATACGGCTTCTCGCATGGAAGGGCTCACCAAATTTTACGGCACCCGCATCTTGTTAAGCGAATACAGTTTACAATTGATTGAAAATAAAGCAGATTTTAACTTCCGCTACCTGGGTAAAGTACAAGTCAAGGGAAAAAAGGCCTTCACAGACATCTACGAATGTTTTGATGGCGATGCCGATGGTTCATTTAGCAATAAGGAACAAACGCTAAGGGTTTTTGAACAAGGCCTTTATGCCTATTTTAATAAAGACTTTGACTTCACCATGAACTCCTTAACTCAGGTATTGTCAATTAACCCACACGATGCTCCCGCGCAGTGGTTCCTGGAAAAAGCGCAGCGCTATGCCCAGTCGGGGACTCCTGAGAACTGGGAGGGCGTTGAATTTATGAAAGAAAAATAACGGAGCCTTGTCTGGTATAAATTTTTGTAGTAATTTTTCACTTGTGTGGAAACTTTTTGACCCGCTTGAGTACTTATGTTAGGTAGGCAGGCCGCTCGTTTGCCCCACACCTGAAACCAAATAGCCTGGTATGAAAAAAATCACACTGCTCGCCTTATTTCTTGTACAAAATCTCGTACTTCTTGCCCAAAAACCACAATTGGTACCACCCATGGGGCATTCTTATATCGTTAGTGAAGTGGCCATTTCTCCCGACGGAAAATACGTTTTGACTGCCGGAGGCTACCCTGATAATACCGTTTTGCTTTGGACTGAAGGAGGGCAACTGCTGAAAATTCTTGACGGACATCAAAACAACGTTTCTGATGCAGAATTTTCAGCAGATGGCAAATACATATTCACCCTGGAATCGAAAACCAGGACACTCAACCTTTGGGACAATCAAGGAAAAAAGTTACGAAAACTTCCTGATTTAGATATTTTGGCCGTTTGCTTCTCTACGGATAGCCAGCATGTATTGGGTGGTGATTTTGATGGAAATATCAAACGTTTCGACCTCAACGGAAAGCTTGTTCAAACCATCAAAGCAAGTGACCGTGAAATCAATAAGGTGATTTGTTCCAAAGATGGCCGATACCTTGCAGCAGGAGACTATGGGGGCATTATTCGAATCTTTAACCAAGCAGGAGAACTGCTCAATACGCTGGATGGACACGGTCAATACGCCATCAATGCGCTTGCTTTTTCGCCGGACGGGCAAAAAATCCTCTCCGGGGGGTACAATTATAAAGTTAGGCTCTGGGATTGGCGGAACAACAAGGTCATCAAGGAAATAGATCAACACCGTACCGTAATCAGTACTGTTGCTTTCTCCCCAGATGGCGCATATCTAGCCACTGCGGGATCGAGTGAGAATGATGTTTTCCTTTGGGATAAGCAGGGTAATCTTTTGCAGAAATTTCGGGAAGATCGCATCAACGATCTGGATTTTACACCTGACGGAAAGGCCCTGTTGATGGCTCCCTGGAGCAAGAGTGCCAAAAGTTACGATTTAAATGGACAGCACATTAACAGTTATAGCAATGATGCTTCTCCTGTAACCAGCGTGGGCTTTTCACCCTTTGCGCCCGATTCCATATTCATCGTCACAGGTGGAAATGGTACACACATTCGGTTATGGGATGCGGTTTCAGGAGAAGTACAAGGTTTTCTGAATCAAAAAGATTTCAACACCCCCGTTGCTTTTAATCCCCAATATCCCAGTGTAATGCTTGCAGAATCCGGCGATTCACTTTATCACTACGACCTGTATAGCGACGAACACATTGCCATTGAAAAGTCCGCGCAGGTTAGTCATTCTTCCCTGGTTTACAATTTTGCCGGAGATCATTTTCTCATCAGCAATTTTTCAGGTGGAATACAACTCTGGAGAGAAGGCGACCAGGAATGGGAAGAAATATGGGAAAATCAACTTGATTCCAATCAAGTGACCAGTTTAAACTTTTCTCCTGACGGGCAATATTTTTTGACGGCTACCAATCGGCACTGGGTACCGGAAGTCCTGAAAATCATCCCCGAAAAAAGGGATCAACCCTACAACCAGCAAGGCTTTCCCGCTGTATTGCGCCGGGTCGATGATTTTACAACCGTACAACAATATGGATCCAGTGCCGACAAGGCTGTTTTTTCCCCTGATGGAAAGTATGTCGCTACCAATGAAACTTACGGTTTAAGTGTATACAACCGACAAACAGCTCGGGAATTATTCCACATCAACGACGCCGGCAATGGGGTATTTGAGATAGCTACTTGCCTTGCTTTTTCACCAAACAGTCAAAGCGTTGTGGTGGGATTTACTTCCAACGTAATCCGTCAATACAACTTACAAGGCAAACTCATCCGCCAGTATGAGGGCCATTTAAGTGCCATTCGCTCTGTATCTTTTTCTCCTTCCGGGCAATTTCTGATTTCGGGCAGCAATGACAATACAGCCAAAATCTGGAATACCCAGACCGCTACGGAAATGGCTACGCTAATGGCTGTGGGTAAAGAAGACTGGCTGGTCACCACCCCTGAAGGGCTGTTTGACGCCTCGGAAGGGGCTATGAAACACTTGTATTACGTAGCTGGTATAGAAGTCATTGCCCTCGACCAGTTGAAAGACCGCTATTACGAACCCGGCTTGCTGGCTAAAGTGATGGGCTTCGCCGAAGGCCCCATCCGTAAAGTAAGCGACCTGGACAATCAAGAATTGGCCCTTTACCCGGATTTGGTTGAGGCAAAGCTTTTAGACGATCAAATCAGCGTACAACTCACCAAACGCAGCGGTGGAATCGGCCCCGTAAGTCTTATATTAGACGATGACATTGAAATAGCTACCGATGTCAACCCTGAACGAAAAGCCAACTTTACCATCAATCTGCAACAATACGCCAAACATTTTATTCCTGGCGAGGTAAACAAACTGTCGCTGGTCTTTTTTAATGCAGATAAATGGCTGCCCAGTCCTCCACATCACATCAATTACGTGCCCGGTTCAAAAGGCAAAGACACCCCCAATCTTATCTCGCTCAATGATCGATCTGATCAGGCCATTTCGAATACGCTTTACGCGCTGGTTGTAGGGACTTCTGATTACAAAGGCACCCAATTGGATCTTAAATTTCCAGACTTGGATGCTGCAGCCTACAAAGACATGCTCCAAATTTCCGCTGCTGGCTTGTTTGGCAATCGGATGCAAATTAAGTTGTTGTCCACAGCTAAAGGCAATACCCGGCCAAGCAAAACCGCCATTCGGGCTGCCTTGATGGAATTTGCAGCCAAGGCAGAGCCTAAAGATGTATTGATCGTTTATTTTTCTGGTCATGGTGCCACCTGGCCTGAAAATGACCCCAGCAGTCAGTTTTATTTTCTGAGCATTGACAACGAAAACTTCGATTTAGCCAATCCGGTTAACCGGCAATTGGCTCTCGCTCAGGATTCGTTGCAAGCCTGGATTCGGAGCGTAAAAGCCCGCAAGAGGATTCTTATTCTGGATGCTTGTAACTCAGGAGAAGTGGTCAAACAGCTGGATCTGGGCGCTAAAGGATCTACCTTGAATACAGATCAGCGCAGGGCATTGGAACGCATGAAAGACCGGGGCGGTTTTTTTGTTCTGGCGGGTAGTGCCGCAGACATGAAAAGCTATGAGGATCCTCGTTTTGGGCATGGCTTGCTGACTTACAGCCTTTTAAACAATATGCCCAAGGTGGCGGCAGGTGACAAAAACAACTACATTGATGTGGGGAAACTGTTTCAGGAAGTGCGGGATGACGTACCCAAATTGGCCGCTGCATTGAATAAAATCCAGGAACCCAAACTCATTGGTATGGAGGATTTCAGTATTGGCATCATTAAAAACGATACCAAGTACAAACTGCCTACGGCAAAAAAAATCATCATCAGTTCCGATTTTTCCAATAAAAAAAGATTGGATCCCCTCAAATTTAAAGCAGAATTCAACTCCCAATTGGAGGCCATGCTGGCCAACCCGGAATTGCCTTTTGCCTATTACCCCACCGACAAAGCGCAGGGCCTGCACTATTTCATCAACGGAGAATATGAGGTAATTGCCACCACCGCAAAAGTGACCGCTTACCTCTACAAAAGTGACCAAGAAAACGAACTCGAAACCTTTAACGTGGAAGGCAGCAGCACCAATGTAAAAGCACTGGTAGAACAAGTCCTTGTCAAAGTGAAGGAAGCACTTGCCAAACTAAAATAAAAACTATGCCTAGAATCATCATCGTTTTTTGCTTCTTCTGCTTGATACAGCATTGTGTCGCAGCGCAGGAACGCAGCTTTGGCACCTTGCCACTTATCAACAAACCGGGGATAGTTCTGGCCTCCTCGGGTTCCAAAAAAATCGACAGCGTTCAGTATCGCCGTGTTTTGAACATCTACAACCGCCTGGTACAGGCCCGGGGAGATTTTCGTTTTCCCGTGCCCAGTTTTAACCTGGTGGCAGAAGAGCGTCGGGTAGCGGGCATCGACTACGATCAACTCAATATTGCGCTGGAAGAAAAAGCCTTGGGGGTATGCAACAGCTTCGGCGCGGATGCCGACGCTGCTATTGCTTTTTTATTGGCACATGAATTGACGCATTATTATGAAAAACACGCCTGGCGCAGTGGTTTTGCCGATGACAACAAAGACCTGAAAATTGGCGTGGAAATGAACAAACTGGCCGATGATACGGCCAATGAAACCGAGGCAGATTACCTGGGTGGTTTCCTGGCTTATTCCGCCGGATATGGCGTGTTCCAACGTGGGTCTGAAATCATCCAGGGCTTGTACAAGGCTTATGGACTCAAAAATGAAATCGCAGGATATCCCAGTTTGAGCGACCGCCAGGCCCTGAGTCGGCGTACTGCAGAGCGGCTTGCCAATCTGGTTGACCTGTTTGAAATGGCCAATTTGCTTTCCGCCACTGCCAAACACAATCTCGCCTACGAATACTATCGCTACCTTTTGCTAGAGTACCAAAGCCGGGAAATTTACAACAACCTGGGCGTTACGGTAACGCTGAGCACCATGGAAGAAATTGGAACGCAGAAGTACCGGTATCCGCTTGAAATGGATCTGGAAAGTTCGGCCCAAAAAGCAGCGATGTTAAGTCCCGGAGACCCCAGAGTTCAGGAAAAATTTCGTCAAGCCATTTTACACTTTGATGCGGCCATCAGCATGGATCCCAATTATGCCCCGGCCTACTTGAATAAAGCTACAGTTTATGCGTTAATGGGCGACCTGGTTCGGGCCCGCTTTTACGCCAATGTAGAAGCCAGACAAGCCAGTAAAACCGGAAATTACCCCAAAGTAGCCCAGGACATCGATGTACTCATGGGCATCATTGAAGCACGCAGCAACAATGTAAAAGGGGCTCAAGCTTTGTTCACCAAAGCCGACAAAGCGGGCAGCGCCCTGGCCAAAATCAACCTGCGCGTTTTGCTCAAACAGCCCCCTTTAAAAGAAATTCCTGCTGGCGGCCTGTGGCTTGACGCCGAAAAGATCGAAAACTTTAGTTTGGATGAGGTTGCCCGTGATTTGCGGGTTGATCCCAAAAAAACGATCATGGTCAAAAGCAGAATGGAGTTTTTGCAAACCCCGCCCATCGGCACTGCCTCTACCGTATTTGTTAACCTCGTAAACAACGATCAAAAAACCATTTTTCACCTGACGGAACCCGGCTATACCGGCAAAACCGCCCGTAAAATTGGCCTTGGAGATCCCCGCGCCAATGTGGTGAAGGTGTATGGAGAACCCGCGCGCAGCCTGGAAACTCCCCGTGGGCAAATCATGGTGTATCAAAACATCCTTTTCATCATTGGAAAAGATGGCAAGCTCGAACGCTGGGCCAACTATCAATAGACTAACCAAAACTAATCTTTATGCCTAAATTTATCGTCTTCTGTTTGTGCCTACTCGGCGGGATGAGTGCCGCAAGTGCACAAAATGACAACCCGATCGTAGTGATGGCTGCCCAGGGAAAAATCAGCTATCAAGCACCAGGGTACAAAAGTAAAGCCATCAGTGCTGGAACACTGTTCAAAAACACGGGCACGGTAAAATTGAAAGCCAATAGCAGCATTACCTTTTTTACGGAAGGTCAATTTCAAACCCTGCAAGGTCCCAAATCCAGTACCCTTCAGGACGTTTTCCCCGATCAGGGTGGCATGAAACTCAATTTTGAGCGTGGTTTTACTGATTACTTAGTAGCGGCATTAGATCTGGCCGCCAACCCCCAAAATCCCAAAGATGCCTGGGGTACGGTGACCAGTAAAAAAGGAACTGGCGACGGCTGGGGTACGGTGACCAGTAAAAAAGGAACTGGCGACGGCTGGGGCACCGTGACCAGCAAAAAAGGAACCGGTGATGGCTGGGGCACCGTGACCAGTAAAAAAGGAACCGGTGACGGCTGGGGTGGCAAAGGCAAGCTCATCAACACCATTGCTCCTTTTGGCAAAATCCGTCCGGGAGCAAAATTGTTCCAATGGTCAAAACCAGCAGGTCCTCAAGACTATCGATTGGAAATCAAAGACAGCAAGGGAACTACAATCCTCAAAATCACCACCCTGGATACTTTGCTGAGCGTTGATCTCGATCCTGCAAAATTCAAGGAAGGCCAGCAGTACGTTTGGCAAGTGTCCACGGCAGCAGGCGATGTGCTATCCAACCCGATGGTTTTTGAAATCGGTACCAGCCAGGCTTTGAGCAGCGCTGTACAAAAAGCAGAAACCGCAGAATCCTTCACCAAAAACACCGAAACTGTCCAAGGCTTGATGCGCGCCGTCGCTCTGGAACAAGGGGAATGGTACCAGGATGCAGCCCTAACCTACTTCCAACTGCAAACCGCCGACCCCAATAATCTACTCATCAAATTGATGTATGCCGCCTTTTGGATGCGCAATGGCCCAAAGCCATTGGCCGAACAAGCATTTAAACTGCGTTGAAGCCTGATAAAATAAAAAAAGGCCCCAACTGCCTTTCACAGCAGTTGGGACCTTCTTTATGCACTATTTTTTCCGGTTATGGATTAGGAATGCTCAACACCTGACCGACT
>ENA-UOWO01006108-UOWO01006108.1-activated-sludge-metagenome-genome-assembly--contig:-NODE-6108-length-12447-cov-4.357731_pt1 | contig 12447 bp, 10 predicted proteins | sample MGYA00238148_ERZ761564 | MGnify/ENA primary metagenome ERZ761564 (study PRJEB28885, sample SAMN05720194) | activated sludge metagenome | isolation source: Anaerobic digester | place: USA...
GGGATTTTTGGCCAAAGTTCCAAAAATCATGACAAAATCTTAACGACCAAATTAAGAGGACGTGAAATAATCCAAAATATTCGTATTATTGATTTTTGAATCGAAAAGTTAAAATAAAAAGATAATGAAAAAATTATTATTCGCTGCAGCACTGCTATTTGCATTTACCATCACAGGTTTCTCTCAAGACATTTCAGGAAAATGGAAAGGAACCGCAGAAAGTCCACAAGGTACATTTGAACTAGAATTTATGTTTAAGAAGGATGGCACCGCATTGACTGGTACTGTTACTTCTTCTTTTGGTGAGATTGAATTGACCAATGGTAAAATTGATGATAAAGAAATCTCTTTCGATGTAGCAATCCAAGATTTTGTTATTCACAATGTTTGTGAATTCATCTCTGAAGATTTGTTGAAAGTGAAGTCTGACATGTCTGAATTGACAGTTGGACGTGTGAAAGAATAGATATATTCTTGTGAGAATGCCTTAGGGGTGTTTTCTGATAAATTTAAACGCCATAAGTAGATCATCTGTGATTTTATTTATGGTGTTTTTTTATTTAATACACTCTGATTGGTCATTTAAAGAAATCATTTTTGTGGTAAACTCATGAAATAACAGAATTTTGTTCAAATTGTACCTGATTAAAATTAATATTTACATACAACTAAATAATAATTTAATATCTTTACCTTGAAATTTTAAATTTAACCTTATTAAAAATGACCACATAATTTACTTTGGATCACACCAAGCAAATTAATCCAATCTTTTTTAATGTCAATCCAATTACAATGAAAAAACAACTTACCACTTTTTGCCTATTATTAATGGTACAATTTTCTTTTGCACAATCAGATTTTCTAGAGGAAGCAACTCGATTTACTGACAACAAAGATGCGTTCATCACCCTTACAGATGGAACAGAATTGATTGGTCGTATCGAAGACGTAGATCGTAAAAAAGGAATGATCAACTTTGTAGAAATCAAAGCAAATGGTAAAAAAGTGAAATTGAAGCCAGAGGAAATCAAATCTGCATTTTTGCCACCCACAGGATTGAGTAAATTTACAAATGCTTATGGTGTAGTTGGTGATGTCAATAAAATGTCCAAAGACGCATCAGCCAATAAGTCTCTTGTAAAGGACGGATACTTTTACTTTGAAACTACCGATGTAGTTGTTAAGAAAAAGAAATATACGGTTCTCCTTCAATTGTTAAACCCTGCATCTGCCTCCAAAATCAAAGTTTTCAATGACCCTCTTGCAAAAGAATCAATGTCTTTTGGCATTGGCCCTGTCACCCTTGCTGGCGGTGATGCTAAATCTTATTTAGTAAAGGTTGGAGAAGAAGTGGCTTTCAAATTAGAAAAGAAAAATTACGAAGAAGAAATGATCCATCTTTTCAAAGACTGTGATAAGATCAAAGAATTGTATCCCGAAATGAAGTGGACAGAATTAAACAAACACGTTTTTACTTACGATACACTTTGTCCGTAATCTACCCTTCAAAATTAAACGATATGGTCACAATAGACGAATTGATCTTATCCAAAACAATACTTTCTGGTAGATTTCTATTGTAAATCAAGGAGTTGCCTAGTCCGCGAGAGATTTTGATTTCCGGGCTGAAAATAAAGAATGGATAATACAATTGTACACCAATGCCTGCTTCCCATTGGAAATCATGAGGTGACAACTTGATGAGATTTTCACTTCGACGAGATTTACTATTGCTCGCTACATCGTAACCGTACTTCACGCCCGCCATAACAAAGGCGCGTTTGTCTTTGTAAGGAGCTGATTTAAACCGGATGTTAAAAGGAGTTTCAAAATAGACAGATTCTATTTCCTTTTTGGCACTATTGTTATAAATCAATGAGCGATACATAAAAGCAAATCCCGGATTAAATCTGAAGTCAAAATATTCACCCATCTTGAGATTGCTGATCAAATGAATGTTGAATCCACCCTGAGGTGCACTCTCCACGATTTGCAATTGCTCGTTGGTAATCAAGGCATTGGACTGGATGACGCGAAATTTGGAGAAATTTGCCCCAAAAGACATTCCAAAATAGTAACGTTTACTCTGGAAATCCAGATAATTGACATTGTCACGTGCACTGAACTGGCCCTGCATCGTCATGGTAAAACAAAACAAGGAAACTGCGGTAAAAACTATTTTGTAGCCAAATAAACGGTGCATATGCCGAAAGTCAAAGGTTTGTATGATGAATGTTTAAAGCCAACTTCTTCCAAAATTTTGGTAAAATTTTCAAAATCAGGAAATTGTTGTACTGATTCGTAGAGGTACTTGTATGCTCTTGGAACTTTTGATGTAAGTTTTCCTATAACGGGAAGAACATATTTAAAGTATATATTAAACATGTTTTTTATGGGAAACACCCGCGGCCTGGAAAATTCCAAGACCATAATCCTACCTCCTGGCCTCACCACCCGATGCATCTCAGACAAACCTTTCTTCAAATTTCCAAAATTGCGCACCCCAAACGAAGACATGGCCAAGTCAAACCGCCCATCTTCGTATCGCATGGCCTCACTATCACCAGCTTCCAAAGTGACCCGATCAGTCAGAGCCAACTTTTCCAACTTCTGATCACCAATGGCCAACATCTTCACAGCAATGTCCATACCAATGACCTTACTCTGCGGTAAAGCTTTGGCCACAGCAATAGCCAAATCACCAGTACCTGTCGCCACATCCAACACTTCCTTTACATCTGGACTAGAAACCAAAGCAATGGCTTTTTTCCGCCACAACACATCAATGCGTAAGGTCAATAGACGATTGAGAAAGTCATAATAAGGGGCAATTCTGTCAAACATAGAGGTCACCTGAGCTTTTTTCTCTCCCTCTGCATCGTACGGTTTGATGATATCGTGATTCATGGCGCAAATATATGCGAACTCCAACAATTTGTTGCGCTAGAACTTGCATTTCAATCGGTGGTTCGTATTTTTCGGAGATTCTTAGGGTTCAAAAAGATATTTGGTGTCAGCGGTCAGTTTTCAGTTATCAGTTTTTTTTGCCGCGAGCCACGAGCCGCGAGCTTCAAAAAAATAAATTTTGACTAATTAAAAGAGCGGTCCACAGTTTCGCAATTCAGCAATTTCGCAGTTCAGCAGTTTAGAATTTTTGCAATTCCGCAGTTTCGCAGTTCAGCAGTTCCGCAATTCCGCATTTTTGCATTTTTGCAATTCCTCAGCATAGCCCCGAGTCCAACTCGGGGAAATCAAAAATCAGTCTTCCAACCCTTAATGGGCCTGAATGGGGTTGAATTGGCCACAATGTTTATTCAAAAACATAATCCAATTATCAATGGTCTGAATTTCATTTAATAATCAGCATTGAGTGATCATTTTTTTTAATTTGAAATGTGACAGTCTAGCTCCTCCAGGCTTGAAATAGATCGTACCTACGGCACGAGTTTTTTTTCCATTTTTTGGTTGTACCATTAGGTAGTCCCTAGCGGGACATTAAGTTGTTGCGATTTGCTGAGGGATGGGATCTCAAAGTCTTTCGTGAATTCGTGGCAATCAGCTCTCAGTTATCAGCCTTCAGTTTTTTTACTGCGATCTTCGAGCCACGAGCTTTGTTTATTTGTTTATGCATTTAAAGCCAACTATTCATCAATTTCGCATTTCATCAATTTCGCAATTCAACAATTTCGCAGTTCCGCAGTTCCGCAGTTTCGCAATTCAGCAGTTTCGCAATTCAGCAATTTCGCAGTTTTGCAATTTCGCAATTTTTGTCGCGAGCTTATTAACATTTGAAAAATATTTTCCCTTTTTTTATTTCAATATAATTTAAAAACAGTTAAAAGTTAAAATTAATCATTTAACAAAAATAAGTCATATACACTTTGAATACCATAGTAGATTTGAGATAAATTACCATGTGATTTACAAAAAAACAAATCATGAAAAGAAGAGAATTTTTACAAAAGGGGACTTTGGTGGGTTCTACATTGCTTTTAAACACAAAGAGTTTGGCAAACCCTTTTATGGGAAAGCCAAAATCAGTTATTATAATTGGAGCTGGTTTTTCGGGACTAGCTGCGGCCAAGAAATTGAAGGAAGCAGGAGTTTCTGTGACCATATTGGAATCTAGAAATAGAATTGGAGGCAGAGTTTTCTCCCATAAACCAGAGATGGGAAATGGACAAGTAATAGAATTTGGTGCCGAATGGGTTGGAAACTCTCATGAAAGAATCATACAACTTTGCAAAGATTTCGGATTAGAACTGCAAAACAACCAGTTTGAAACGGACCTTTTATTAAACGAATCCCATTTTAAACAGGGGCAATGGTCATTTAGCCCAGAAATGGAAGCATTCTGGAAAGAGAAGACAGCATTATGGGAGAAAATCTCTAAAGCTCAAAAGCAAAAACTAGATAGAATGGATTGGTGGAGATTTTTATCCATGAAAGGGTTTTCCGATCGTGATATACAATTAAGGGAACTGATTGATTCGACAGATTTTGGCGAGAGTATAAGACATACCTCAGCCTATGCAGCCTATGCAGAATATGCAGAGAGCAGCGAAAAAAATGAAATGGATCTCAAAATAAAAGGAGGCAATGCAACTTTAGCTGGTAAATTGGCTGAAGTTATTGGACAAGATAATATTTTATTAAATCATACGGTTTTATCAATAAATCAAGTTGCTAAAAATGAAGTAACAGTCAATTGTGAAAATGGCAAAACATTCTCAGCTGAAAAATTGATTTGTACTGTTCCCACTTTTTCACTGCTTAAAATTAATTGGAATCCTGTATTACCCCAAATTACCCTGGATGCCTTACATGAATTGCAATATGCCAGGATTGGCAAGTTTCCAATAGTCTTTTCGCAGCGCTTTTGGGAACGTGAAGATTTTGACATGGTTACAGATACTCCAGCTCATTATTTTTATAATGGCACTAAAAATCAAGCAGGTACCAACGGCGTGCTTATGTGTTATGCTATCGGTGAGAAGGCAGATACACTTGCTTCTGTTAGCAAAAAACAAAGAAGTGAAATAATCTTGAATGCATTAAAGCCAGCATTTGGTGATGTGAAAAAGTATGTAAAAGAAGAACTCATGTATTATTGGGGCCAGGATAAATATTCTGCCGGTGCTTACGCTTTTTATGGTAAAGATAAATGGTTTGATGTAATGCCTACACTCAAAAAACCTTTTAAGAATGTCCATTTTGCTGGAGAACATTTAGCTGATTGGCAGGGCTTTATGGAAGGAGCTATCAACAGTGGTGAAGATGCAGCACAGGAAATAAGTGGCTATTGACATTCCAATTTTATGACTAGAAATTTAAATTATTTGACAGTAGTATGTTTGCAATCCACAAAACGAAGAAACGCTTCCAAATTCGTAATAAAGTGCAAATTTACTTAGTTTATTTTTGATATGAATATTTTGCGATCGCCTTCACTCCTACAGGCCCAATGAATATTTGTCGCTTAAGTCAAATTTCAAGATTTTGAATATTGCTTAAACCAATCCCAATGAACCTGCGCACCATTAAACGGAAAATTCACACCATTGGGATAAATATGGTCCATATTTTTGATCAATAAAATAAAGAAATTATTTTTTGAAGAAGGGATAGGTTCAAAATTTGCAATGACTGCTCTTGTCGTATCTCCAGTGATTGTAAAATTTTTCTTGTATCCGAATCCATTGGCATGATTATCAATCACTTGTTTGAAAAAACTGGTATTTAGCAAGTCATCAAAATTAGATAAATGAATGGGGTTTTGGAAAAACAAAGGATCGGAGTTGCCTATTTGTAAACCGATGGGAATCTGTTGCGTTGCTTTTGTGTTGATCACAGCAGTTGCCGTGCCACTGGCTTCAATGGCTGCAGCGAATAAATCACTGGCTTCCAGTCCCGCTTTCAAAGCCATTTGACCACCACTCGAAAATCCCACAATGTAAATTCTTTTTGGGTTTATCTTGAGCGATGCGCTTACCTCCAGTACTATTTGTCTCAAAAATTTTACATCATCTTTACGGTCATTTTCATTACAATAATCAACATCACCCGGGGAACTGTGCCACTTGGTATTCGTTTTTTGTTTACCATCTTCAACATAACAATAGGCCAATGAGGATGGAAATATCGTAATCACATTTTCTTTTTCGCCCAGCTCTTTCCATCCAGAAATCTGGTAAAACTTCTCTCCATCTCCCGTTGTTCCATGCAACATGAAAACTACAGGACTTGCAGTTTTTTCATCATAAGTTGCGGGTACTTGGACAATATATTTTCGCTCCAAACCATCAACCTGTGTGGTAACTGCATTTTTGCCTATTTGTAACTTTTCAGGGTCAGGATCTGTGGGTGATTCTTTTTGGCATGCAAGAAAAGTGATCGCCATCAAACAGCATATTAAAGTATGGTATTTGTTTCGCATAGTATTGGTAAACCTTTAGATATCAAGCAAATCAAAGATAATAATAGCGATTTATGACAACTATTTTCTTATAAAATTTCACAACAAAGTCATAGAAAAAGGTGCACTTCATGACTTCGTTTTAATTATTCCACAATGGTTAAATATGAATAACTATGGATGCAGACTTTTTATGAAAAGTCTCATCAAGAAACTTAGATAGTCGTTTAATTTAATTTCAGAGGGTGATTTTGGTATAAATATTGATATAACAACTAGAAAATCAGTAAAATATGGAACTTTTCTTTTGGTGAAAAGAGAAAATGACCTATTTTTGCCTCATAACTTACAAATTCCAATGACATGAAATCTATTCAAAAACAAGTTTTTTTTACATTTTTATTTATTTTCAGCAGTTTCATAGCTGTTTTTGCCGGAGAAACCGCACCTACGTTGATGCATTCACCAGCTAATCCAGTTGCAGGTCAGACGGTGACTTTTACTGTTTCTGAAACAAACGTGAGTTCTTGCGAAATTGTGAAAGTAGCTCCCGATTTAGAAAACAATCCATCATTGTTACTTGATCTTACATTAACTGCAGGATTTTATACCACAACCTATGTTTATCCAAGTCCAGGTACCTACCAAATTGGTTATGATGTGGAGCCCAATCCAGCCTGTATTTCAATAAATAGAAAAACAAAAAAAACCAACAGAGCGCTAGAATTCTTTAGCTTTGGTCCAGTAGGTGGCCCATTCGCTCCTGCCACAGACAATGGTAATTTTATATCTGCACCACTTGTCATTGGCGCACCAGCCCCAATACCAACTATGGGAGAGTGGGGCATCATCATTCTCGGCCTGCTCAGTACCATTTTTGGTGTAGTCATGATGAATCAGAAGTACTTCAGATTAAGCAGAATTAAATCATAAAACACTTGAATTTGAGTGTTAAAAATATGGATGCCATCAACACAAACTTGATGGCATTTTTTATTTATTGATTGCCAAAAAATCTTACCAGATAATTTAAAATCAATCAACACTGAGCCGATGATGGCCTCCAGTCTTGATTAAAAGTGCAAAATTTGGTGCGTATTTGACCGAATACTAAATAGATTACCGGATTAAGAACCAGATCATTTCGAAAAAGTGAAAAATATTATATATTTACGTGAGTATAATCAACAAAATACCAACAAGATGAGGGCAAAGTTCAACCAACTTTTATATGTCTTACTATTTACGACATCTTTCAGTTCTTCAGCTTGGGCTGGAATAGTGCAATTTGGTGATCGTGTTGCACATTCACCCGCAAACCCTGTTGCAGGGCAAACAGTTACTTTTTTAGTTCCAGTAGCGGATGTAAGTTCATGTGAAACCGTAAGTATTGCTCCGGACTTAGAGAATAATCCAGGTGTTTTGCTTGGCCTTACATTAGCCGCAGGATATTATACAACCACTTATGTTTATCCTAGTCCTGGAACTTATCAAGTAGGTTATGACGTAAACTTGGAAGGATGTCTTACAAATAGAAATCAACCCAAAAATAGCAGAGCATTAGAACCATTTGTATTTGGACCCTTTGATCGGGGACCATTTGTAGCATCCACAGACAACGGTAATTTTATTTCATCACCATTGGTCATTGGTGCACCTATATTTATACCAACCATGGGCCAATGGGGCATCATCATTCTCGGTCTGCTCAGCACCATTTTCGGTGTAGTGATGATGAATGAGCAATACTTCAAATTAGCCAAAATTAAAAGCCAAAGCAACGGGTAGTTTAATTCGTGGAAGATTCTCAAAAAATAAAAATTGTCTTAACTAATAGTTATTCGAATTTTCATTCAATATTAAATTTGATTCAAAAGTTGATCTAATCACAAGTAAATCAGGAAATTCTCACAAAGTCTTAATTGATTTATCATTAAAAAATCTACTTTTGCATCAGTTAACACACAAATTCCGATGATATGAATTCAACATTCAAACAAATTATTTTCATCACACTTTTTACCCTTTCCTCAAGTATATCAGCTTGGGCAGGTTTTGTGGTGGTAAATCCTACATTAACACACTCACCGTCCAATCCTGTCGCAGGGCAAACCGTCACATTTTCAGTGTCGGATTCAGATGTGAGTTCATGCGAAAGCGTTAGGGTTGCACCTGATTTAGAGAATAATCCTGGCTTATTGCTCCCCATGACTTTTGCAGCAGGTTTTTATACAGCCACTCACACTTATCCTGCTCCTGGCACGTACCAAGTTGGATACGATGTTTTGTTCGACGCCTGTCCTTCATTCAGAGATCAGCCAAAAAATAATAGAGCTTTAGAAACCTTTGATTTTGGCCCAGTCGGTGGACCTTTTGTCACAGCGACAGACAATGGCAACTTCATTTCAGCTCCATTAGTCATCGCTGCACCAGCACCCATACCAACCATGGGGCAGTGGGGCATCATCATACTCGGTCTGCTCAGCACCATTTTCGGCGTTGTGATGATGAATGAAAAATACTTCAGATTAGCCAAAATTAAATCATAAGCACACTTGGAACGAAGTGTCAAAAATATAGATGCCATCAACATAGCGCTGATGGCATTTTCATTTCTGGTAGCCAGGACTTTCCCTTTTGAGCTATTTTTATTCAGTTACATCGTTTTGGGTCCTTTGCATTACATGACCGAAATCGCTTGGCTCAAAGAACGAGACTTCTTCATTTCCTCCAAATCCTGGATAAGGATTTTTATCATCGTTTCCATGCTTGGCGTGGCTTACACGCTCGCTGTTGAGTTTTTGGGCGAAAACCAAAACCTACAGACCGTTTTCGCGTCCGCTTATCCCTTGTTACTCCTTGGAGCGTTTACGGTCGCCGCCCTCACCATTCAAGATAAGTTGCCACTTTGGTCATCTTTACTCATCATCGGCTTGGCCCTCGTTTTGATTTTCCTTGCTAGACTAGAATACCTGGTTTTTTTGTTGTGTTTACTCATCCCTACACTCATTCACACCACGATTTTCACGGGCAATTTTATACTAGAAGGCGCACTCAAAAAGAAAAGCAATTGGGGCATGATTTCTTTTTTCTTTTTCATCTTGTGTAATGTGGCCTTTTTCCTCTTGCCGACCAATCCCAAACCACTCGTCAATCCCTTTGTGCAAAATTTATTCTTAGAAAGCAATTTTTACAACATCAACCTCAATCTCAATTACCTTTTCTATGGCACAGATGGCTCTACTTTTGTCCTGGACTCCGCCTTGGGCATCCGCATACAAGGATTCATAGCTTTTGCCTACACCTACCACTACCTCAATTGGTTCTCTAAAACCAACGTCATCAAATGGCACCAAATACCCAAACGTTGGTTGTTTACGTCTATTTTCATCTGGCTGGCCTCCATCACCATCCACCTCATCGACATCCGACTGGGCATCACATTGATCACCGTGCTCAGTGTTTTACACGTGTATACGGAGTTTCCGCTCAACCACCGCTCTTTTGTGAATGTGGGGTCGATGTTATGGGCTAGGGTCAGTGGGAAGGCCTAAGGCTAAGCCATTTTGTTCGATAACTTTCATGACACATGAAAATTTTTTACACTATGTTTATAAGTGTAAAATAAAATTTTACATATGCTGAAATAAAAAATATGTACTATTTTGAAAATTATTAAAATGTTTTCCCAAAAATACATTAAGTTTATAGCTATACAAATCAATGTGATGGACAAAAGGCCCAAAACGACCAGATTTGTTTGCCCCTTTTTGCTGATAAGTTTTGCTGAAAAGGCCCTTATATTTTTTTGAAAAATTTGTATCAATCCTTAAATGTTGAAGTCTATGAAAAATTACTTCCTTTTGTTTGTTATGGTGTTCTGTTTTGTGCTCAAGTTGAATGGACAAGTGTATGTAAAACACGACGCAACGGGTGCCAATAATGGGACTAGCTGGGTCAATGCATATACGGATTTGCAGATGGCGATAGATAGCACATCAGGGCAGGACATATGGGTGGCAGCTGGGACATATTATCCACAATCAGATACAAGTGGCAATTATTTCCCTCTAAATTTCAGGGAAAAGTCATTTCACCCAAGGTTGGCCGGAGGAGGTAATCTAAAATTATATGGTGGATTTATAGGAAATGAGTCACTACTTACACAAAGAAACCCCAACACAAATATCACAATACTGTCTGGTGATTTAGGGGTTGTAAATTCCAATGCAGACAATGCGTACCATATCATAACTATTCATAATAATAGTGGTATTTCAAAAATAATAGATGGATTTGAAATCTCAAAAGGGAACGCTGACGGTCTTGGGATAAATCAGGATAGAGGTGGAGCCATTTACATGACTAATACTAATGTAAAGATAAACAGTTGTAAAATTCATGATAACAACTCAAACAATAAAGGTGGAGCTATTTATTTGGAATATAGTTTTGTATATATAAATTCGGCAAAGTGTTACAATAATCAATCAGATAATGGCGGTGCAATCTGCAGTTCTTATTCGTCAACAAATTCTACCTTATCAGAGTTTTATAACAATCAAGCAAACATAAAAGGTGGTGCCATTTTTATGGAAAATGATCTAATTATCAACCTAGACATTTATAGTTCTATTATTGTTCAAAATTCATTTGATGGAAATCTGGCTTTAAATAGCGGTGGGGCTATATTTATCAAAGATAAAAATGCAAGTACTCACTGGAATAGTAATGTTTTTAAAAATAATTTATGTGAACAAGGTTCATTTTTTACCATAATAAATTCTCAGTTATTCAATTTTTATTTAAATACTGTCGTAGATAATGGTTTGATAAGCAGTGTAGCATTTTACGCGCAAAATAGTAGTGGTAATATTGGTCGTAGTATATTTTGGAATAAAGGAAACAATGAATTTGAATTAATCGGATCACCAAATTTAAAAGTAGATAATTCTCTTCTAAAAGGGAACATCGTGCCTGAAACCAATGGTACAAAATTATTAAAAAATATTGACCCCAAATTTGTAAACTATCCATCTGACTTACATTTAAAGATTACGTCGCCAGCCATTAACGTTGGTGGGACCTTTTTCACTGTCTTTTTATCCAATGATTTTGATAATACTATTAGAAAAAAAGGCAATTTTTTCGATTTGGGTGCCTATGAATTTGATCCTATAAATTGTCCCAATACAACTCGGGTATACATTGATAAAAATGCTACAGGCTCCGACAATGGTACGAATTGGGCAGGAGCTTTCAATGACATAGATGAAGGTTTTTATCAGACAAATGCTTGCCCAAATATTACTGAAGTTTGGATGGCGGCTGGTATATATATACCTGAATCCACCTTTTCAAGAGACTACAACATTCGGGTAGAAAAATCTCTGAGTGTTTTTGGAGGATTTCAAGGCTTTGAAACCACTCTAAATGATAGGGTCTTAAGCCCAATGTACGAAACCATCATCTCAGGTGATGTCGGAGTGCTAAGTGATTCCTCAGACAATATCAAACAGCTCTTCTTACTGGATGAAATCAATATGAAAGTATTGATGGATGGACTAAGTTTTGAGGATGCTATGAATACTGATTTATTCGGTGGTGCTGTAAGCATGATTCGTGGAAAAATAACTCTAAGGAACTGTGTTTTTAGAAGAAATCAAGCATTATATGGAGGTGCGCTGTATTTAGGCAGTATTGGCAGATCTGCAATTTTTAACAGTAATTTCAATAACAATAACGCGCTTCAATATGGGGGAGGCATATTGAGCTATTGTGATTCCCTGGATATTTTGGAATCCCATTTTAAATCAAATTTTTCCGGTAGTCTAGGTGGAGCAATGTTTATTGGAGGAACAGCACTTCTACTGGACAGCATTTATCTGGATAACAATTTTGCCGAATCAAGTGGCGGTGGAATTTATTCTCACAATGGTAAAGGCACGTTTACCAGAATAAACAGCAAAGGCAACAAATCATCATTTGGCGGCAGCATTTATTTGGCTTCTGCTACGCTGGCTATCAAT
>ENA-UOWO01006114-UOWO01006114.1-activated-sludge-metagenome-genome-assembly--contig:-NODE-6114-length-12438-cov-20.809901_pt1 | contig 12438 bp, 8 predicted proteins | sample MGYA00238148_ERZ761564 | MGnify/ENA primary metagenome ERZ761564 (study PRJEB28885, sample SAMN05720194) | activated sludge metagenome | isolation source: Anaerobic digester | place: USA...
ATTACAACAAGGGTTAAGAAAGTGGAAGTGATAAGCCCGCCTATAACCGCGATAGGCATAGACTGCGTCCTAAGCGCGCTTTCGCCGAAGCCTAAAGCCAGCGGAAGCATTCCGAATATCATGGCAAACGTGGTCATTAAAATAGGACGCAGCCTTACCGGGCCGGCGTGCAAAAGCGCGTCGCGCGCGGACATTCCTTCTCCGCGCATCTTGTTCGTAAAATCTATCAACAATATCCCGTTCTTTGCCACAAGGCCAAGCACCATTAAAAAACCTATCATGGCCATTATATCAAGCTGCTGGCCGGTGATAAGCAGCGCCAGGAAAGAGCCAATTATTGCAAGCGGCACTGAAAGCATAAGTATTAAAGGCTGCGTGAGCGAATTGTAAAGCGATGCAAGTATCATATACATAAAAAGAAGCGCAAGCAGCATTGCCTTTGCCATCTGCACAACAGTGTCTGTCATCTGCGTCGCCTGGCCGCCAAAAGAGTATTCATACCCTTCGGGAATGCTGACTTCTTTTTTAATCCTTTCGTTTAAGTCCCTTACAACGTCGCCAAGCGCAAATCCTTCCGCGATTCCGGCGGTGACTTTAATTATCCTTTTTTTGTCCTCCCTTTTTATTTCAACAGGGCCTGACCCGGATTCAAAACGCGCTATTGCCGACAGCGGTATTTTATTTCCCTTTGCGTCGGTTAACATTATGTCCTTTAAGGAATTTACATTTGTCTTATTGCCTTCTTCCATCTGCAGTATTATTCCGTACTCTTTATCGCCTTTCCTGTAGCGCGAAACCTCTTTGCCGTTTATAAGGATATTTAAAAGCATCCCGGTTTCATAAGTGGAAAAACCAAGCTTTGCCGCCTTTACCCTGTCTATCACAATGCTTATTTCCGGCATACCCGGCCTGGAAGAAGTATTAGGCCCGGACGCGCCCGGCGTTTCCAGCGCCGCTTTCTTAATGTCCATTGCTATTTTTTCCAGCACTTTTGGGTCTTCTCCGGTTACGTTGATGGTTATGGGGAATGAATCGCCGCCGCCTGACACAACAGTTGCCGCTCCGCTGTCTTCATTTGTAAGGTTAAGGCCGGGGCCGAAATTTTCATTGATATATTTCATGATTTCTTTGCTTACCACCGTTGTAGGCCTTCCTTTTTTATGCAGGCCGCAGAAAATCCTTCCGATATTATTTTCACCGTAGCCGGCAACGGTATAATAGGTATTTATGTCCTTTATTGTCTTTAAATATTCCTCTATCTGAAGCAGTTTTTTATCCACAACGTCAATTGTGGAACCGGGCTGCATTTCCATTGTCATTTCTATTTCCCTGTAATCGGAATTCGGAAGAAAGCTCATTCCTATGAACATCGCGGCGCCTATGCTTGCGCCGATAAGGCCGGTTACGGAAACAATTATTGTTTTTTTGTGGTTAAGGCACCATTCAAGGACATCTTTGTAAACTTCCTTAAAACTGTCGTAATATAAATTAAATTTTTGGTGGGTTTTATCAAAAATGCTTTTCTTTTTATCCGGGTCTTCTTTTTTCCACCAGTACGCCGAAAGCATGGGCGCCGTGGTAAAAGCATCCACAAGCGATATTGCAAGCGCGAAAGTTATGGTAAGCCCGAACTGCTTGAAAAACTGCCCCACAATCCCTTCAAGGAATGAAATTGGAATAAAGACCGCAAGTATGGATGCTGTGGTGGCTATGACAGCCAGCGCCACTTCATTTGTCCCTTTGACAGCCGCGTCTTTCGGAGGCAGCCCTTTTTCAAGGTACCTGAAAATATTTTCGCGCACAACAATTGAATCGTCTATCAGAAGCCCTATGGAAAGCGATAATGCCAGAAGCACCATCATATTTATAGTAAATCCCGAAGCGTTTATAAAAAAGAATGCGCCTAAAAGCGAATTGGGCAGGGCAATCGCCGTAATCATGGTGGAGCGGAAACTGCCAAGAAAAAGCCAGACAATTATAATGGCGCACAGCGCGCCAAGGCCTATGTCTTCCTGAAGCCCTTTTATACTTTCTTCAATGTGCAGCGTGGGGTCCCTGAAAACATTTATTTCAACTCCCTGCGGAAGTTTTTTTTGTATCGCCTTTAATTTTTTCTTTACCGCTTTTGAAATTGCCACGGTGTTTTCGCCGCTCTGTTTATAGATGCCGAAAATTATCGCGTTTTCGCCGTCAACGCGCGACCTTGCGGTTTCTTTTTTAAGCCCAAAATCAACCTTTGCCACGTCTTTTAACCTGATAGTCTCGCCGGAAAAAGTTTTTATGGGCACGTTTTCAATATCGCTTACGGATTCAAATTTTCCCTTAACCCTTACAGCCGTTATCCTTCCGGGTTTTTCTATATTGCCCGCTGGATAATTTAAATTTTCTTTGCCTATAGCTTCCATAACCTGCGCGAAAGATACCATGCGCGCGGCCAGCGCGCCTTTATTTACGGTGACGTTTACCGCCCTGTCGCGGCCTCCCCACAGGTCAACTTTTCCCACGCCCTTTACCTTTTCAATTTCCGGTTTAATGTCATCGTCAATTATTTCCTTAATAGACGCAAGGTCCTTTTTTCCTTTTACGGACATTGCAAGCACGGGTATCCATTCAGCGGAAGAAAACCTTACCACTGATGGTTCGTCTGCGTCTTCCGGAAGCTCCCATTTTGCCTTATTAACGGCGTCACGGACTTTTGTCTCCGCGTATTTAATGTCTGTTCCAAGCGAAAAACGCGCGGTGACAGAAGAAATATTTTCACTTGAACCGGAAGACAGAGATTCCAGCCCTTCAACCACGGCAATCGCGTCTTCTATCGGTTTGCTTACAAGGTTTTCTATTTCTTCCGCTGACGCTCCTTCATAAACTGTTACCACCGACAGCGTCGGGTATTCCACGTCAGGAAGCATATCAACGCCCATGGAAGTATATCCGATAGCGCCAAGCACAAGTATGGACGCCACTATCATTATGACAAATATAGGCCTTTTTATTGCAAGTTCAGCTATGTTCATTTATTCTCCATTAAATTCAGAGGGACGGATGCACAGATGTTCGGATGGTCGGCAAAAACAGAACAACTCACTGGCCTTCTGAATTTGTATTCTTCTGTCCCTCCGTGCGTCTGACCCTCTGTCCCTCATTCCTTAATCTTCACCAGGTTCCCCTCATTCAGTTTAAAATTGCCTTCGGTAATGACAATATCGCCTTCTTTAATGCCTTCCGTGATTTCTATATTATTGCCTTCTATATATCCTGTTTTTACGTCAGCCATTTTTGCGCGCCCATTATCGTTGATAAATACGTATGACCTGCTTTCGCCAAGCAGCACCGCGTTTTCGGGAAGCATTATCCCCTGCCTGGCCCCGCCGTAAATTGAAACATTAACAGACATGCCGGGTTTTATCTCCCTTTTTGGATTGTCAGCTTTCACGATTATTGTCCCCGCCATTGTGTCCTTGTCTATAAAAGGAGTGACAGATGATACGCTGCCTTTTAAAGTTTTCTTTTCGCCGTAAGCGGCGGAAATTTCCGCCGCCTGCCCTGCTTTTATCTTGACCATATCCTCTTCACCGGCGCTTAATATTACTTTTATGCTGTCCGGATTTGCAATCTCTGCCACAGGGTACTGCGGAGTCACATACGCCCCTTTGTCCGTGGCGTATATTTTTGTCACGATGCCGGCTGCCGGCGCCATTACATTGGCAAGCTGATAATCCATTCCGACTATATCCCTGTTTATGTAAAGTATGGTGTCATCCTTTTTTACATAACTTCCTTCAGACACGTTATTGCGTTCAAACTTTCCGGTCACTATCGGATATACTTTTACCTGCGGGTTTCCTTCGGCAATACCGCTTATAAAAACGCCTTCTTTAACGGCTGTCTTTTGCGCAACGACGGCCTTTACGTCATATACCGTTTCCGCAAGTTTTTCGCCGGCACGCGTGACTTTTCTTATTATCTGAAAAATTATCAGCGCCGCAAGCACCGCTATTATTATCAAAGCCCATCTTTTCGCCTTTGAATGCATATTTCCTCCGCCTATATTTTTTTCAGCAGTCCCTGAATTTTTTCAAGCAGTTCCATGGCATTCTGCCTTTCACGGCCGCTTATCATTGAAAAAAACATCCCAAGATATCCAAGGTTTATATCCCTGGTCTGTTTCATTATTTTTTTTCCGCGCGCGGACAATTCCACATACACTTTTCTTTTGTCATTGCAGTCCCGGTTCTTCTGCACATACCCGAGCTTTTCAAGGCGCGCAATGCTTTCTGTCATGCTTGGCATCTTAATACCGGCCGCTTTCGCAAGTTCGCCCATTGTTTTTTTGCCGGAGTCAAACAGCAGCTGAAGGGTGAAAGTCTGCCCAAGGTTTAACTGTTTTATCTCGCCTTTGAATAAAGTTATTTTACGGCTTTTCCTTATACTGTCGCTGATATCCACAAGCATATCAAAGGCTTTCTGCGCGTCTTTATTCACGATATCTCCATAAATTGTTTAGGTCTGCCTAATATTTAGGCAGACCTAAGTATATATATTTACGGGATTAAAGTCAAGATTTAAAAAATTATTTTTAAAACGCCTCAAACGCGTAGAAGATAAAAGCAAGGCCGTCGCGGCCGTACCCCAGATCCACCCTTAAATTGGCGCGTTCTTCAGGCACAAGCCCTATCCTTAAACCCGCGCCGCCCGCGAACTTTATGTTCATGTCTGCCGGAGAAGATTCATAAACGTCGCCCGCGCCGGCAAACACGGCAAAACCAACACGCTCCCACGGCATTATCCTGTATTCCGCCTGCACAAAACTCATGCATTTATCGCGGTACCTGCCGTAAAAATACCCGCGCATTTTATGGTCGCCGCCAAACTGCTCCATAAGCTGAAACGGCGGATTTCCGGATATTATTCCCGTAAAAAATTCCGCGGCAATTGACTGATTATCGGCAAGCTTAAAATACTGCCTGTAATCAAAATCCATTTTTAAAAACCTGTTTGTTTCCGCGGCGCCAAGGCCGTAATAGTCGCAGTATAAGGAAGAATAAATTCCGTCCATGGCAAACAGCGAATTATCCCTGGAGTCGTAAGAAAATACCAGCCCCTGGGAAAAAAACGAACCGCCCCTGCTGCCATAAAGAGTATTATTATCTATAAGCCCGCCTTTTTCAGCTTCAAGAAGGACAAAACTGTCAAAGGCCAGCCTTACACCGCCGTAAAGCAGGCCGGCAATTTTTTTATGAAACTCGCCCTTAAACTTTATCATCTGAAAAGTTACTTTTTCCGCGTCTTCATCTTTGGCGCTGTTTCCCGTGCCGTAAAAAGTGTCGGGATATTTTTTGTAATACGAGTTGTGGTAAAGCTTGTATTCGTTGTTATCCCAGTAGTGCCACCCTTCCTCTTCAACAGATACCTGATTTTTTAAACTGTAAGAAAGGTACAGCTGGATATTGGATGAAAAGGTGTCGGGTTTTTTATTGTAAAAATACGCGCCTGTTACAATGCCTTTTAAGCTGGTTTCTTCGGAGTATAAAGGAAGCGGCAGAATAAGCCAGGAGTCTTCATATTTTTTTACGTCATCCGCGGCAGAAATTAAAGATGCCGCCAAAATCAGCGCCGCAGTGATTAAAATTTTTTTCATCACGCCCTCCTGCCGTTTATTTCATTCCTGTTCAAGGTATTCCGCGAATTCATCCGATGTCATTGTTTTAAAATGGTGCTCCAGAGCGTATTTAATAAGCCTGTTATCGCTTGATACAACCATATGCTCTCGCGCCTTGCCTGTCCTGTTTCTTATCATCTCTTCTATAATATCATCCGCTGATTCGCCGGGGCCGGAAAATACCGCCTTAATTTCACCGAATCTCTGATGACCGCGGTGGTTGGATATGGAACGCGACGCGTCAAACACAACTGTTACGTCATTGGGGTTTAACGCAAGAAATTCTTTTATCATATCCATCATCTCTTCGCGTTTTTGTTCAAGGGTCACGCCCTTAAACCGCACCCTGTACATTAAGTTGTACCCGTCAATAATAATTTTCATCTTTTTCTTCCTTTGTCTTTACTGACCTTCCAATCATCCGACCTTCTGACCATCTATCCTTTAATTTCTCTATCCAATATCCCATAAATAAAAAACTGAATTATCTTTCGCTTATGCTTAATTGCTTATAGCTTAATTCGCTCTTATTTAAACCGTCCCTCCGTGCATCCGTCCCTCTGTCCCTCTAGACTTTATACTTCTCCGCTTCTTCCCTGCTTATTGGTTTTACTTTTATAATTTTTTCATTACCACCATTTAAAATTTTAACAGATACTTCCTCTTTATCCCTTAACTTTGTATAGCCGGCGGCTGCCGCCGCTATCTCTTTTATTGTTTCTTCATCAGGGCTGTCAAAAGTAAGCACAAGCGGCCCCGGAATATCCATTACCTCGAATATCATAGCGCCTTCTTTTACCTGTTCCAGTTTTTCATTATCTTCGCTGTGCCTTCCTATTATAAACTTTATTCCGTTTTTCCTGAAATGCCTTCCGGCGGATAGCAGAAACATATCCCGCTCTGTTATCTCTTTTTCTTTATTATGCTGTATAAGGTCGTTTAACCTTGCCGCGTAGTGTTCGTCGGTTAAAAGGCACCCGCCGCCGGGAGTTTCCATCACATCCGTCAGCCCGAATTCAACCGCAAGGCTAAGCTGTTCTTTTCTGTTGCGTCCTTCAATAGCCAACAGCTGCTCCCTGTCCACCCACCCAAGTTTTTCCGGTTCTGTGGGCTCCATTAATTTCGCGGAAAGCGGTCGCAATAAATACCCTTCAAGTCCGGATTCGTCTTTTATCATGTTAATTGAATGAGAATTCTGCGTCATAGGGCGCTGCCCCAGCACTTCTCCCGTTATTACAAAACCCGCGTTTAATTCTTTCATCATCTCTTTTGCTTTACGCATCATAAGTATCTTGCAGTCAATGCAAGGATTCATATTTTTGCCGTAACCGTGAGCCGGATTTTTCAGCATATGCAGAAAATCCTTTGTGATATCCACCACCATAACCTGCATGCCGGCCGGAAGCGGCTTATTATATTTTAATTCCCCGTTTTCCCTGATATATTTTTTAAAAAATACGCCGATATTAAAATTAACGGGTATTACTTTTATGCCCTGTTTTTCAAGCAGTTTTACGGCAATCATGCTGTCAAGGCCGCCCGAAAAAAGCGCGATACATGTTTTTTCTTTCATCAGATTTTCCTTTTTGACACAAATGATTTTATATTTTGATTATTTGTGGTTTATAATTTAATCTTTATTTATGGCCTATGGGTTATGCTCTAATCCCTTTCTATGGGCTATGGCTTATACTCTGCTCTTTATTTCATAACCGCCATTTTTCCGAAAACGAACTTTTTTTCGTCCCCGTTCACGGCTTCTATTTTATAGATGTAAACTCCCGAAGAAACCCTTTCACCCGCGGTGTTAAGCCCGTCCCACAGCGTGCGGTTTTCGCCTTTAACGCCTTTTACCCCGTCAATCACGCGGACAGTCTCGCCGGATATCGTAAATACTTTTATTGTGACGTCAGCGCGCACCGACAGTTGATAAACAATTATCGCCTCGCCGTCTGTGGGGTTGGGATAAGTGACATCTTTTTTAAGTTCAAGGTCAGGCACATTAGCCGCAAGCGTTGTCTGGTTTGAAACAAAAGCGGAAGGCGCAACATCACAATTTGAAAACGCGGTATTATAAATTTTTTCATTTTTATTAATTGAATCATCAAGCATAGCCGTGAACGAAAAATCCATAAACGCGCCTGTTGCAATTGAAGCTGCGCTGTAATTTACCACCCTGTCCGCGGCGTTATAAACACCGCCGGAAATATAGGTATGCTTTGGAGGCAGTGTGTCCCATATTATAACGTTATCTGCGGCTATAAGCCCGGTGTTTCTTACGCGTATGGTATATGTTATTGTCTCGCCGGTTGCCGCGGTGCCCGGCGCAACTGATTTTGACATTGCAAGCACGGGAAGTATGGGCGTGGGGGTCACTGTTGAAGTGATTGTCATCGTGGGAGTTGATGTGACTGTGATTGTAGATGTGGCTGTAACGGTGATTGTGGAAGTCGGGGTTATTGTCGGCGTAATTGAAGGCGTTCCGCAAGGTATGTCATACATCACGCTGTTAGAATTTACTATGCCATTAAAATCATTTGCTTTAATGGATCCTATATTTGTTATCTGCCCGCATGAATTAATTACGCCGGTCCATGATAAAATATCAGCTTTATCCGTCTGAAGCCCAGGGTAAAGCCAGCTTACAATACTTGAAGCACCGTCATAAACTGCCGCGTCGTGAACGCCGGCAAGCGCGCCTGTTCCGTCTAAATAAGTTATTTCAGCAGGCACGGTATCAAAAATTACAGCGCCGGATGCTATCGGATTGCCGCTTATTACTTTAAGGTTGTCATAGTAGTTGTAATTGTCCGGATGCCCCTGAAAACCCACATAACCGCAAGCCGGTATCTGCGTGTAAGTCGCGTTTGCGGTATCAGTGACAGCAATCATCCAGCCGGCAGGCTCAGCTTCTCCCTTAGCCCATGCCTTTGCCCAGATACCTGTTGAATACCCTGAGAGGCTGCTGACCTGAACTTTAACCGTATACCACCTGCTGTCGCTTACGGATAACGCATTGCTGCACCATGTAACAGGACAGTATGGAGCCGCTACTCCCGGATTTGTTTTCTGCAGATAAAGGTCTCCCGGAAGGTGGTCGCCGGAAATTCCTATTCCGTACGCAAGAGCGGGATTTGTATTACTGTGCCTGAACGAGATTAACCCGTCTTCATTTCCACCGGGTCCCACATAAATGTCACCCTGAACTATACCGTCACAAAAATCTGTAGGTAAATCCCTTAAATACTGCGGATAAGAAGACTGCAGCGGCGAATAAAGGTATCCGCTCCCCGCGCCGTCGCTCATCCAGCTCCAAGACCCGCCGATACTATGATATCCGGTTATGGGATTTGAATCAAAAGAATCATAAGATTTAAGGCTGTAACCTGTAAGCGAAACACTTAAAGTGTATGTTACAGTATCGCCCATCTGAGCTGTCGCGGGCTGCTGGCTTTTGGTAAAAGCAAAAGGCCTGATAACAGTAACCGTTGTATCGTTGCTTGTGCCGTTTGTAACCGCGCTGAAAGTGTCTGTCAATGCCCAGTCAGCCGAATTATTGATAATTGTACCGGGCGCTGATGCAGCGTCAACATTTACAAGAAACCATACGATATCGGATTTTCTTTTTGTTACGGCAGGAAGAGTCCACGATAAAGATGAACCTGCGGCAGTTCCGCTGTTTGTGCCTCCCGGGCTTATCTGCAACAGCGTGCAGTTTGGCGGGACCATATCGGTTATTACAAGGCTGTTTGAATTCACGTAACTGTAATTAAGCGTGTATAAAACATTGCCTCCCGGAATTACAGTTATTGCTTCCGCTGTCTTTGTCAAAGAAGCTGATGCGGGAGGAAGCGGGACAGTAAAACTTACAGAATCCGAACTGTCCATGCTGTTATACCTTACATCATAAGCCCTTCCGCCTGCTATAACGTAAATAGTGTCTCCGGGTTCAAGGCTGTTGGGGACTGTAAGATTCCATGTCAATGTCTGGCAATACGCGGCTGACTGCTGAGCGACCTGATATCCGCCGCCTGTCGCATTTGAAGGATTGTTAATTCCGGCGCTGCTTACAAGATAAACCTGACCCGGCGAATCATCCGGGCGTAAAGTGCTTGTGTTGGTAAAAGCAACTATAAAATTTGCCGCTTCATAGGCACCGGCGCAATAATAAAGCGTAACCACAACCGAATCACCGGGAGCCGGATTCGGGGGCGTCATTGTAATATCAATACTGCTTATTGAGGCAAATAATGGAAACGATAATAATAACGAAAGTATCGCGGTTAATAATATTTTCTTCATCTTTATCTCCCTGAATGCAGGTTTATTGATATATTTTTAATTATATGCCATGTAATCGCTATTTTCAATACATATTAAAAATAAAAAAACCGCGGACTTTCATCCGCGGTTTTTGTTATTCTCTCTGCGCCATATACTTATTATAATGGCGCGGGTGATTTAAAACGCAATCTTCGATTGCGTTTTAAACAAATATCTTGGCGATTACCATTTCCGGGTTGCTTCCAAGTATCCTCTGAACCATGGCGTCTTCTTTTACGCACACCCTTACCATTTCCTTGGACTGTTCATAGTTCCTGTTTGTGTATTTAAGAATTGTGTCGCGTACTTCCGTCGGTTCTGACTGCGCCACATAAGTTAACAGAAGCTTTACATTGTTTTCTATGTTCTTAACTGTCGCGTACCTTAAAAGCACGTTAATTTTACGCTTTGACATCTTTGGCGGAGGCCCAAGCCCGTTTAACGCGTTGAACATAAAGTCCATGTAATCCTGGACCGCGTCATCGCGCGACGCCGCGTCCACAAGTTCCGCGCTCATAACCATGTTCATTTTCTTGTCCTGTCCTGTCCATTTTACCTGCGCGGTTTTTTCTATCTTACCTGTGTAATCGCCCATAAACGTGCCTTCATTTATTTCACCGCGGTAATCATATACCGGGTCCTTTGCAAGGTACATACCGATGGCTTTCATAACCTGAAAATCAATGGGGGTAAATGTAACATACGCGCCTTTTTTTCCGGACTCGCCGCTTACAAAACCCATTACAAACCTGTCTTCAAGGAAGTCAACATAGTTCCTTAAAGGTTCAATAAGAATAGGCGGTATTTTATAATTGCCGTCTTCGTCAAGCGGGAAAGCGTTGGTGTGTATGGCAAGTATTTTTTTAAGCGACTCTATCACGTTATGCGGGGTGCAAAGGTAGTTTGTCATGGCCGTCGGCATATCAATTATCTGGCTGTTTAAAAGTATCCTTGCGCCGGAGTAAGGCACCCTGTTTGAGGCTTTTTCGGCGGCTGTTACCAGGAAACTGTTAAGTATGCTTATGTCCTTTTTGATTATTTCCACGTGTTCCGGCCTGAAAGAATCAAACGCCCTTGCGGACTGGTCAGCAACAACGTCAGCCACTTTTGAAAGGTCATTTTCAAGTTCTTTTATTGTGTCAACTTTTTCCTTTATCCCGTCAACGCATTCCGCTGACCTTGCAAAGGTCTCCGCGTACATTTTTGTAAATTCGGCAAGCACCTTTGCCATGCCGTCGCTTCTCATGGCAAGCGCTGATTTTAGTTTCTTTTCCTCCGGTGTCGCCCTTTCCCCTTTGGCAAGAATTCCCATATATTTATCAAGCGCGTCAAAATTTAATTTTAAAGTTTTAAGTTTGTTGGCGTCAAGCTGCATCATTTTATCTATGTTTGTCCCAAGCGTCCTTAAAAGGTTTGCCCCTGCTTTTAAAGCGTCGTTCTTTTTCCATTCAAGCTCCGCTTTTACTTTCTTGGGGTCGCGCGTGTCCTCTTTTTTGCGTTTCTTTTTTCCGGAAGTGTCAATCAGTTCAATATTGCCTTCGGCAAGCGCCTTCATTTTATCAGGCACGCTGAAAACCACCTGGGAAAGCGCGCTTAGGGAATCTTTCTTTTCAAAAGCGTCAAGCAGCTGGCTGTATATTTCCGGGTCAAGAAGCTGAATTTTGTTACCGCCTATTTCAACTGAATCGCCTATGGCTCCGGTTGCCAGAAACAGCCTCTGCTGTTTGTTTAAGTCGTTCAGCCGTGTTGTGACAAGGGCTGTTATTAAGGTGTTATACGCGGTCCTTAACTTGTTTACTTTTATTACATCTTCAATCTTATTGCCGTTATCAGATTTTTCTTTTCCAAAAAATTCAAGGGCTGTCATAACCCCGTCTTTTACAGTCTGATCAACACCTTCAAGAACAAAATTAATCGCTTCGCCTTCTTTGATTGCAGTCTCGGACATACCTGACTTCCTCCTCAAAAATAATGAATGAAAGCCGTTTCTGCCTGATGAAACGGCTTTCTATTATGTAAACAGCCGGAAAAGCCCTCTGTTTAATCGCTTAATCCTTAGTTATAAAGCGTTTTTGGACTTTCTTTTGGCCAGCTCTTCTTTGATTATAGCAGATATCTTTGGGTTGGCAAGAAGAATTTTTTTGAATGAATTCTTATGAAGCACAAAAAGCTCTGTGGGAGTCTCTGAAATAACAGTGGCATTTCTTGGGGCGTCTGTTACAAGGGCTGTTTCCCCAAAAAAATCGCCTTCGGACAGGCCGGCTACTTTTTTCTCCGACAGTCCTTTCTTAATGCTTACCGACACAGACCCTGCCGCTATCATATAGAAAGCATCGCCTGTCTCGCCCTGCTGTATGATAACTTCGCCTTTTTTAAATTTCTGTTTTTTCATGGCTTTAATAAGTTCGTCAAGCTGCGCAAAGTTCAAAGAGTAAAAAAAGTCAACCTTCTTTAAT
>ENA-UOWO01006117-UOWO01006117.1-activated-sludge-metagenome-genome-assembly--contig:-NODE-6117-length-12436-cov-6.022211_pt1 | contig 12436 bp, 6 predicted proteins | sample MGYA00238148_ERZ761564 | MGnify/ENA primary metagenome ERZ761564 (study PRJEB28885, sample SAMN05720194) | activated sludge metagenome | isolation source: Anaerobic digester | place: USA...
GGCCATCTGCTGCACCAGCCCGACCAGCAGCGCGGCGATCGCGGTGCCGCCGATCGAGCCGAACCCGCCGATCACCACGACGATGAAGGCGAAGATCAGCAGCGCGGTGCCCTGTCCGGGGGACACCGACCCGAGGTAGACCGAGCCGAGCACCCCGCCGAGGGCCGCCGCCGCCCCGCCGAGGGCGAAGACCAGGGTGAACGTGCGCCGCACGTCGATGCCCAGAGCCTGCACCATCGTGCGGTTCTCCACCCCGGCCCGGATCACCAGGCCGATCCGGGTGTACTTGAGCAGGGCGAGCAGGCCGGCCAGCAGCAGCCCGGCCGCCACGATGAGCAGGAACCGGTCGTTGGGGATCGCCGCACCGAACAGGTCGGTGGTCTGCCGGGTCCATTCCGGCCGGGCGAACGGCTGCGGGTCGGCCCCCCAGATGCCGGTGAACAGGGCGACCGCCATCAGGCCCAGCCCGACGGTCACCAGCACCTGCTCGATGTGCCGCTGGTACAGCGGGCGGATCAAGCAGAACTCCACCGCCGCACCGATGATCGCGCCGACCACCATGCCGATGACGATCGAGAGCGGGAACGCCCAGCCACCCAGCCCGGACAGCCGACCCATCGCCACCCACGCCGCGTAGGCGCCGGCGGTGAGAAAGGCGCCGTGCGCGAAGTTCAGCACGTGCATCAGGCCGTAGATCAGCGACAACCCCGACGCCACCAGGAAGTACAGGGCGCCCAGGCCGACGCCGGTGACCAGGATCAGGACCAGGGTGCTCATCTCGTCGCCTTCCCGGGGTCGGGCACGGCCGCGGACACGCCCAGCAGCGAGTCCAGCAGCGTCTCGTCGGCCATCAGGTCGGCGGCCGGGGAGCGGTGCACCACCCGGCCGGTGTCCAGCACGATCGCGTCGCGGGCGATCCGCCGGACCAGCGGCAGGTTCTGCTCGACCAGCAGGACGGTGGTGCGCTCGGCGATCCGGGTCAGCGCGTCGCCGACCTGCTCGACCAGCTTGGGCGCCAACCCCTTCGTCGGCTCGTCGACCAGCAGCAGCCGGGCCGGGTTGAGCATCACCCGGGCCAGCGCGACCATCTGCTGCTGGCCGCCGGAAAGCGTGCCGGCCCGCTGCTTGCGCCGCTCCAGCAGTTCGGGAAACAGTTCGTGCACGGTGTCGTAGTCGGGGGTGACGCCCGGTTGTTCGGCCAGTTCCAGATTCTGCGCCACGGCCAGGCCGGCGAACACGTCCCGGTCCTCGGGCACGTAGCCGATGCCGGCCCGCACGATCTTGTGGGTGGGTTGCCCGGCGATGTCACGGCCGTCGAACTCGATGGTGCCGGTGGCCGGCACGATACCCAGGATCGCCTTGAGCGTGGTCGACTTGCCCACGCCGTTGCGGCCCAGCAGCGCGGTCACCCCGCCCTCGGCCACCTCAAGATCGATGCCGTGCAGGATGTGCGACCCGGCGATGCGCACGGAGACATCCGAGAGACGAAGAATCACAGGGCATCTCCCAGGTAGGCCCGGCGTACCTCGGGGTTCGCGGTCACCTCGGCGGGCGTGCCGACGGCGAGCAACCGGCCGTGGTGCAGCACCGCGATCCGATCGGCCAGGCCCAGCACCACGTGCATGTGGTGCTCCACCATGCACACGGTGACCCCGTCCCGGTTGAGATCGCCGATCAACTGCACCAACGACGGCACGTCCTCCATGGCCACGCCGGCCATCGGCTCGTCCAGCAGCAGCACGCTCGGCCGCCGGGCCATGGCCACGGCCAGCTCCAGCTTGCGCTTGTCGCCGTGCGAGAGGGCGGCGGTCGGCCAGGCGCTGCGGGCGGCCATACCGACCCGCTCCAGCAGCTGCATGGCCTGGTCGATCACCGACCGGGAGCTGGCCCGCCGGAACGGGTTCAGCGCCCCGGGCGCGGCCGATTGGACCGCGAAACAGACGTTCTGCACCGTGGTCAGCCCGTTGAACAGCGAGGACGTCTGAAACGTCCGGCCCATGCCGGCCCGGGCCCGGTGCCGCACCGACAGGCCGGTGACATCCCGCCCGTCGAGCCGGATCTGCCCGGCGGTGGGCCGGGCCACCCCGGAGATCATGTTCACCAGGGTGGATTTGCCGGCTCCGTTGGGCCCGATGATGGCCAGCAGCTCGCCGCGGGCGATCGTCAGTTCGATCTCGGTCAGGATCTGGGCGCCGCCGACGGCGAAGCCGAGCTCGCCGACCTGCACGGCCGGCGTGTCGGTCGGGCTCACTTGAAGGGCGTCGCGGCCGGGGCGGTGTCCGCCGGTGCCAGCTCCTTGACCAGTTCGGGGGTCAGCGTGCCGTTCACGTCGACCAGCTTGGTCTGGAACATCGGCTGCAGCATCGCGTGGTCCTCGGCCCGGATCGTGGTGGTGCCCTTGGGGCCCTCGAACTCCCAGCCCTCCAGCGCCGTGATCATGCCGTCCACGTCGTCCGGCGACTCCTGCGCCGCCCGCACCACCATCAACGCCGCGTTGCAGCCGTCCGGCGAGAACAGATCCTGCGTCTTGCCTTCCGCGGTCAGCCCGGCGACCAGCGCCTGCTCCACCTCGTTGTCGGTGGCGCCGTCGAAGTAGTGGGCCAGCAGCGAGAGCTTGTCCGCGACCGGCGCGAAGACGGTGTGGGTGGGCTTGATGTCCAGACCGGTGACCACGGTGGTGCCGTCGAACGCGCCCTGCTGGCCCATCGCCTCCCACATCTGGGTGGCGTTGGTGCCGGCCCAGGCCACGAACAGCAGATCCGGGTCGGCGTCGGCGGCCTGCTTGGCGAACGGCACCAGGTCGGTCGCGGTCGCCGGCACCAGCAGCGGGGTGACGGTGGCTCCCTCGGCCCCGAAGACGGCCGAGGCCGCGGCCACGTTGGCCTGGCCGAACGCGCTGTCCTGGGCGAAGATCGTCACCTTCTTGCCCTGCAGATCGCCCACGAAGGACGCCGCGGTCGCAATGTCCTGGTACGTCTGGCGTCCCGAGCGGAACGTGTACTTGTTGACCCCGGTGATGGCGTCGGTGGCGGCCGGCCCGGAGATGAACAGCACCTGGTTCTCCTGGGCCAGCGGCGCGACCTGCAGGGCGACCCCGGACGAGGCGGACCCGGCCAGGATCTGGTAGCCCTGGCCGATGTAGTCGGTGGCCGCGGTGGTTGCCTTGGCCGGATCGCCGGCGTCATCGGCGGTGGCCACCGCGATCGGCCGGCCGTTCACCGCGCCGGTGCCGTTGGTGGCGTGGTCCAGGCACACGTTGAAGGCGTCCAGGTACATCTGCCCGTAGGACTGCAGCGGCCCCGACAGCGAGGTGACGACGCCGACCTTGATCGGTTCACCGGTGGCCGCCTGCGCGGAGGCGCCGGCCGAACCGCCGCCGGCCGCACTGGCCGCACTGGCCGCCGTGGTCGGCGACGAGGACGACGAACCGGGGCTGCCACACGCGGCCAGCAGCAGGCCGGTGGCCAGGGTGCCGGCTGCGATCCGGCCGGTCAATCGTCGGCGACTCATGATGAGGGTCCTCCTCGTCGAGGTGGTGGAACGGGGCTGGTCAGCGTGGTGACGCGGCGTGATCGCGAGGCGGGCCGGCGTCGGGCGAGAACATCGGTGAGCGGGTTCGGTCAGGACGCTACGCGGAGATCGGCAACCGCCTATGTGTCCGGCGCACACACTTGATCAACCCGCAGTGGTGAATCGGACCAGGCGCGGCGACGGGGCCGGGTACGCCTGCGGCCGTGAATTCACTGAGCGTCCGTGTGACAGAGCGGTTGACCGTGGCGTTAACTGCGCGGGTAGGGAAAGGTAAGTCGTACTCGAGTGGAGGTGAGGTGTGGATTGACCGTCTTCGCGCGCACCGCGGTGCACCAGGGTCGCCCTGACCGGGTCGACGCCTGTATCGCGTACCTGCGGGACACCGCGGTACCTGCCATTCTCGGCATGCCGACCTGCGTCGGGATGTCGGTGCTGGCGAGCCGAACCGATGGGCTGGCCATCATCAGCACGGCCTGGGAGACCAAGGCCGACATGCACGCCAGTGTGGTCAAGATCCGGCCGATCCGGGAGAAAACGGCCGAGGCGATCGGCGGCGGCACCGCCGAACTCGAGGAATGGCAGATCGCGGCCATGCACCGGCGCCAGCACGCCGGGCACCCGGTCTGTGCCCGGGTGATCTGGCTCCGCCTGGAGACCGCCGGGATCGACGATCTGGTGTCGGAGTTCAACACCGCCACCCTGCCGGCGTTGGACGCCACCCGAGGATTCTGTTCGACCAGCCTGATGATCAACCCGGACTGGCGTCGGGCGGCGGTGTCCATCGCCTACGAGAGCACCGAGGCCATGGACCGGCGGATCAACGGGGCCGAGGGCCGCCGGCTGCTGGAGTCCAACGTGATCCAGGTCCGTGAGTTCGACGAGGTCATGCCCCACCTGCGGGTCCCGGACCTCGCGTCCTACTGATCCACCCGTCCCACCGAGCAGCCCGCCCACCGATCGGCGCCCACCGATCGGCGCCCACCGATCGGCTCCCACCGATCGGCACTGTCCGACCGGTCCGCCACACTGTCTCCCGTCCGTCGAGCCGACGGTCCGGACTTCGGTGGGAGGGGGTGGCCGCGTGGGCCTGCACGTGCACCGCGCCCAGCGCGCCGATGCCCTGGCCGCCGCGCTGGGTGACCTGCTGGCCGAGCCGCCGGCCGACCCGTTCGGCGTGGACGTGGTCGCCGTGCCGACCCGAGGCGTGGAACGGTGGCTCACCCAGCGGCTCGCGCACCGGCTCGGCACCCGCGACGGCCGGTCCGACGGCATCTGCGCCGCAGTCCGGTTCCCCAGTCCCACCACGCTGATCGACGAGCTCGCCGGCGACCGGGCCGACGATCCCTGGACGCCGGACGCCGCGGTCTGGCCGCTGCTGGCCGCCATCGAGGCATCCGTGGACGAACCCTGGTGCGCCCTGCTGGCCGAGCATCTGGGCTATCGGGGCGACGATGCCCAGGCCGAGCATCGCCGGGGCCGCCGGTATGCGGTCGCCCGCCGGATCGCCGGCCTGTTCGACGGGTACGCCGAACACCGGCCGGAGATGGTGGCCGCCTGGTCGCAGGGCGGGGACGACGACGGCTGGGGCGAGCCGGTGCCGGCGGACCTGAGCTGGCAGCCGCGGCTGTGGCGGCGGCTGCGCGACCGCATCGACGCCCCCGACCCGGTGGCCACGTTCGCGCAGGTAGCGGCGCGGCTGGCGGCCGATCCCGGGGCGGTGGACCTGCCCGAACGGGTCAGCCTGTTCGGCGCGACCGCCCTGCCGCACCGGCAGGTCCTGCTGCTGTCCGCACTGGCCCACCACCGGGACGTACACCTGTGGTTGCCGCATCCCTCGCCGGTGCTGTGGGACCGGGTCGGTGAGCTGCGCCCGCCGGTCCCGGGCCGGATCCGGCGCCGCGACGACCCGACGGCCGGCGCCGCCACGCACCCGCTGCTCGCCTCGATGGGCCGCGATGTGCGGGAACTGCGCACCGTGCTGGCCGGCCGGATCGACCGGGACACCTGGCATCGGGCCGACGATCCACCGGCCACCCTGCTGGGCCGGTTGCAGCGCGACCTGAGCGACAACCGCCGCCCGGGACCGGGCATGGCCGACAAGCCGGTGGTCGATGCCACCGACGACAGCGTCCGGGTGCACGCGGCCCACGGCCCGGGCCGTCAGGTCGACGTGCTGCGCGACGTGGTGATCGGCCTGCTGGCCGACGATCCCACCCTGCACCCGGCCGACATCCTGATCATGTGCCCGGACATCGAGGCGTTCGCGCCGCTGCTGCAGGGTGCGTTCGGGCTGGCCGACTCGGTGCCGGACGGCCATCCGGCCCATCAGCTGCAGGTTCGGTTGGCCGACCGGGCGCTGCGCCAGACGAATCCGTTGCTGGCCACCCTGGACCGGCTGCTGGACCTGGCCGGCAGCCGGATCACCGCCTCCGACGTGCTGGACTTCGCCGCGTTCGCGCCGGTCCGGCACCGGTTCGGCTTCGACGACGACGAACTGAGCACGCTGGCCGACTGGGTCGCCGCGGCCGGCGCCCGGTGGGGGCTGGACGCCGAGCACCGCCGCCGGTACGGCCTGGCCGAGTACGGACAGAACACCTGGCGGGCGGCGCTGGACCGGATCCTGCTCGGCGTGTGCATGTCCGACGAGCCCGGCAACCGGCTCGAGACCGCGCTGCCACTGGACGAGATCGGCAGCGCCGACGTCGATCTCGCTGGCCGGTTGGCCGAGTTGATCGACCGGCTGGCCACCGTGGTGGACACCCTGAGCAGCCGGCACAGCGTGCAGCGGTGGTGCGCCGAGCTGCTGGCCGGAGTGCAGAGCCTGACCTCGGTGCCGGCGCGGGCGGCGTGGCAGGTGGCCGAGTTCCGGGCCGAGGTGGCCGCCGTGCAGCGGCACGCGGCCGCGGCCGGATCGACCGGTCTCGAGCTCGGGCTGGCCGACGTCCGGGCGCTGCTGGCCGGCGCCCTGGCCGGCCGGCCCACCCGGGCCAACTTCCGGACCGGCACGCTGACCGTGTGCACCATGATGCCGATGCGGTCGGTGCCGCACCGGGTGATCTGCCTGCTCGGGCTGGACGACGGGGTCTTCCCGCGGGGCGCCCGGGAGGACGGCGACGACTTGCTCATCCGGGAACCTGCCTGCGGGGAAAGGGATCTGCGTTCCCAGGACCGCCAGCTGATGCTGGACGCGATCGTCGCGGCGACCGAGAAGCTGGTCATCACCTACTCCGGCGCGGACGAGCGCACCGGCGCCCAGCGTGCGCCCGCGGTGCCGGTGGGCGAGCTGCTCGACGCGTTGGACGACACGGCGACGACCGCCACCGGCGGCGCCGTGCGGGACCTGGTGCTGGTGCGCCACCCGTTGCAGCCGTTCGACGCGCGGACACTCACGGCGGGCGCGCTCGGGCGGGTGGGCCCGTTCACCTTTGACCCGGTCGCCCTCGGCGGGGCTCGGGCGCTGGCCGGTCCGCGCCGGCCGGCCGGCCGGCTGGTCCCCGCCCCGCTGCCGGCCCCCGACCGGCCGCCGGCCGACGTGGAACTGGCCGAGGTGATCGAGGTGCTCACCCACCCGGCCAAAGGGTTCCTGCGGCGCCGGCTCGACGTCGCGGTGCCGTTCGAGCAGGACGATCCGCCCGACGACCTGCCGGTCGATCTGGATGCGTTGCAGGAGTGGGGGGTCGGTGACCGGATCCTGCGCGACCGGCTGGCCGGGGTGCCCGAGCAGGAGTGCCGGCAGGCCGAGTGGCGCCGCGGGGTACTGCCGCCGGCCGCGCTGGGCGGCCGGGCGTTGGAGCGGGTGCTGCGGGACGTGCGGCCGCTGGTGGACCGGACGGCGACCCTGCGGGCGGCGCCCCGGCACACGGTCGAGGTCTCGGTGCCGCTGCCCGACGGGCGTCGGCTGCGCGGCACCGTCGGCGGGGTGCACGGCATCGGGCTGGTCACCGTCTCCTACAGCAAGCTCGCCCCCCGGGCCCGGCTCCAATCCTGGCTGGCCTTTCTCGCGCTGACCGCGTCCGACCCCGCCCTCGCCTGGACTGCGGCGGCCGTCGGTCGGGCCGAGCGTGGCCGCCCGCAGTGCGCCACCCTGGCCGCGCTGCCGGGCGAGCGGGCCCGCGAACTGCTCATCGATCTGGTCGGCCTGTACGAGGAGGGCCTGCGCGCGCCGTTGCCGCTGCCGCTCAAGACCGGTGAGAAGTACGCCGACGCGCGCCGCCGCGGGATGGACCACGACAAGGCGCAGGACCAGGCCGCCGCCACCTGGACCGGCGGCAAGTACCCGGGCGAGCGGCAGGACGCGGCCAACATGCGGGTCTGGGGCCGTGACGCCCCGTTCAGCGTGCTGACCGGATCCGGAACGGACCCCGACACCGGCATCGACACCGGCACCGACCCCGGCATCGACGCCGACACCGGCACCGATCGCGGGACGGCGACCGGACGGTTCGCCCTGCTCGCGGGCCGGTTGTGGCGCCCGCTGCAGCAGCACGAGGAACGGGGCGCGCTGTGACGAGCGAGCAGCCGGACCCGATCCCGTCGTTCGACGCCTGTGGCCCGCTGCCCAGGGGGACCACCCTGCTGGAGGCCAGCGCCGGGACCGGCAAGACCCACGCCATCGGCGACCTGGTCACCCGGTACATCGCCGAAGGGGTGGCCCGGCCGGACCAGCTGCTGGTGATCACCTTCGGCCGCGCGGCCAGCCAGGAGTTGCGCGAGCGGGTCCGGGACCACCTGGTGCGGGCCGAGCGGGCGCTGGCCGATCCGGCCGCCGCTCGCGCCGGCGCGGACCCGGTGCACGCGCTGCTGGCCGGTGGCCCCGGCGCGCACGACGTCGACGAGGCGCAGGTCGGCCGGCGGCGGGACCGGTTGCGAGCCGCGCTGGCCGGCTACGACGCGTCCACCATTCTGACCACCCATCAGTTCTGCCAGTTCGTGCTCACCGGCCTGGGCGTGGCCGGCGACGCCGACCCGGACGTCGAACTGGTCGACACCCTGGACGACCTGATCGTCCAGGTCGTCGACGACCTCTACATCGCCGCGTTCGCCCGGCGCGACCTGCCGCCGGTGTTCGACCGGGACACCGCGCTGGCCCTGGCCCGGCGGGTCGTCGACGACCCGCAGGCCCTGTTGGCGCCGCCGGATCCGGATCCGATCAGCCCGGCGAACTGGCGGATCAAGTTCGGGCAGCGGGTCCGCCGGGAGGTCGAGGAACGCAAGCGGCAGCGCCGCATCCTGGGCTACGACGACCTGCTGGGTCGGTTGGCCACCGCGCTGGCGCCCGCGGACGCGCCGGCCCGGGAGCGGATGCGCCGCCGCTGGTCATTCGTGCTGGTCGACGAGTTCCAGGACACCGATCCGGTGCAGTGGCAGATCCTGGACCGGGCGTTCTCCGGGCACGCGACGATGGTGTTGATCGGCGATCCCAAGCAGTCGATCTACGCCTTCCGCGGCGGTGACGTGCCCACCTACCTGGCCGCCGCGCACACCGCCGGGCCGGCCCGGGCCACCCTGGACCGCAACTGGCGGACCGACCCGCCGTTGGTCACCGCGCTGCAGGTGCTGCTGCACGAGCTGACCCTGGGCAGCCCGGAGATCGTGGTGCGGCCGGTCGTCTCCGCGTTGCCCGGCCCCCGGCTGCACGGCGCGCCCAGCGCCGCCCCGCTGCGGCTGCGGGTGCTGCGCCGCGACCAGGTGAACTGTGGGGCCGGCGAGCTGATCCCGATCGACCGGGCCCGCGAGCTGATCGCCCGCGACCTGGCCGCCGACCTGGCCGAACTGCTCGGCGCCGGCGCCACCTTTGACCACAAGCCCTTGCAGGCCGGGCATGTCGCGGTGATCGTGGGCACGCACAAGCAGGCCCGCACCGTGCAGACAGCGCTGATCCGGGTCGGTATCCCGGCCGTGGTGGCCGGCAGTTCCAGCGTCTTTCAGACCGAGGCCGCCGATCAGTGGGTCACCCTGCTGGAGGCGTTGGAACAGCCGCACCGGGCCGCCCGGGTCCGGGCCGCCGCGCTCACCGCGTTCGTCGGCTGGTCGGCGGCGGACCTGGCCGCTCGCGGGGAGGAAGCGACCGACGAGCTCAGCGTGCTGATCAGCGGGTGGGCCGGAGTGCTGGCCACCCGCGGGGTCGCGGCCCTGCTGGAGGTCGTCGGCGTCGAGACCGGACTGCCGGCCCGGGTGCTGGGGCGGGTCGGCGGCGAGCGCCTGCTGACCGACCTGCGGCACGTCGGGCAGCTGCTGCAGACCGCGGCGGTCCAGGACAGCCTCGGGGTGGCCGCCCTGGCCGAATGGCTGCGCCGTCGCCGCGCGGACGACCGGTTGGATGTCACCGCCGACCGGGTGCGCCGCCTGGAGACCGACGCCGCCGCCTGCCAGGTGGTCACCCTGCACGCCAGCAAGGGCCTGCAGTACCCGGTGGTCTACCTGCCGTTCGCGTTCGACCGCTGGTACAACGACGAGCCGGACGTGCTGCTGCTGCATCAGGACGGTCACCGCGTGCTCGACATCGGCGGCCCGGACACCCCCGGCCGCGGCCGGCGCCGGGACCAGGCCCTGGCCGAGGAGGCCGGGGAGGCACTGCGCCACCTGTACGTCGGGCTGACCCGGGCCCAGTCCCAGGTCGTCACCTGGTGGGCGCCGACGAAGAACACCCGAACCTCGGGGCTGCATCGGGTGCTGTTCGGCGACCGGGATTTCGACGGTGGCGTGCCCGACAGCGTCAAGGTGCCCAGCGACGAGGCGGCCCGTACCCGCCTGGACGGCTGGCAGCAGCGCGGAGCGTTGGTGCTCGAGCAGGTCGGAGTCAGCGCCGCCCGACCACCGGCGGCGGACGCGCCCCGGCCGGACGAGCTGGCCGTGGCCGTGCTGCACCGCGATCTGGAGCTGCAGCGGTGGCGCCGCGTCTCCTACAGCTCGCTGTCGGCCGCGGGCTCGTCCGGCCTGCTGATCGGGGCGGACGCCGGGCCGGTGGCCGGTGACCTCGGGGTGGGCAGCGAACCGGAACACCCCGAACTGGCCGACGAGGACGGCGCGCTCGCCGCGCCGGCCGGCGCACCGGACCCCGTCGCGGACCCCATGGCGGCCCTGCGCGCCACCCTCTCGCCGATGGCCGACCTGCCGGTGGGGGCGACCTTCGGCACCCTGGTGCACGCCGTGTTCGAGACCACCGACCCCCGCGCCGCCGACCTGCCTGCCCAGGTGCGGGCCCGCTGCGCCGAGCAGGTCGCCCGGGTCGGCTTCCCTCTCGACCCGGACACGCTGGCCGCCGCCCTGGTGCCGGTGCTGCGCACCTCCCTCGGCCCGCTGGCCGGCGGCCTGACCCTGGCCGACCTGGGCACCCGGGACCGGCTGACCGAGCTGGAGTTCGAGCTGCCGCTGGCCGGCGGCGACCGCGCGGCCGGCCCGGTGCCGGACCTGGTGCTGGGCGATCTTGCCCCGGTGATCCGTCGCCATCTGCCGGCCGCCGACCCGCTGGCCGGGTACGCCGACCGGCTGGCCGCGCCGTCGTTCGCCGAGCTGCCACTGCGCGGGTACCTGACCGGCAGCCTGGACGCGGTGTTGCGGCTGCCCGGCCCGCGGTACCTGGTCGCGGACTACAAGACCAACTGGCTGGGCGATTTCGACTCCGGCGCGCCCTTGTCCCTGTGGGACTACCGGCCGGCGGCGATGGACGCGGCCATGGCCGGGTCGGACTACCCGCTGCAGGCCATGCTCTACACCGTTGCCCTGCACCGGTTCCTGCGCTGGCGCCAGCCCGGCTATCACCCGGGCCGTCACATCGCCGGCGTGCTCTACCTTTTCGTGCGGGGGATGGCCGGCCCGGACACGCCGGAGATCGACGGTCGACCGTGCGGGGTGTTCGGCTGGGCGCCGCCGGTCGAGCTGATCACCGCGGTCTCGGACCTGCTGGACGGGACCGCGTCATGAGCACGTTCACCGAGTCCTTCGAGCGACCGCAGGACCCCTACGACCGGCGGCTGGCCCTGGGCGCCAGCGGACTGCTGCGGGCGGCCAACGTGGCCGACGTCCTCAGCGCCGCCGACGTGCACGTGGCCACCCGGATCGCCCAGCTGGCCGGCGAGCCCGACGACCGGGTGCGGCTGGCCGTCGCGATGGCGGTGCGCGGGATCCGCAGCGGCTCGGTCTGCATCGACCTGGCGCAGGCCCGGGCCACGCTGCTGCTGGCCGATCCCGGCGGGGACTGGCCGGTCCTGCCGGACTGGCGGGACGCGGTCCGGGCCAGCCCGCTGGTCGGCGCCGGCCGGCCGCTGCAGTGGGAGTTCGACCTGCTCTACCTGGACCGCTACCGGACGCAGGAGCAGCAGGTCCGCGACGACCTGCGCGACCGGCGGGCGCAGCCACCGCCGGTGGTGGACCGGGTCGCGCTGGCGGACGGGTTGGACCGGCTGTTCGCCGGCGGTGATCCGGGGCAGCGGCACGCCGCCGAGCTGGCCGCCACCGGCTGGACCACGGTGATCGGCGGCGGGCCGGGCACCGGCAAGACCACCACCGTGGCCCGGGTGCTGGCCCTGCTGATGGGGCAGCCGGGGGCGCGGCCGCGGGTCGCCATGGCCGCGCCGACCGGCAAGGCCGCCGCTCGGCTGCAGGCGGCGGTGCAGGCCCAGGCCGTGGCGCTGAGCCCGGCCGACCGGCACGACCTGCCGACCCTGACCGCCTCCACGCTGCACCGGCTGCTCGGTTGGCTGCCCGGCCGTAGTCAGCGGTTCCGGCACGACCGGGACAACCGGCTGCCGTTCGACGTGGTGGTGGTCGACGAGACCTCGATGGTCTCGCTGACGATGATGGCCCGGCTGCTCGAGGCCGTGCGGCCGGACGCCCGGCTCATCCTGGTCGGCGACCCGGACCAGCTCGCCTCGGTGGAGGCCGGCGCGGTGCTGGCCGACCTGGT
>ENA-UOWO01006118-UOWO01006118.1-activated-sludge-metagenome-genome-assembly--contig:-NODE-6118-length-12434-cov-4.626141_pt1 | contig 12434 bp, 13 predicted proteins | sample MGYA00238148_ERZ761564 | MGnify/ENA primary metagenome ERZ761564 (study PRJEB28885, sample SAMN05720194) | activated sludge metagenome | isolation source: Anaerobic digester | place: USA...
GCTGCGGTCATTCATCCTGCCGGGGGGGTCTGTCCTTGCGGCGCAGTTGCACCTGTGCCGGACGGTCTGCCGCCGCGCCGAACGGCTGGTGGTCGAAACCGCGACGATGGAGGACGTGAACCCCGAGGCGGTGCGCTATCTGAACCGCCTGTCCGACTGGTTCTTCGTCGCAGGCCGGATCGCCAACAACGACGGCAAGGATGACGTGCTGTGGGTCCCCGGCCTGACGCGCTGATCCCCTGATCGCCCCCAACGATCAAAACGCGGCGTCCTGTCGCTTGCAGGCGTCGTATTTGCTCTGTTCCGGTGCGCCCCGACGCGGTAACAGGCGGGCCAGAGCTTGTGCGGTCCTTCGGGACCAGGAACGAAGGAGTTGCGGCCATGAAGGTATTGGTCCCGGTCAAGCGGGTGATCGACTACAACGTGAAGGTTCGGGTGAAGGCGGACGGGTCTGGGGTTGACCTGGCGAACGTCAAGATGTCGATGAACCCGTTCGACGAGATTGCCGTCGAAGAGGCGATCCGCCTGAAGGAAAAGGGCATCGCGACCGAGGTTGTCGTTGTCTCCATCGGCGTCAAGCAGGCGCAGGAAACCCTGCGCAACGCGCTGGCGATGGGTGCGGACCGCGCGATCCTGATCGAAGCCACCGACAACGTCCACACCGACATCGAACCCCTGGCCGTGGCCAAGCTGCTGGCCGCCGTGGTGAAGGAAGAAGGCCCGGGTCTGGTCCTTTGTGGCAAGCAGGCCATCGACAACGACATGAACGCGACGGGCCAGATGCTTGCCGCCCTTCTTGGCTGGTCGCAGGGCACCTTTGCCTCGGAGGTTGCCATCGAAGGCGACCACGCGAAAGTGACGCGCGAAGTGGACGGCGGGCTGCAGACGATCACCGTGAAGCTGCCGACGATCATCACCGTCGATCTGCGCCTGAACGAGCCGCGCTATGCCTCGCTGCCGAACATCATGAAGGCCAAGGCCAAGCCGCTGGCGACCAAGACCCCGGCGGATTACGGCGTGGACGTCGCGCCGCGCCTTTCGGTCGTCAAGACCGTGGAACCGGCGGGCCGCAAGGCGGGCGTCAAGGTGGCCTCGGTCGCCGAACTGATTGCGAAACTCAAAGACGAAGCGGGGGTGCTCTGATGGCCGTTCTTCTTCTGGCGGATGTGGTCGAGGGCAAGCTGGCGACCGACCAGGTGGCAAAGACGCTGACCGCGGTGAAATCGCTTGGCCCGGTGACGGTGCTGGTGGCGGGCACGGGCGGCGATGCAGCGGCTGCGGAAGCCGCGACGCTGGACGGCGTGGCGAAGGTGCTGTTCGCCGACGATCACGCTTATTGCCACGGCATGTCAGAGCCCACCGCCGCGCTGGTAGTGTCGCTTGCGGGCGGGTTCGAGCATATCGTCGCGCCGTCGGGTGCGCTGTCAAAGTCGGTCCTGCCGCGCGTGGCGGCGATGCTTGACGTGATGGTGATCTCGGAAGTGCTGGCGGTGCATGACGCCGCGACCTTCGACCGGCCGATCTATGCCGGAAACGCGATCCAGACGGTCAAGACCTCGGATGCGACGAAGGTGATGACCATCCGCACCGCGACCTTCGATGCGGCGGGCAAGGGCGGCGCGGCTGCAGTCGAGAAGGTCTCGGCCTCGGTCGATGGCAGCCTCTCGGCCTGGGTCGAGGACAAGGTGGCGTCCTCGGATCGCCCAGAGCTGACCTCGGCCGGGATCGTCGTGTCGGGCGGTCGGGGCGTGGGGTCGCAGGCCGACTTTGCGCTGATCGAAAAGCTGGCCGACAAGCTGAACGCCGCCGTTGGTGCCAGCCGCGCGGCCGTCGACAGTGGCTATGCGCCGAACGACTGGCAGGTCGGCCAGACCGGCAAGGTCGTGGCACCCGACCTTTATGTGGCGGTCGGCATCAGTGGCGCGATCCAGCACCTTGCGGGGATGAAAGACAGCAAGGTCATCGTCGCGATCAACAAGGACGAAGAGGCGCCGATCTTCCAGGTCGCCGATTACGGGCTGGTGGCGGACCTGTTCACCGCCGTGCCGGAACTGATCGAAAAGCTGTAAAGGAAGGTGGGCAGCATTGCCCACCCTACCCCGCGACAGATCTGGGGCCGCCTTCGGGTGGCCCTTTCGTTTGTCAGATCATGCCGGACACCACCGGGGCCAAAGCGGCGGCGATAGCTGCGTGAACGCTGGCACCGGGCAGGCTGGCGGCCTGCGCCACCTCGGTCTCGGGGCAGGTCCTGTCATCCACTGTCGCAACGGCATCTACCATGACAAGGTCGGCGATGGCGGGGCGCAGGGCGTCCAGCAAGGCGTGGTCGACGAACAGCGGGCCGGGGCCAAGGTCGGCATCCGGCAGCGCAGAATCAGCCAACCACAGTAGCACCCGGCGTGGCGGAAGATGCGCCAGAAGCTGCCGCGTGCGGGCCAGCCATGTGACCTGCAACGCCTGCCGTACGGTCTGGAACCGCTGCGGATCGGTGCGGTAGAGGACCTGGAGCAGGTGGCGGGTAAAGTGGATGTCGGCCAGGTCCACCTCGGGGTACAGGTCGCGCAGCGCGGGGCTGGCGGCAAGGAAACGGTCATTGCGGCGGGCGTGGACCGTGTAGAACGGGTTTGACAGCGTGTCGGCCCCGGTAACCTGCACCACGGCAACCCGGGCGCGGGCGGCGATGTCCAGCGTCGCGCGGTCGGCAAGATAGAAATCCGGTCCGGCATTCTGCGCGCCCAGGTTGGCGACGGGCTGGCCCAGCGCCTGTTCCACAAGGTCGGCGAAGGGCGTGGCGACATATTTGCCAAAGGTCGCAGACCCGCCCAGCAGCGCGACATAGGGCCGCGACAGGTCACGTTCGGGCCCGCGGAACACGGCCCGGCTGGCACCATACCGGCACGGAAAATAGTCAAGCGCCCCCGCGCCCGCAGGAATCGTCATCATCACACCACCCGATTGCAGTCTACCCAAGGCAAAGTCTGGCAGGCTGTGGTTGCCGAATGGCTAAAGTCTGGCGGGTGCCGACAAGTCTAGGCATTTTGCCCGTCCTTGCGTGGGCCAAGGCCAGCGGGCATAAGCGGTCTGGTCAGACAGAGGGTGCAAGCCATGGAAATCAAGCTGGTGGGCGTGGTCGGTGCCGGGCAGATGGGCAACGGGATCGCGCATGTCTTTGCGCTGGCCGGTTATAACGTTGTAATGACAGACATTTCCGAAGACAGTCTGTCCCGGGCGCTTGGCACCATCGAAAAGAACATCGAACGCCAGGTGTCGCGCGGCAAGGTGATGCCCGCCGACAAGCGCGCGGCGATGGAGCGGATTTCGACCACGTTGAAGCTGGCCGATCTGGGGCAATGCGACCTGATCATCGAGGCCGCGACTGAGCGCGAGACGGTCAAGCAGGCGATCTTCGAGGACCTTCTGCCGCACCTGAAGCCGACGACGATCCTGACCTCGAACACGTCGTCGATCTCGATCACCCGGCTGGCCAGCCGCACCGACCGGCCGGAAAAGTTCATGGGCTTCCACTTCATGAACCCGGTTCCGGTGATGCAGCTGGTGGAACTGATCCGGGGCATCGCCACAGATCAGGAAACCTGGGACACGTTGCATGAGGTTGTCAGAAAGCTGGGCAAAACAGCGGCTTCGGCCGAGGACTTTCCCGCCTTCATCGTCAACCGCATCCTGATGCCGATGATCAACGAGGCGGTCTATACGCTGTACGAAGGCGTGGGCTCGGTGAAATCCATCGACGAGTCGCTGAAGCTGGGTGCCAATCACCCGATGGGTCCGCTGGAACTGGCGGATTTCATCGGGCTGGATACCTGCCTTGCGATCATGAACGTGTTGCACGAGGGGCTGGCCGATACCAAGTACCGGCCCTGTCCCTTGCTGACGAAGTATGTCGAGGCCGGGTGGCTGGGCCGCAAGACGCAGCGGGGGTTTTACGACTATCGCGGCGAGGTGCCGGTGCCGACGAGGTAACGGGAGGCGGCTTTGTTGCGCGAAGACCGCGAACGGTCGATCAAGATCGCCCTCCTGTCCAGCCTGTTCCGAATGAAGTTTGGCGGGGAAACCTGTGCCACACCGATCAGTGGCGCGACCTTCTCGACTGCCGACCACGACCAAGAAATGGAATGGCTCACGGAAACTGTCGAACCGCTGCGAATTCTGAGCAGCGAACGCGTCCAATATGACATGCTGGCCTACAGGCTGATCTTTCAGGGCAGCACCCTTGCCGACTACCTGCAATCCGCGTCCGAGGTCAACGACTTGGACGGCAAGAAGATCCTGCTCACATTCCTCCGCATTTCCTCCACGTTCGATCCCCGACGCCACACGCGCGGCGACCCTCCGCGCCCCTCGCTGCCCACCACGCGCGAGGCCTTTGCATCGCCCGCTCACTTCGTTCCAGTTCTCGACGCCCTTTGTCTGGACGGTTACTGCGACCGCAAGGGGCCCATGTTCCAATGGACGGATAAGATCGCGCCTTTTATGGAGGAAGCTTGGCTATGGATCGACGGAGTGCTCGCAACGGAAGTGCGCCAACGTGAGCTCTTGCGGATGTGGGATACCATGCCGCCGAAGACTCGTGCGATGGTGGTGACCACGGACGGTACCCTAGACCTTCGACGCCTTTCGGTCGTTTGGGGACATTTCTGGTACGATGGCGCGTGGCACGACGAACCTGGAAACGAACAAAGCTTCCAAAGGAGCGGCGTGATTGGCGGCAGCTTCAACCAAACACTTGAGCTGGCTGAACTCCTGGAGGACCGTGCTCAGAAGCAAGCTTTGGGAAGCAGGCCCCCGGTTGCTGGCCGTCTGCGCGGATTTCTTTCACGGCTCTTGCGTCGCTAGGTGCCGCGACCTTTGGCGCTAGCGCCCGCCACGTCCCAACCCCAGCGTATGATCGCGCAGCCAGGCCAGGAACCCGCGCGGGTTGCCTTCCCACTTCTTCAGCTCTTCTGCCGGGATCGGGTGGCCGATCACCGGGCGCTGCGGCTTGAAGAGCGACCGCTTGATTTCGTACAGCAGCAGGCCCTGCCGCACCGTGTCCGACACCTGATTGGCGATCTGGAACGCGCGGGAGTTCTGGCCGGGGAAATAGATCGGCAGGATCGTCGCGCCCGAGGATTTGACGATCTTGTGGGTGAAGACGTTCCATTCGCCCTCGACCGCGCGGCCCCACCAGCCGGGGCTCATCGCGACCTTGCCGGCGGGGAACAGGATGATCACCCCCCCGGCCTTGAGGTGCTTCATCGTTTCGTCCCGCATCTGCAGGCCCAGCTCGCGCGCGTTGTCTTCGTGCGGGAAGGGGACGGGGATCATGAATTCTTCGACTTCGGGGATCCCGGTCAGCAGGGACCGGGTCAGGATCTTGAAGTCCGACCGGACGCGGTTGATCATTTCGGCCATGACCATGCCGTCAACCAGGCCCGAGGGGTGGTTCGCCACCACGACCAGCGGGCCGGTCGCCGGAATGCGGGCGATTTCGTCGGCCGGGGTGTCGATCCGGATGCCCATGTGGCGGATCGCCTTGGGCCAGAACGGCGCGCCGAAGGGGGCGCCGGACTGTTCAAAGCTGCGGATCAGGCGCAGAAGCTGGATCTTCGCGGTCAGCCATTCGATGACGCGGATCGTCCCGGCCTTCCACGGATTGCGGAACGTGCCGGCATAGGACAACCGCCGCATGTCGTACTGGCGGTCAGCCCGACCGGCCGCAGACGTCGGCGTCTCGGTGGCGATCTGGCTGTGGTCTGTCACTAAGCGGCTATCCCCAGGGTCGCCACGACAGAGTCGCGGCCTATCCGCTCAATAGTCCTCTCCGAACCGGGCCGCAACAAGGGCCTCCAGCGCATCGGCGAGTTTCTCCGCATCCGCCCCGCTGCAGGTCACGTCGATCGTCGTTCCACGCGACGCCCCCAGCATCAGAAGGCCCATGATCGAATCGCCCGACACGTCCATGCCGTCCTTGGTCACGGTGGCACGGGCCTCGTGCTGTTCGACGACTTCGACGAACTTGGCGCTGGCCCGGGCATGCAGGCCCTTTTCGTTGATGATGCGGAAGGTCCGGCTGGTCATGCGTCAGGCCCCACCGCCAAGGTCGAGCGAGTTGATGTATTTGCGCCCGGCATCCAGCGCGGCAGCAACGGCTTCGGGCACCGCCATGTCGCGCGACTTTGCCAGCTTGATCAGCATCGGCAGGTTCGCCCCATACAGGATGCGGCGGCCAGAGGTGGCACAGGCGGGCAGCGACAGGTTGGACGGCGAGCCGCCGAACATGTCGGTCACCAGGACAACGCCGTGCCCGGTATCCACCGCATCGGCGGCGACGCAGATTTCCTGCTGCTTGGCGTTGCGGTCGTGGTCATCTTCGATGGCGATGGCGCGGACGCCGTCCTGCTTGCCCACGACATGTTCCACCGCCGAGAGGTATTCCCGCGCCAGACCGCCATGTGCCACGATCACGATACCGATCAAGCGCCTGCTACCTTTGATGCGTCGGGCTGCGCCTCGGCGCCCCTGCGTTCCAGTTCCCGATGACGTTTTGACACTGGCCAGCCCGCCTCTGCAAGCACTGAACCGATCCTTTCCGCTACGGCGACCGATCTGTGTTGCCCGCCGGTACAGCCAAAGCCGATGGCAAGATGCGCCTTGCCTTCCTCCAGATGGGCCGGAAGGAGAAACAGAAGAAGGTCGCGCAACCTTTGGAAGAATTCAGCAAAGCGCGGGTCGTTTTGGACAAAGGCATCCACCCGGGAATCGCGGCCGTCCAGCGCGCGCAGGGCGGGCTGCCAGTGCGGATTGGCCAAAAAGCGGCAGTCAAAGATCATGTCCACCCCGCGCGGCACGCCCCGCTTGTAGCTGAAGGACTGCACCGAGACGGACAGCCGACCGGCAGGGCTGGTGTCGAACAGGGCTGCAACCTCGGCCTTGAGGTCGTGCTGGTTCAAGTCGGTGGTGTCGATCAGATGATCGGCCCGCACCCGGATCGGGGCCAGCAGGTCAATCTCGCGTTCGACCCCCTGGGCGGGGGTCTCATTGGGGGCAAGGGGATGGCGGCGGCGGGTTTCGGAATAGCGGCGGATCAGAGTGCCGGGCGCGCAGTCCAGATACAGCACCTCCAGCGCCACGCGGGGGTCGCGGGTCAGGCTGTCGATCAGCTCGATCAGGGCGGTGGCGTTGAAGTCGCGGTTGCGCACGTCCAGCCCCAGCGCGATGGGGCGGCCCAAAGGCGCGCCATCGACCAGGCGGGGGACCAGCGACAGGGGGATGTTGTCGATGCCTTCATAGCCCAGATCCTCCAGCACGCGGATCGCCGTTGTCCGCCCGGCGCCCGAGGGGCCGGTGACAAAGACGAGGCGGTGATCGGCGTCGGGGGTCATCCTTTGGTCCATGGCGGGCGTCATGCCTGCCGTCCGTGGCGAAGATAAAGCATCAACGCAGCGGGAAAATGGTCATTCTGCGCCTGCAGCACAAGATCGACCTCACATCCCAGGATCGTGATCCGGCGGCGGGGCGGCAGACGCTGGTATTCGGTCTGCGACAGGTCGGCGACCAGGGCGATTTCGGCTTCGTCCAGGGGTGGCGCGCGCAGAAGGCCCAGGCCGCGCGCCTCGATCAGGCCCTTGATCGGCGCGGGGCAGCGGGCGGTCAGGCGGCCTGACTGCGCCGTCAGGTCCGTCCGGTCGTCCGCGACCAGCAGCGCCCCCAGCGCGATCAGCTGCAAGGCCAGCGCCGACTTGCCCGCGCCCGAGGGGCCAAGGATCAGAAGGCCCCGGCCATTGACCGCGACGGTAGAGGCATGAAGCGTCTGTCGGACCTCGGTCACACCGGCAGGCCGACGACAAACCGCGCGCCCAGAGGGTCAGAGGCGGGGTCGGCGGCGGTGGGGCGGATGTTCTCGGCCCAGATCACGCCACCATGCGCCTCGACGATCTGCTTGGAAATCGCCAGCCCAAGGCCGGAGTGCTTGCCGAATTCGGCCTGCGGGCGTTCGGAGTAGAAGCGCTTGAACACCTTGGTCAGCGCCTGTTCGGGGATGCCGGGGCCGGTGTCTTCGACCACCACAAGCACGCGGTTTTCGCGGCGGCGGGCCCAGACGCGGACGGCGTCGCCTTCTTCGCAGAAGGAAATCGCGTTGGTGACCAGGTTGACGAACACCTGCGCCAGCCGCGCCTCCAGCCCGTGAATGACGATGGGGTCGGACGGCAGGTCGATGATGAAATCCACCCCCTTCTCGCCCGCCTGCTGCGACAGGTACTGGCAGAGATTCGAGAGGGTTTTCAGAAGGTTGAACTCTTCCTCTTCCTCCTTCACCAATTCGCTGTCCAGCCGCGACGCGTTGGAGATGTCGCTGACCAGCCGGTCCAGGCGGCGCACGTCATGTTCGATCACGTCCAGCAGCTTTTCGCGCTGGTCTTCCTTCTTCACGAACCGCAGGGACCCGACGGCGGACCGCAAGGACGCCAGCGGGTTCTTGATTTCATGCGCCACATCGGCGGCAAACTGTTCGTTGGCGTCGATCCGGTCATACAGCGCCGACACCATGCCCCGCATGGCGACGGACAGACGGCCGATTTCGTCCGGGCGGGCGGCAAGGTCGGGGATGCGGACGCGGGACGGGGCCACGCGGCGGGCGTCGCGGTCGCGGCCAAGCTCGGCTGCGGCGGCAAGGTCGCTGAGCGGGTTGGAAATGGTCGAGGCCAGCATCAGGCTAAGGCCGATGGAGACCACCACGGCAAAGAGAAAGATCTGCAGGATCTGCTCGCGCTCATACCGCACCAGCCGGTCGATCTGCACCGAGGTCGAGGACAGCGCGACCACGCCGACGATATCGCCGCCCACGGTGATCGGGGTTGCGACGGAAAAGAACAGGCTGCCCTCGCTGTCGCGGGTCGTGCGGGTCGTGGTGGTGCCGTTCAGCGCGCCAGTCAGCGCCCCGCGTGCCTTGGCAACGGCGTCGATGGTTTCGGTCCGGATCGGACTGCCCTGGCGCAACAGGACGGTGACCGCATTCCAGACGTTTTCCAGAAAGTCGGTCAGGATGGTCGGGCGACCGGGGTCGTCGATCAGCGTGTCCGTCCCCTGCCCGACCTTGGACGCAAGCAGCGCCCCGGCGGGATCGAAGATGAAGACCTCGACCACGGGATCGACGTTCATCGTGGCCAAGGGATCGCGAAAATCGAACCCGGTGCCCCCCGCACCCAGCCGCGCCTCGTAGACGGTGGCGACAAGTTCGGCCTGCCGCGCCATCGCGTACTGGCGCTGCAGGGCCAGACTGTCGCGGAACGGGTTCATGAACAGCACGCCCACGACCAGCATGACCAGCGCCATCAGGTTGAAGACGATGATCTTGCGCGCCAGAGGTGACCGATTCAGCGCGACGATGCTGCGCCCGCCCCGGCCTTCCTTCAGCCGTTCGACGGTGGCATCGGGGGAAACCCAATCCTCGCCCAAAAGCACATCGCCCGACCGTTTCGGGCGATAGGCTTCCAGGCTGCCAATCCGCGGGGCCGAGGTCATGTCAGGACCGGGTCACTCTTCGTTGTAGCGATAGCCGATGCCGTACAGCGTCTCGATCGCCGAGAACGTGTCGTCCACCGACCGCATCTTCTTGCGCAACCGCTTGATGTGGCTGTCGATGGTGCGGTCATCGACATAGACCTGATCGTCATAGGCCACATCCATCAGCTGATCGCGCGATTTCACGAATCCGGGGCGTTGCGCCAGCGCCTGCAACAGCAGGAATTCGGTCACGGTCAGCGACACTTCGCGGCCCTTCCAGGTGACGGAATGGCGCAAGGGGTCCATCCGCAGCGCACCGCGTTCCATCATCCGGGTTTCTTCGGTGGCCGCCGCTTCGCCGGTGTTGATCGCCTCTTGCCGGCGCAGCAGCGCGCGGATGCGTTCGACCAGCAGGCGCTGGCTGAAGGGCTTTTTGACGTAGTCGTCGGCCCCCATGCGCAGGCCCAGAACCTCGTCGATCTCGTCGTCCTTGGAGGTCAGGAAGATCACCGGGATCGAGGTTTTCTGCCGCATGCGTTGCAGCAGATCCATCCCGTCCATCCGGGGCATCTTTATGTCCAGCACGGCCATGTCGGGCATGCGGCGATTGAACGCCTCTAGCGCGGACTGGCCGTCATTGTAGGTCTCGACCTCGAAGCCTTCGGCTTCAAGGGTCATCGCGACCGAGGTCAGAATGTTCCTGTCGTCGTCCACGAGGGCGATGCGCGACATCTTCGGGCCTCCCTGTAACTGCTACTGTCTTATGAATATTTTCGCCGATTGTCCGCTTGAAGGTGTCGATAATCAACAGGAAAGCGAATCACTTTGTCAGAACTGCGCAAAAGGGTGGCAATTTCGCCGCCATGCGCGGCAAATCCGGCAGGGGGTCGAGGTTGATGGCGCTAACGCCGGAATGATTGCGCTAACGCATTGAAAACACGCTATTCTACTGCGGAACCACCATGCTATAGCCGGGGGGTGATCAGGCCCTACAAGGGGTTGATCACGGGCATCCCTTGGCCCGGATGCCAGGGAGGAAACCGCCGCGACCTGTTTTGCGGCCTTTTCGGAGCTTGCAGGATGACAGACCACTCCGCGCGCGGACGCGTGAACCCGCTTCACCAGCTTCAGCATCAGGACATGTCGGGTGTGGCGGTCGCCCACTACAACTATACCGAGGCGGCGCTGGTCGAAGCAGCGGTCGCGCGGGGCGAGGGGCGGCTGGGTCTGGGCGGGGCGTTCCTGGTTGAAACCGGGCAATTCACCGGGCGGTCTCCGAAAGACAAGTTCGTGGTCCGCACACCGGCCACCGAAGGCACGATCTGGTGGGAGAACAACGCCGCGATGACGCCCGAGGCGTTCGCACGCCTGAAGGCCGACATGCTGGCGCATGTGAAGGGCAGCGAGCTGTTCGTGCAGGACCTGTACGCCGGGGCCGATCCGATTCACCGGCTGGACGTGCGGGTGGTGACCGAACTGGCCTGGCACGGGCTGTTCATCCGCCACCTTCTGCGCCGCCCGGCGCGCGCCGAGCTGGACAGCTTCGTGCCGGACTGGACCGTGATCAACCTGCCGTCGTTCAAGGCCGACCCGGCGCGGCATGGCTGCCGGACGGAAACCGTGATCGCGCTGAACTTTGACGAAAAGTGCGTGCTGATCGCCAACACGGCCTATGCGGGGGAAAACAAGAAGGCGGTGTTCACGGTGCTGAACTACCTTCTGCCGGACAAGGGCGTGATGCCGATGCATTGCAGCGCCAACCATGCCATCGGCAACCCGGTCGATGCCGCCGTGTTCTTCGGCCTGTCGGGCACGGGCAAGACCACGCTGTCGGCCAGCCCTGACCGCACGCTGATCGGCGACGACGAACACGGCTGGTCGGATCGCGGCATCTTCAACTTCGAGGGCGGCTGCTACGCCAAGACCATCGACCTGTCGCCCGAGGCCGAGCCGGAGATCTATGCCACCACCCACCGTTTCGGCACGGTGGTGGAAAACATGGTCTTTGACCCCGAAACGCTGGAACTGGACTTTTCCAACCGCAGCCTGACCGAAAACACCCGCTGCGCCTATCCGCTGGAGGCGATTTCGAACGCCAGCGCCACCGGCCTTGGCGGGCCGCCGCGCCATGTGGTGATGCTGACCTGCGATGCGTTCGGGGTGCTGCCGCCCATCGCGCGGCTGTCGCCCGCGCAGGCGATGTATCACTTCCTGTCCGGCTTCACCTCCAAGGCCGCCGGGACCGAACGGGGCGTGACCGAGCCGCAGCCCACCTTCTCGACCTGCTTTGGCGCGCCGTTCATGCCGCGCCGCCCCGAGACCTATGGCAAGCTCTTGCAAGCCAAGATCGCCAAGCAGGGCGCGTCGTGCTGGCTGGTGAACACCGGCTGGACCGGCGGCGCCTATGGCACGGGCAAGCGGATGCCGATCCGCGCGACGCGGGCGCTTCTGGCGGCGGCGCTGGACGGATCGCTGGCGGGCGGGGCGTTCCGCCGCGACCCGGTCTTCGGCTTTGACGTGCCGGTCGCGGTGCCGGGCGTGGATGCCGCCCTGCTGGACCCGCGCCGGACCTGGGCCGATCCGGCTGCCTATGATGCGCAGGCGGCAAAGCTGGTCGGCATGTTCCAGAAGAACTTTGCCCAGTATGTGCCCTATATCGACGAGGATGTCCGGGCCGCAGCCATCGGCTAGACCAGCGCCTGCCTGACCATGTTCAGGCCGGTCAGCACCAGCAACGCTTGCGTCCAGCGGCGGAAACGCTGCTGGTCCAGCCGGTCCTGGATGGCATAGCCCGCATAAAGCCCCGCCAGCGCGGGCAGGCACAGGGCGGCGGAAAACGCCAGCGTCTGCGCGTTCGCCAGCCCGGTTCCCAGGTGCGACAGCAACAGCGCTACCGCGCCGATCAGGAACACCACGCCCTGCGCGCGGAT
>ENA-UOWO01006119-UOWO01006119.1-activated-sludge-metagenome-genome-assembly--contig:-NODE-6119-length-12432-cov-10.973580_pt1 | contig 12432 bp, 5 predicted proteins | sample MGYA00238148_ERZ761564 | MGnify/ENA primary metagenome ERZ761564 (study PRJEB28885, sample SAMN05720194) | activated sludge metagenome | isolation source: Anaerobic digester | place: USA...
CCGCGCATGCCCCAGCGGTTCATTCGGATCGACCGTTTTTCAACGGGCTGCTAGCGAAGTGGATCTGGCAAAGATAGAGGCCAAAGGCGGCGTGCTCGAGGCATTCTATAGATTGCGCGAGCAGAAGGCCATTCGCTTCCTCGGCATGACGGCGCACACCAATCCATATCCCCTTCGGCTGGCCATCGAACGGCACGATCTGGACTGCGTGCAGATGGCGCTCAATGCGGCGCTGGTCGGCGTGGCCAAGTATGATGGCGGCTACAAGCCCGATCCGGCCGCCCCGCGCAGTTTTGAGACCGTTGCGCTGCCTGCCGCGCTGAAGAAGAATCTCGGAGTCCTGGCGATGAAGGTATTTGGGCAGGGGCATCTCGTTGGCGAGCGCGATGACAAATGCGGCGCGGAATTGCTCCTGCGTTATGCCCTGAGCCTGCCAATCGCGGCGGCGGTGGTCGGCATGCAGGATCCCGCAATGATCCCGCAGAACGCTGCGTGGGCCCGCGCCTTTACGCCGATGGCCGGGGACGAGATGAAGGCCCTGTCCGGCCGGTTATCGGCTGCGCAAAAAATGGCAATGGACCGGTTTCTGGAACACCACGAGGATGCCTGCTGACTCGATTTTGGACATGGCGAGGGAGTAGCGAAGAACCTGCGCCCGCTTGTTCCTGATGAGTCCGGCGGGGCGTTGTCCTCATCCGCGCCACCCGAGACACACCACTCGAGACGCATGTTGATAGTGCATCGTGGATCTGACATTATCGGGACGGCCTGGTGCGCCGGACAGCTGGGGCAGCGGGTGAGTCCAAGTTGAAGAACACAAATCGAGATCCATTGCCTGGTCGTGGCCCAGCAGAAGGGTATGGCGGCTGAGGCGGGAGGATGGAATAGGAGCATCGCATGAGACGCTGCTGTTTTTCCCTGATCGGATGTCTGATTGGTTCGCAGCTGATGGCCGCGCCGGTTTTTCGGGCCGGTGCCGCGACGAGCAACATCACGCCGGAATTGGGCGGGAGCATCGTCGGGGGGTTTGTGCGTTTTCCGGCGACCCAGGTGCATGACGAACTGCACGCGCGATGCCTGGTCATGGATGACGGGCAGACCAAGTTGGCCGTGGTGGTTTGCGACCTGCTGGGGATTGGCCGGGCGGCGGACAACGAGGCGCGCAGGTTGGTCGGGGCGGCCACGGGAATCCCACCGCAGAATGTGCTGATTTGCTGCGTGCACACCCATTCGGCCTGCGACGCCAGGGCCGATGCCCCCAAGGACGGTCAGGCTTTGAGGGGCTATGATGCCTTCGTGGCCCGACGTATTGCTGACGGTGTCAGGCGGGCGACGAATCTACTGCGCCCGGCCGAACTCGCCTTCGTCACGGCGGAGGCGCCCGAGCACGTCTTCAACCGCCGCTGGTTCATGAAGCCGGGAACAGCCCCCGTGAATCCATTCGGGACCATCGATAGGGTGAAGATGAATCCACCCGGTGGCAGCCCAAACCTCGTGGAGCCGGCCGGGCCAACCGATCCGATTATCTCGATTTTGGCCTTCCGTGAGCCGCAGGGGTTGCCCATCGCGGTCTTTGCAACCTATTCGCTGCATTACGTCGGCGGCGTGAGGCAGGGAGATATCTCGGCGGATTACTACGGCATGTTTTGCAAACGACTTGAGAAATTGTTGAAGGCCGAGGATCAGGACCCGCCTTTCGTGGCGCTGATGGCCAATGGCACGAGCGGTGACATCAACAGCGTCAACTTCACCCGTCCGCGGCCGAAAGAAGAGCCCTATGCCAAGATGCGCCGCGTGGCCGATGACGTCGCCGGCAAGGTTTTCGAGGCGCTGGGTAAAGCGCAGTTCTCCGGCCGGCCCGTGCTGGCGGCCCGGTACCGGGACCTGCCTGTCGCAACGCGCCGGCCGACACCCGAGCAGTTGGCCTGGGCGAAAGAGCAGCTGGCGAAGCCCGAGGAGAAGAAGGCCGGCGGCGCCGATCTTTCGCGGATCTACGCCAGCCGCACCATGGGGCTGCTCGCGCAACCGGAGACGATCCAGATTCCGCTGCACGTCGTGCGGATCGGTGATGTCTGCATCGGGACCATGCCTACGGAGGTCTTCTGCGAGACCGGCCTGGAATTCCGCAAGCGGAGCGCGGTCAAACCGGCGTTCATGATCTCGCTGGCACACGGTTATTTCGGATACTTGCCCACACCCAGACACTTTGAGTTGGGCGGTTATGAGACATGGATAGGCACGAGTCGGCTTGAGCCGCAGGCCTCGGAGAAAATGCTCGGCGTGCTCCTGGAAATGGCGGAGGAGGTCGGGGGCGCGCCGTCACCGGTTGGTTCCGATTGACCGGTGATGACATCGCCAGCTTTGGCGAGAAAAGTTAGCAATAGTGGGAAATATGAAACGGGTGATGATGATCCATGGGTTCTTGGCGATCACGCTGCTGGCGGCATCTGCCAACTATTCCCTCGAGGTCAATCTGGATAAGGGCGACGGCTATTACAGGGTGGGCGAAGAGACGATATGCACCGCCACGCTGATGAATGACGGCAGGCCGGCCGTGGGCGAAAAACTGCGCTGCACCGCAAAGCGTGAACGCGACATCCTTAGACGAGACGAATTTGTCTGCGACGGCAAACCCGTGACGATCAAGGCCTCAATGGATCGTCCCGGATGGCTCTTTTTCGGGTTCGAGATTATCGGTGCGGACGGGAATCCGCTCAAAGGCGAGGGAATCTTCAAGCATCCCCGGAAACCCACCATCGTGGGTGAGATCGGCGCGATCTACGATGCCGATAAAATCAAGGCGCTTGATGCTCGTCCTCCGGATTTCGACGCGTATTGGGCTTCCTGCCGTGCCAGGCTTGACGGGGTGCCGCTCGAGCCGAAGTTGGTCGAGGTCGGCGTCCCCAAAGCTTTTGGGGGGAAGGTCAGATGTTTCGCCGTCGAGGTCAAGTGCCTTGGCCGTACGCCGGTGACCGGATATCTGGCCGTGCCGGTCGCTGCGAGGGCTAAGGCTTTGCCTGCCTGTGTGGACTACCTGAGCATGGTATGGAAAGATGCCAGCAAGACGGTTGCGATTGAGACGGCATCCAAGGGTGTTCTCTCCGTGTATGTCAGCTGGCATGGACTGCCTACCGGCAAAACAGATGACGAGTACGCAAAGATGGCTCGCACCTGGTATGAGGAGGGGGGGAAGGCCGGAGACACAGATCGAGACGCCTGGTTTGGGCACGATATGTTTTTTCGTGTGATGCGCGCGCTCGACTTCATCAAGAGCCGCCTGGAGTGGAATGGCAGGGAACTGGTCGTGCGCGGCGGCAGCCTGGGCGGCATCCAGGCGATCGCCGCGGCCGCGCTGGATGAGGATGTCACGGTGGCGGTCGTAAGCGTGCCCAGTGGCTGCGAATACGACGGGTACAGGAGGGGCCGTGACTCGGCGGGCAGTTACCATGGCGAGGAGGGTGTCGCCCGGATTGAGGCGGATCCTCGCCGCGCGGTTACGCTGGCCTACCACGACGGGGTGAACTTCGCCCCGCGCATCAAGTGCGACACGTACGTCTGCACGGGTTTTGCGGATGAGCTTTGCACCCCGAGCGGCGTCTTTGCTTTCTACAACGCGTTGCCTCCAACGACGAAGAAGTTTATGAGCTCAAATCCTAGGACCGGACATTATGGGACAACGAAAAACACGGCTGGCGACAGCCGTCTTTCGGACATCTTCCGATCGGTGACGGTTTTGCACGACTAGTCGGGCACCGATCGGGGTTCGGACCATGAATGGGGCCAATCACTCGCTGGCTGTCTTGGCCGGCGCGCTAATCGCGTTGGGCGCGTGCCGGGGCGCTGACGAGGTCGTCGTCCGTCTGAAAGGGGATGGGGCCAACGACACCGGGCATGCGACGGCATATGGGGTTCGGTGGAAGTTGATATGCGACGAGGTCAACGACTACCTCGCGCCCTGCGAGAGAGTCGGTCGGGCCCGAGGGCTCAAACCTGCGGACTTTGACAAGGTGTTCCCGTATCGGGACATGAGGCGTTGCAATGTCCTGGAACTGGAGGACGGGACAACCCGGATTACTTATGAGGGGGAGAACCGGTTCTCTTTGACGGGCAGCAATGGGAACGTCTTCGTTGAGATCCCCAAACATTATGCCAAGAGACGGCAGAGCGGAGGGTACGAGTACAGGTACGTCAGTGACAGGCCGCTTGATGGCTTTTCCGTGGATCCTGCATTCATCGAGAACGGCAAGATATTGGACAAGATCTACGTGAGTGCCTACGAGGCGCATCTGCGTGACGGCAAGATGCGGAGCGTGACGGGTGTTTATCCGACCGCAGACCGCACCAGGCCTGAATACAGGCGCTGCGCCCGTGCCAACGGCAGTCGGTATGGCATCTTGGACATCCGAACGCTCAATATGGTGCAGAACCTATTCCTGATCGAGTATGCCGATAGGGACAGCCAGGCAGCCGTGGGCCAAGGGTGGGGAAAGATACATCAGCCGCGCAAGACGGCCCTGCGTTGCACGCTTGCGGAAACTGGGGTGAACCGGATCGTCGTCAGTGACTGGACGGCGGCGCTCGGCGAACGTCTATTCGCCGGATCCGCCATCGAGATGGTGGACTATGACACACATGCCGTCCTGGTGACGGGCCGGACGCTTCTTCGCGTGAGCCCAAATACGTCGTCGGCGGGCTACACCGCCGTCTACTTCGACGGGGAGCCGATCGACACGACAACCCAGATGGTGCTCGGCGGCGCCGCCCAGAAGACGGGCTGGTCGGACGCACTCTCAACACCCTCGGGCCACACCGAGAACTGCGGCGGCGGCGCGGATGCCGGGTACCGCAACGCCGTACGATATCGCTACATGGAAAACCTCTGGGGGAATGTCTGGCATTTCATCGACGGTTTGAACCTAACGAACGGCGCAGCGTATGTCTGCAATAACATGCGCGACTACGAGAGCGGCGTGACCGACCGCGCCTATCGGCGGGTCGCCGCAACACAGGCTATCCAGACGGACAACGCCACTGTCGGCGGCGACCGTGAGATACACTACATGAAGAACCTCACATTCGACCCGCGTGAACCCTTCCTGGCGTTGCCCAAGGACTATGTCAATGGGCGAGAGATCTCTGTGGCTCACGCGCAGAGGGCACCGCGCCTCGGGAGCGATGCGCTACGCCACGCCAACTTCGGCGATTACTACTACCTGACCACCAATGCGACCTGCTACGTTCACGGCGGCGGGTTCGACCACTTCTGGCGCTGCGGGCTCTTCACCCTGCGCGGTTGGACGACAGACGCCTCCAAGTGGTACCTTTACGGCGCCAGACTGATATACAAGCCGATGTGAGGTGATGCCGTGGCCGGGAACTCCCGATTCAGACGGGGGACTTTTTGTAGTGCGTTCACAGAATCCCGCGAGGGGTGGCGACGCCGCAAAAAAAGGGCCGCCCTCCTTGCCACGTCGGTGCATGTTGATTGAGCGGGCGGGACATTGAAAGCGTTCGAGGTCTCTCTTTCGCCGGAAAGGGCGTTACCAATTGGGGCGCTTGCGAAGGAAGCGTCGCGGCGACACCATGGGGAGATGAAATTTGCCGTGGCTGAACCGATGGGCGCCGAGGGGCGATGCCGGACGCTGATGCTGGGCTTGGCACTGATGGCGCCGATGGCCGTGCCCGGTGCGATGGGCGCGGACCTCTTGCTCTCGGGCGGCAGCATCCACGATGGCTCGGGTGCGCCGCCGGTGGTGGGCGACGTGGCGGTGCGCGATGGCCGCATCGTGGCCATTGGGAGATTTCAGGCGGGCAAGGTGGATAACATCATTGACTGCCGCGGCATGGTTGTCGCGCCGGGCTTCATCGATGTGCACACGCACACCGATGGCACAATAAACAAGCCTGGCGTGCGGCCATGCCTCAATTACGTCGCCCAGGGCTGCACGACGATGCTGGTGGGGAATTGTGGAGGAGGCCCAGTCGATATCGCCGGTTTCCTGAACGGGATCCGGACGAACGGCGCCGGGGCGAACATCATGGCCCTGGTGCCCCATGGGTCCATTCGACGCAAGGTGATGGGCGGCGAAAGGCGGGTGCCGTCGGCAGACGAATTGCAGCAAATGCGCCAACTGGTTGATTCGGCCATGCGCGATGGGGCGTGGGGAATTTCCACGGGTCTCATTTATCCCCCGGGCTCATACTCCGAGACGCCCGAGCTTGTGGAATTGGCCAAGGTGGTGGCCTCCCACGGTGGCGTTTATGTCAGCCACATCCGCGATGAGGGCGGCCGTGTGGTCGAGGCGGTCGCGGAAGCCATCCGCATCGGGCGCGAGTCCGGCGCACCGGTCCACATATCGCATTTCAAATCGATGCAGATTCCCAATTGGGGCCTCGTGCGAAAGGCCGCCGCGCTCATAGAAGAGGCACGATCGAAGGGCCTGAAGGTCACCGCCGACCAGTACCCTTACACGGCGAATTCGTTTTCCCTGATGGATGCCCTCCTGCCGGAGGAGCAGATCGAATGGTGCAAGCGGACGGAGATCAACGCCCGGATGTCGCGTGATCCGGGATTCGCCGCGCTCGTCCGAAACGTGATCGCCGACCAATTCGGGCGGACAAAGAAGCTCGTGGTCGCGGCCAGCAAGAAGTTTCCAGATTACGTTGGAAAGAGCCTCAAGGACATTGCGGCGGAGCAGGGTATGGAGGTGGTGGATCTCGTGTTGAAGATCATCGCCGAAGAGTCGCCCGAGGTGGTGAGCCATTCCATGTCGGAGGAGGACGTGCGCTGGGCCATGCGTCTGCCGTGGGTGGCCACGGCGTCCGATGGTGCGGCTCGCGCGCTCGATCCGGCAGAGCATCATCATCCGCGAAACTTCGGCACGTTCGCCCGAAAAATCGGGCGGTACGCCATCGAGGACAAAATCCTTCCTCTGGCCGCCGCCATCCGGAGTGCGACAGGGCTTCCCGCCGATATCTTTGCGATCCCCGAAAGGGGCTATCTGCGACCGGGATATCATGCGGATATCGTTGTATTCGATCCGGCCGCATACCGCGACCGGGCCACGTTTGAGAGCCCGCAACAGTACGCTACGGGGATGCGCCATGTTCTGATCGCTGGGCAAATGGCCGTGCGCGATGGGCGCCCGACCGAGAAGCTCCTCGGTGCGCCGCTGGCGCGGCATTCAACCGGCGCGTCTGGCGGGGCCGCGTTTCAAGTGCGGGTTGAGATCGACGAGGTCGTTTGCCATCTCCCGCCCTACGAGGAGACGAACAATGGATCCGGAATGTTCTGGGGGTCGGGCAGCCCCCAGATCGCGCGGATTGGAGACAGGCTCTTCGTCAGCGCATTTGAACACGTCGAGGGCTGTGCGCCTTTGAACAACGCACGGTGGGCACTCTACGAGAGGCGGACGGACGGATGGCGCCTTTGTCAGCGTGACCCGAAAGACAGGACCCGCGAGCCGAGCCCGCTTGCCGTCAGTCATTCGGGGCGGCTGCTCATGTCCGTCAACCCCACGCTGGCGCCGTGGGTTCCAGCCGCGGCGGCCGACGCGCAAAAGGCGACGCTCAAGAGCGGCGGTGACGTTTCGCAAAGATCCGTGGGTGGCCCGGCACGCCCGGAATTCTTGGAATTCGATCCGGCGCGACCCGACGCAGAGCCGAAACATCTCATCCCATCGTGGGAGGGCGCGCCGAAGTTCACCGAGCACTCCTACCGCACTTTCGCCGCCGACGGGCCCGCGGGGGAATTCATACTCTTTCAGAATATAGGTTCCACGCACTCGCAGTGGGCGTTTCTTGACAGGGAGGGTGGTTGGAAGACGGGAGAGCTGATCTGGCCCGAGGGGGAGGACCCGCGCTATGCGCCGTATCACGACGAGCGGGCGCGCGTCAATTATCCGAATGTGGTTCTGCATGGCCGCAGCGCGCATTTCATCGGCACTTCACCCTACAACATCTGGAACCGCATAGACCCACTGAGAACGGAGACCTGGGGACGCGACAAATGGGGTTGGAGGATGCGGAAATTACACTACGCATGGACGCCCGACATCACGAAGAGCCCATTCAATCCGTGGATCGTCGTGGCCGACACGATGGATCACGGCGGCACAATCACGCTTGGCGATACCTATCTGGCACCCGACGGCCATTTGCATGTCGTATGGTTGGAGAACCCCATTCACCCTAAATTGCGCGACGTCCACTTTCCCGATATCAAACGGGACTGGAAGTTGTGGCATGCCATCCTGAATGAGGGAAAGATCATCGCGAAGAAGGTCCTCTTTGCCGGAGGCGAAACACTTGGGCCCGTTCAGCCCGCGGGCCGACCGAGATTCCATGTCGACACGGCAAATAGAATTTATCTGTTCTATAACCTGCAGGGCGCAACACGGGAGACGAAGACCGAAAGTGGAAACTTTGCCGTGATGCTGCGGGCGGATGGCACCGTCTCGGCACCCGTGCGGCTTCCGCTGGCAAAGCCGCTGACGGACGTGTTCTTCACCGCGTCCCCTCGCGCGGGGAACCACACCTCGGATGCGGTGGACCTTCTCGTCGCCGATAGCGCCGATGGCAAACCCGTCGCGAGGTATGTGCGGCTGAGCTTCTCGCGCTAAAATGGGAGAACGCCGATGCAGATTATGGCAATATTTTTGGGACATCGCGGCAGGCGCCCGGATTTTTGTGCATTCCGCTCTCGGGCATATCTCGGAATCCTTACTTGGGCGGTGTGCGCATGGAGTTGTTCCATGATGGCGGCGGATAATGCCAGGCCGCGTTCACGGATTCTCATGTTCAGCCGGAGCGCGCTATTCGAGCATCCGGTCATAGCCCGGCATGGCGATGGGCTGTCATTTGCGGAAAAGGCCTTCGTCGAGATCGCCCGCGGAGTCGATTGCGATGTGGAATGCACCAAGGACGGGCGCGCGTTTGACAAAGACCTGCAAAAATACGCGGCCGTCGTTTCTTATAGCTGCGGCAGGCCCTCCGACCTGATGAAAGCGGCCAGGGCGGGCGTCGAAGACGGAGGCCCGCCCCTGACCGCGGAAGGTGCCAGGAACCTTGGCATGGCGGTTCGCAAGGGACTCGCCTTCGTGGGCATCCATCCCGGCATCTGGCTGCTGCCTGAGGCGTCCGGGGCCGACTGTCTTGGGCATGGGAGCCAACAGGCCGCCCGCATCGCGGTCGTGTCACCGGATTTTCCAGGGGCGGAGAGTCTTGGCGGTTCTTTCGAGATGAACGAAGAATGGTTTTCGCTCGTGAGATTCGCGAAGGATCTGCATGTCATCCTCGTCCAGGATTGTTCGGCGATGCGGAAGGACGCGCCGGCCGATCGACGGTGCTATGAGCGTCCGCCATTCCCTGTGACATGGGCCCGCATGCACGGCGCGGGCCGCGTCTTCTATACGTCGATGGGCCATCGCGAGGACGTCTGGCAAAATGAGGTTTTTCGAAAGGTCCTTGTCGGCGGCCTGAGGTGGGCGCTGGGGCTGGCCAATGCCGACATCACACCCAACATCGATCGTGTCGCGCCAAATGCCGGCGCCTTGGATGAAAAGTAGCCGGCCGCCGTGGCCGACGGCGGCGCCGTCGGCATGGTCGCTCGACTCGCAATGGCCCATTGCTACCCTCTTCAGATATTGCCGAAAAGGTCGCTGCCCATGCGCTGGATATTGATCTTCGCAGTTTTGATGGCTCCGGTTATTGCGTCGGCCGAGAGCCAACTGGTCGACGCGATGGCCGACAAATCGCAGTGGGTCCTCGTTGGCACACATCATCTCCACTCGCTGGGCGAAACCAGACTCGAGACCAGCGACGAGCCGGCAAGGGCGGGCGCGGGCAAGGTACTGAGGATGACCAGCGATCTGGCCGAGCGCGCCTGGATGGGGATCCAGTGGCGGGGTGAACCCTTGTTGGGCCGCCCCCGGCGTCTTTCATTCTGGTTCCATGGGGACGCGAGTGGCCACAGGTTGATCGCGAGGTTCGAGGACGCGGCCGGCCAGACGTTCCAACTTCCCCTCACGTCGATCGATTTCTCGGGTTGGCGAGAGATCGGGGTCCCGGTCGACCCAACGGCCTGGTCCCAGATCCTGAGAGAGGACGACGTGGCAGCCCCGGTGCGGTGGCCGGTGAGCCTGCGAGAGCTGCGCGTGCAAAAGGCGGGCACCAAGAACGTGATGCCCGTGGTGGCGTTTTCCGAGCTTCGCGTCGAATCGCAGCCGACGGTCATCGATCGGTTGCGGATTCGCCTGAAGTGCGACGCGCCGGCCTGTGTGTTCTATGAGGATGAGCCGGTAGAATTGCAGGCTGAGATCGAGAATCCCTCGCCGCATGCCGTGGCCGGGCGGATCGAGGCCGTGGCATGCGACTGGCTTGGGCGCGAGGAGCGTCATCCGATGGGGGCGGTGCAGATCGCTCCGGGTCAGACACACACTGCCACATGCCGGATCCCCTTGAAGCGCATCGGCGCCCACACGCTCTGGGTGCAATTGATTGGAGACCAGGGCATGCGAGAAGCGCGCCAGCGGGTGGCCGTCAGCCGGCGGCGCGCGGCAACGCCCATAGATGACAGCTCCCCGATGGGCATGGGCCTTTATCTGCACCGGATTCGAGACAAGGTCGTGGCCGATGTGGCGCTGAAGCTCGCGCGCGAGGCGGGCGTCAAGTGGACCCGCATGGACATGACGATCTCGCAGGTTGAGCCCCAGAAGGGACGTTGGGTATGGGATCCACTGCCGTGGCAACCGAGTCCCGAGGGACATGCGATCGAGTTCTCGCCTCACCTCCGACTGGAAGTGCGCGACTCCGAGTCCTTGAATCGCCCTTGCGGCACGGGGGAGTTGACAATCTCCGCACGATTGCGGTTCGACACGCTCGAATACACCAACCCGTGGCCAAGTCTATTTTCGAAGAACATGGGCGAAGCACGCCAATGGAGCCTGTTCTGGAACACGAAGACCGGACAGCTTGGCGTCTCGCTCGGCGACGGCAAGGCGCGCTGGTGCGACTGCCTGTGTGACAAACGCGACTGGGAGCCTGGCAAGTGGTACGACATCGTCTTCTCGCACCGCCGTGACGATAAGTCCGCCCGGTGGTGGATCGATGGCCGCGCGGCCGGTGAGCGCAAGACGACTTGCCCGACCACGCTTGTCGCCGTGAACGCCCCGATGATGCTCGCGGGCGGAGGGCTTCAAGGGGGATTAGACGATCTGGCGATTTATGATCGCGCCCTGGAGCCGGCCTCGCTGGCCGGGACGAGACCGGTCGCGCACTGGTCGTTCGACGAGGGAAGGGGCCGGAGGATTGCCGATCAGACTGGAAACGGCAATGACATCCAGGCCGAGCGGTGGCGTCAGGACGAACTCCTTGAGGCCGCGCGCGAGGAAGGCATTTCCACCTTCCACATCATATGCGGGGTTCCCCAGTGGATGTCGTCGCGCATGATCGAAGGCGGGTCGCGGAAATGGGCCAGTTTCCCGCGACTGGACGAATGGTCGGTTGCGGTCGAGCGGGCCGTGGCCTGGAAGAAGAAGGCTGGCGCCCGCGTGTGGGAGGTCTGGAACGAGCCCAACATCCGGTCGTTTTGGGCGCCCGAACCGAATCCGGACGAGTACGCCCAGTTGCTCATCGCCACGAACAAGGCCGTAAAGAAAGCCGATCCCAATGCGTTCATTCTCGGCTGCTCGCTGGCCGGGCCCACCGCCACCGGTCGCGAAAAGCAGCTGGAGTTCGTCGAGGCCATTCTGAAAAGAGGGGCGGGGCAGGCCATGGACGCCATCTCGATCCACCCGTATCGCCAGCCACGTCCCCCGGAAGAAACCGACTATGCCGGCGCCATTCAAGCCGTGAGCGACTTAACGGCCAAGTATGGGCGGCGTCTGCCGATATGGATCACCGAAGTGGGCTGGCCCACGGATCCGGCCGGTTCGAGCCTGGCCAGATCCGCCCGGATGCTCGTGCGTTCCTACCTGCTAGCCATGAGCAAGGGCGTACGGAACATCGCGTGGTATGACTACCGGGACGACGGCGTTGACCAGAGCTACGCCGAACATCACTTCGGCATACTGTACAATGACCTGACCCCCAAACCGTCGTACTTCGCCTATCGAACCATGGCCACGGAATTGGCGGGGATGCATTTTGAGCGCGAGGTGCCGGCCGGGGAAGACATCACGGCGCTCGTATTCGCCGATGGTGAGCGGCGGACGGCCGTCGCCTGGTCGCATCGAGGCGCAAGACAACTCGCATTTCAACTAGGCGATCGCAGTTCTCTCGAAACCCTGGACCTGATGGGCAATGTGGCACCGGCTTGGGTACGAGACGGCGTATGGCTGACGAATGTGGACGAGTCGGCGGTCTTTCTCCGCAACGTGCCAGGAACGTTGTCGGTCATTAGGCCGATCGAGTCGTCACCGACCCTGCTCAAGG
>ENA-UOWO01006129-UOWO01006129.1-activated-sludge-metagenome-genome-assembly--contig:-NODE-6129-length-12406-cov-5.408388_pt1 | contig 12406 bp, 9 predicted proteins | sample MGYA00238148_ERZ761564 | MGnify/ENA primary metagenome ERZ761564 (study PRJEB28885, sample SAMN05720194) | activated sludge metagenome | isolation source: Anaerobic digester | place: USA...
GTATGGCAAGGGGCGTACCCTGCCACTCCGGCTACAGGAGTATTCAAATGTGGCATCACTGCCGCCCATCCGGGCGGGACAAGCCGGGAGACCGCCTCAGTCACAAGCTGGCGCGGTCTCCTGAACCATTAATTTTTAATAATTCATTGCTAAATATGATAAATCACGCATACGTCAAAATATCGCTGCAGCGTATAAAATGACAAGGTTGAATTGGTTGGTTTATCGAATGATTTCAATCTGCTTGGAATGGCTACTTCTGTATGACGTTGTTTGCTCCTTGTTCTTATTCGAATGAGGGTAAGATTTGTCCCTTTCTGCAGAGAAGGGAGTAATAACAACACCATAAGCTATTCTTGGCAGATATAGAAACAAAAATCCGTCCGCCTTATGGCGAGACGGATTTTTGTAATGAGAATTAACACCTTATTTGGTCAGTCGAGCGGCTTGCTTCAATTTTTTGATCGATCTTTCGTATTTCATGTCGTCGCCGATTAGCATCTCGACATCTTCACTGATCCGGGTGAGTTTTCTGGAATGACCCTCCAAGATGTGCGTGTGTTTGTTTAGGGTTTGGTTTGTATCAAAGAGATCAGCTTTCACATCGTGAATCCCAGTCTTTATGCCGGAAACCTGAACCTCGACACTCTGGATGCGGCCATCTAGCTGTTTGAGAACTTTGTTGTTTTGTTCAAATTTGTCGTCCATTTCAGCATTAAGTTGGTCTAGACTGTCTGTAAGAGTTGTTGCCAGATTATCGAATTTTTCCTCGTGCCTTGCAAGCTGTTTTTGTATTGATTCAAACTGACTATCAAAACCCGAAAGCTTATTTTCAACCTGCTCAAACCGTTTATCAACCTGCTCAAACCGTTTATCAACCTGCTCAAACCGTTTATCAACATTATTAAAACCTGCCTGCATTGCTTTTGTGAGCGCATCTATTTTATCTCCAAGTTTTTGGAAATTTTCGTCTGGCATAACGATATCTTATCACTGCAAAACGATACCGTGTCAATAGATTGTGCTGCTGACAAATGTTTTCGTTTTTGCTAGACTGGAAGTCAAATTCTTAGAAGTCCAAATCTCAATGCAAAATGAATAATTCTAGACAAAAAACCGGTACATTATTTGTCGTTGCCACACCAATAGGGAACCTGCAGGACATTACTTTGCGAGCCATTGAGACACTCAAAAGCGTTGATTTTGTTGCCTGTGAAGATACTAGAGTTACGGGAAACCTGCTGAAACATTTAAACATCAAAAAGCCGTTGATTTCATATTTTCAACACTCCGAGCTCTCAAAAATCGACCACATTATTGATCTATTGAAAAAAGGCAACGATATCGCTCTGGTCACTGACGCAGGAACACCGGGAATTAGCGATCCAGGGCAGGCCCTAATTCGAAGAATTAGAGACTTAGAAAAACCCAAATCCCAGACTCCAAAGCAAAAAGAAAACCAAGGTTCAGAGTTTCAAAGCCAAAACAAAATGATTGTCATTTCGAGCGAAGTCGAGAAATCTACTATTAGTGGATCCCAGATCAAGTCCGAGGATGACAATGGAGGTGTTAAAATACCAATCCTTCCCGTTCCTGGCCCGAGTGCTGTTGCCGCTATTGCATCGATATCTGGGATGATAGAAAAAGAGTTCTACTTTGCCGGATTTTTACCTAAGAAGAAGGGACGACAGACCACTTTTAAGAAACTTTCAGCCCTTGATTGCCCGATTATCCTCTATGAATCAGCTAATCGATTAGGGAAGCTTTTGGGGGAAATCAAGACCTATTTCGGCTCAAACACCGAAGTTTTTGTTGGTCGGGAGATGACAAAAATGTTTGAGACCTATTATTTTGGTACACCAGATCATATCATTTCTGAGTTGGATAAAAATACATTGAAGGGAGAGGTTAGTGTAGTTCTCAAAAGCGAATGGTTGCAAAGGGAATGATTTGGACCTGATCGCGTCGAGCTGTATCCATTAGCTGATAAAACGGTAATCCCATTCATAACGAATTGTGTTATACTGTTATTATGAATGAAATTGAAGGGGAATTAGATATTGATGAACTTAGAGAGATCGGTGTTGATCCGGAATTTTTTATTGTGGAAGAGCAGCCTGAGGGGATAGATAAAGAAAGTCCTGATCAAAAAGCCAAGCGTCAAGCAGCTAAGAATTTGCGGAGAGCAACCATTGAAGCGCTTGATTATATTAAACTGCAGAAAGCCAAAACCGAGTTTACCTACATTGACTCAGTTGAAACGCCTAAGCGTGAAAGGATGATGGTTTGGCCGATGATCGAGCCGAATAATAGCTTTCTCTCCAAATGTAGAAGAAAATATTTGACTTTTTTGCTAAGTAAACAGGGCTATAGGCAACCAGAAAAGATGGTATCACTAATTGCCTACCTGGAAGCAAATTCCTCTCAGGGAAAATTAGATCAAATTCAGGTGTCAAGCCAAAGCTATAAACAGGAAAAGGATAAATATCATAAGCAGGGGTATTCTGGTGTTTTACTTGGTGATCTCGACCATGACAAAAGGGTGACTTTGGAGAGGATCAGATTTTGCTACTACCGTTTTAGCGAATATGACTCTCAGTCGATTAGTACAATTGTTGAGAAAATATCTAATCCAATTGAAGTTTTTGAAAGACTTAGATCGTTTGGCTTTGATTTATCAAATGTACTTCTCTCAAGCCATCTTAACCTAATCTTATATTTAGCAAGAGAGAATTCTCTTCGCGTTTTAGAACGGCTAGAGGCAATAAAGAATCGCCCTGACAGATTCAGCCTCCATGATAACATTCCTTGGCTTAATGAAGCGGGATCATTACTGGGAAGGCTCACTCCCGAAAAAGTCGACCAAATTGATAAGCTTCTCGGTAGACTAGGAAATGAATTTGATTTACGGGAAGTTCCTGACTATTTGGACTTGATTGAAGACTCAAGATGCTTGAAACTGTTGGCTTATATTTATAGCCTCTCTGATGCGTCAGAAACCGATTCTTTTCGGAAAGAAGTGATTTCCAGGATTGTCAGAATTAAGAACTCGAATTTGCTTGACCCTCTCTTGGGGGTAATTACATCAGGAATCGATTTTGACCGACGAAAATTACTTGATTTTATTAGATATAGTTATTTTTCAGACTCCCATCTGGATGACCTTTCGAAAAACTTGAGTCATGTTCTGCAATCTGATGAGTACCGGTCCCTACACAGCAATTCCAGGCTGAGAGAATTTACTCGCCGAGCTGCCGTTGTAACAGGGAAACCGATTGCTCTATATGATCTTGAACATCTAGGAGAATTACAGAAGCACCCAGAATTCTTAGCGATTGCTAATTGTCTCCGAAGATGGGGGGTCAGTGGGTCGGTGACAGGGTTTTGTAAGGCAATCATTGATCATAATGTAACAGATACGATTCTTTCGCCGGAATTTGATGGATTTATTGAAAGCATAAAGGGGGTAAGCAATGGTAAATATCTTCTTTCGACGGCAGATCTTCTTTCGGGGAATGATAAAGACGGCCGCGGAAGGTTATTGGAGCTATTTGAAAATCGGGGAATCAGGGAGTTCTTAGCGACACCTGAAGCTAAAATCGCAGCAGGTTTTTTTCGAAGCTTCTGGTTGAGTGAGGTTGAAACGTACAAGAATCTTGCAGGGCTTCCTGACGGTTTATCTCTGGCGCGTTTCTTGGTTGATAATTACCAAATAGATTTTGATTCTTATTCATTCGCCATTCAATCTTTTGCCAGTGTATGTAACAATGAATCCCTAAAAAAAATCTTGATGAGTAATGAGGCAACAGAGCTGCACAAGATTCTCAAGGAGAGGATCGGCTTTCGCTTTAGCCTTTACGAAGCTTCCGAATTTGCTTGCTTATGTAGCAATACAGAATTAAAAAATCAGTTACTAAAAGAAGAATCATTAGTCTTTCTGGGGGAGGTTGCTCCGAATTCTGGAGCCAAGAATATTCTCGAATGTCTGCCCATTCTTGGTCAAGAAGGATCAAAATCGTTGGCATTGGAGCTTCGGCACAACTACGATTATTGGCTGGTCTCTTCTTACCTTCCTATATTAGCAGAGATAAGCAACAACCCAGACATAAAGAATAGATTGCTTAACCAAAAGAAAATCCAAGCATTGAAAGCTTCTTTGCAGCTAACCAAGGAACATTTTGATTTAACTAAGTTTCGGGAGTATCTTGAAGCACCAAATGATTTCCCAGAATTTTTATATGAACTATATAAATGGTCGAGCAAGGATAACATTGGCTTTGGCAATTTCCGAGCTCTCATGAAAATATATGACCAGCGCAAACTTGTTTTTGGACTACTCACTTCTTTGGCAGATAGCGGTATTCGACCAAACTTTGCTGTGAGTCATATCATTCTGCTTGCAGAGACTCTTCCTAATCTTAAGTGCGACATTGCCAGCTTTGTCGGTTGCATGACCAATATAAAAGAAGTTATACCAAATTTTGTTTTTCTTTCTAGCTCTCACTCTTATATCGAGACCCTTGGGGAATTAGCCCAGAGATCGTTGAAAATCAACGAAATTAGCAATCTTGTTGCCTTAATAAGGAAATCGCTTCAGGTGTCAGACGATTATACGGTTTCCGTGGAGGATCTCTCTGACGCACTTTTCTTTAGTGATAACAAAAAAGAGATTGAGGATACTGTTTCTGGGCTTCAGGATCTTGGGCATCGTCCGATTTCCGATTATCAAAAAGTTAAACAATCCAGACTTTTAAAGAAGATGGCCGACTTTGGTAGTGTTGTAATGTGTAGGGAAATTAGAAATCACTTTTCAAATTTTTGTCCAGATCTAAACTCTATCACAGCAACAATTCACACACAGGACGGAGAAAATTGTTCAGTTGAGCTAATTAATCCCTATGAAAATCTTTTGTTTAATCACAGGGGATGGTTTTTTTCGCGTCTGGTTGATATTGCTTCGGAAAATAGGCAAATACCAGCAGAGTTTATAAATGCGCTCGAGCGATTGCTTAGGTTAAAAAACCAGGACTCTATGAGTGAGATTATGGAGGGTAGCTTTTTGGATAATATTACCGATTATTTCAATAAATTGCTCCAGTCCATTGGTCTTAATGATATCAAAAGTGGCCATTACTCTAACTTTGCGTTTGATGACGCAGTCTTGCTCGCCTTGTCAAAGGAGCCTGAGAAAATTGGCGATATCATCGATTTGATAAGAAATTATCTCTTGAATAGCCCGGAGCTTGGTGGATTCTATTTAAAGAGATTAAATGAATTCCTTGATTTAGAGCCAGAGTCTCGGGCAAGTTACATATTTAGCGAGATGTTGTCCAGTGGCTTCCTGGAGCCTGCAAAGAGACTTAGCGATAAGGAGAAATTCAGCCAAGAAATTATCAGTTCGTCGGTCAAGTTGGGCACTAGAAAGAGCATTGAGAACGGAGAGGTTTTGCTAGCATTTAAAATAAGCAGAGCTTTTAATGTCAGAGATGAGGCGCTCGAAACAACTTTTGAGCTACTGGGTGAGAAGATGACACTTGATACTTACCATGTAATTGAGCGTCTCCTAAATAATGATACTGATAGTCAGTTTTTGGCTAGCCTTGAAATAACAAAAAGTGGCAAAACAGGTATTTCTCAAATAAGAGAGAGATTGATAAAACTAAGGGGCGAGGTTTTAAGCGAGCAATTCAACCCTCACGGTCTGGCACCATTTTATTTGGTTTATCTCAGAACATATTTAAGGGTTGATATCAGTCAATGGGGAAATCATGATCTAAATACCTTCTCCAGAACAATTGATCAACATGCTAGATTGAAGGAAAACGGTTACATTGCTCCTTTAGCGCCAGAATATTATGAGAGCGGTAGTGTTCGAATAGATACAGTGGACAAAGAAGAACAGAAGGCCTTTCGGTTTTCAGAGTCATTTCTATCGAGATGGAACACATTGCTCGCATCGATACAAGAAGCTATCTCGCTCACCGGAGAAAAAAATGCTCTGTCAATTCTAGCGGATCGTGCCGGCGTAAAGCTCACGGCCTTCATTGATCAATTACGAACAAAAGCGAGTACTCCCGAGCCTAATGCAAAAATAGATCCTGATAAAAGGAAGGCGATGATCGAATCAAGAATTGCTGAGCTTTCTGCAATTAACCTGAGGAGTGTCGCAGGATTTGAGAAAAATTTTGAGCTTCTTGCTACGGTTCCAGGGATTGATGAAGAATTGAGAGTTTTGCTGTTTTTAATAGCTCTGCACAGGAATCGCCAGAATGTGAACATGATAAAGGAGCTCTCTCACATCAGTGAACCGTCAGTTGATGACATTCCCAAGATTATGGATTTCGTCGATCATATTACCAACAAAGAAGTTTGGCATAAGTATTTCAAAAGCAAAAGTGCTCTAAAACTTTTTGGGAGCATTGTTGATGTTAAAGCTTTGCAGGAAGAATATTTGAGAGCTCAAAATCAAGCAATTGTTGGTACCACAACGCTTGATTTTATCCCGACACGAGGCCCCCTAATGGAATTTTCTGGGCATATCGCAGATGCTTGTTGGGCCGGAAAAGCGCAGGAGAGTTTCGCAAAAGAATTTCCAAACTTTGCGAGCGTAATTATGGTGCAAAACAGAAACACTAAATTTGAACGAATTGCCGGTGCTTGTATGCTGATCGAAACGCAGGCGCTAGATGGTACACCGCTTCTGGTGGTGAGGGGATTAAATCCAATTGAAAACGTGATAAACTCACTCAAGGTTTCTGACTTTTGTGATAAGTTTTTTTCTCAAGTTAAGCTCTGGGCTGATAAGCTTGGTCGCAAGGCTGCGATTGTGATCGACAATCATTCTGGAGGATCTTCAACGAACCGACCAATTCTTTATAGCCACCTAAGCACTGCAGTTAAACCGCGATCGGCCCAAATCAGACTTAAGTCTGCCGATGATACGACATTCAATGGCTATAATATTGTCGATAATGTCTACCTGTTGAGCTGACAACAAAATTGATAATTAACCCCATTAATCTCTCGCGTTTATTCTATGTTGGACCAGTGGATGTTGAAACAGGAGCTTGATGTGTAAACCTATAAAAATTTGCCTTCCTGTTCTGCAGCAGGATTACGAGCAGGCGCATGCAATTATAGAGAAAACGATTTGGCGGAATGAATTGCCGGTGGAGTTTTTGCAGAATCTGAGTTCGGGGGAGGTTTTTGTGGCTAAATCGGCAGGCAGAGTTGTTGGTGTGGTACAAATGCGGCGGCCAGGCAAAATCTTCGAAGAGTGGGATGAGAGTAAGTTTACTTTAAGTAAGATAAACGTTGAAAAAGGGCACATTGGACACATAGGATTGCTTGCTGTTGATCCGGAGTTTCAGGGCCAAGGAATTGGTAAAAAACTTATCAGGAGAGCTCTAAAAAATCTAAAGGAGTGGGGCTCCAAATGCGTAACTGTTCATGTCTGGCAAAGTTCCCCTGGTGGTGCCTCAGAAAAAGTTTTTCGTTCGCTCGGATTTGAACCGCTTACATTGCACAAGAAGCAACTTTACGAGCACTCGAAGAAATTGGGGCCTGAGAATTATTGGTGTGTTGTCTGTGGAAATCCTTGCAAATGTGATGAGCTTGAGATGGTGAAATACTTAAAATAGTGTGAAAGTGTGAGAGTACTAAGTGTGAAAGTAAAAAGGAGGAAGGATGGCAAAAATTGAGAAGTTTGAGGACCTGATTACTTGGCAGAAGGCAAGGGAATTAACAGTTGCAGTATATGCTGAGTTTAAATGCTTAAAAGACTTCTCGTTTAAAGATCAAATTCAAAGGGCAACAGTATCAATTATGAATAATTCGGCTGAGGGTTTTGATAGGAAGGGCAACAAGGAATTCTCCAAGTTTCTCTACATCGCAAAAGGTTCTGCCGCTGAAGTTAAGTCGATGCTTTATCTAGCACTTGATCTTAAGTATATTGATAAATCGGCTTTTGATGATTTAACCAGGAAAACCAGTGAGGTTTCGAGGATTTTACAAGGACTAATTGCAAGCTTATCTTAACACTTACTCCTTTCACACTCTCACACTTTCATACTCGTTCTGCTTGTGCTAAGATTAACATCAATGAGCAAAAAGTATTACATTACAACTCCCATTTATTACGTTAACGACGTGCCGCATATCGGTCATGCTTACACCACCATTGCGGCAGATGTTTTGGCGCGGTTTCACAAAACCAAAGGTGAGGACGTTTTTTTTCTGACCGGTACTGATGAGCATGGAGCCAAGATAGCCGAAGCGGCGAGTAAAGCTGGTAAAGAGCCAAAGGATTTTGTTGATGAGCTTGCGCCGAAATTTCAGGAGACTTGGAAAAAGCTCAATATTGAGTACTCCGAGTTTTTTCGCACTACCAATCCTGAGCACGAGAAGCTGGTTCAAGAGTTTATGCAGAAAGTGAAAGATAATGGCTATATCGAGAAGCGAAGTTACTCGGGACTTTATTGTATTTCTTGTGAACGCTATTACAAACCGGAAGAATTGATCGATGGCAAGCTTTGTCCTGATCACAAGCGCGACTGTGTCGAGCAGACTGAGGAGAATTATTTCTTTCTACTGTCAAAATTTGGCGACCAACTCATAAAAAAGATTGAGAACGGTGAGTTTGAGATAGGGCCTGAGAGCCGAAAGAACGAGATAATTAGCAAGATTAAGCTTGGCCTTGAAGATGTCAGCGTTTCCAGAGCGAATGTAAAGTGGGGCATTCCCTTCCCAGGGGACCAGGAACAGACGATCTATGTCTGGTTCGACGCACTTCTTAATTACTGGACGGCGGGAAAGATATATTTCCCACAAATGGACGACGGACGTCCAAACAACGAACAACAAACAGAACAATCCCAAAATACGAAATACGAAATACGAAATACTAGCCTCTGGCCGGCCGATCTTCATTTAATGGCAAAGGATATTCTTTGGTTCCATGCTGTGATTTGGCCCGCCATGCTGATTGCAGCAGGGGAGGAGGCGCCGAAGAAGGTTTTTGCCCACGGATTTTTTACGATCAACGGCCAGAAAATGAGCAAGACTCTTGGTAATGTGATCGACCCCAACGATGTAGTTGATAAATTCGGTGCTGATGCGGTTCGTTACGCCTTGTTGCGTGAATTTCCCTTCGGTGAGGATGGGGACATATCACTTGAGCGCATAAGAAAGAGATATGATGAAGAGCTCTCAAATACTTTGGGTAATTTGCTCCAGAGGACATTGGTGATGATAAAGAAATACTGCGCTCAAGAATTTTCCAATTATCAATTTCCATCCGCCAGCTGGCGGATCAATCAATCTTCAATTACTCAATTTCAAAAACAAGTATCAAGTGAAATTAATAATTTGCAATTTTCAAGGGCACTAGAGAAAGTGATGGAGTTTACGGGTAGCCTGAACCAACTAATTAACGAGAAAGCGCCGTGGGTGCTTGCCAAAGAGGGTAAGGATGAAGAAGCGGCGGCTGTATTGAGCCAGGTTTTTGCAGGTATAGTCGAGATTGCGGAGTCGTTGGTACCTTTCATGCCGGAAACGGCCGGGAAGATGAAGAAGCAACTTGAAACTTTGGAGCCAGAGCCGCTTTTTCCGAGACTGGAAAGCTAATTCTCTATTTAACATTTTTCATTTACCATTTATTTTTGCCATTTAAAAATTGATTAATTCAGAAATTAAATGATAATTGGTAATTGATCATTGATAAATTGCTCGCAAAGCGAGTGGAGGGCCATGTTAACTGCAATTTTAGCATCTGTTGGGTATGCCGGAGGGGTAGTTGTCGACAAGATAGCCCTTTCTGTGTATCGTGCTCCGGTGAGACGATTCATTCCCCTCCTGTTCCTCTTTCTTGCCTTAATTACGGCATTATTTGTGCCGCTTTTTCCTGGTTTCAAGCTGGCAGAATTTACCTTGCCTTACATTTTTGCCTTTTTCTTGATGATCGTCGTAGCAATTTCATGGAATGTTTATTATTACCAGGGCATACAGAAGGAAAATCTTCACGAATTCGAGCTCATCATGCTCTTGAGCCCGCTTGCTACGATAATTTTTGCAGGAATATTCTTACCAGAAGAGCGCAATTTTTCTGTCTTTGTGGCCGGATTGATAGCTTCGATTGCTTTCGCCATGACTCGTTTGCGGCAACATCACTTAAGGCTGAGTGTGACTGCAAAACATACTGTTCTCGCCATGATTTTAATGTCGTTTGAATCAATATTGATCAAATATCTACTGGACATTTTTTCTCCGTTTACACTATATCTGGTCAGAACTGCGGTGATAGCAGCTGTTTTTATCTATCTTTATAAGCCACGCATATTTGATTTTCCCTCAAAAATTGTTTGGTTAACTTTGTTTTCGTCTGCATTCGGTGTTTTACAAATGGTGCTGAAATTTTATGGTTTTCAGGATCTTGGGGTGATGGAGACGACAATAATACTTCTTCTTGGTCCTTTTTTCGTTTACCTTTTTTCATACTTTTATTTCCGTGAAAAAGTGAACGCAAAGCGGGATCTGGTTTGTGCTGCAGTTGTGGTTGCGTGTATAATATATTCGATTTTCGAGTGAAAATCGAAGTAAAGAGTTCCAAGTTCTGAGTAGAAAGTGTTTTTGCTTAGTACTTAGTACTTTTAACTTTGTAACTTGCGTATGTTCATCGACACACACTCACATTTGAATTTTCCCGAGTTTAAAGGCGATGTTCCGTCTATTTTGGGAAGGGCAAGAGATGCAGGTGTTGGAAAAATGATCAATGTCGGTATAGATCATGATACCTCCAAGCAATCCCTTGGCCTAGCTCGCAAATATCCAGAGATTTATGCTGCCGTCGGCTTCCATCCTCATTGCGCCAATGATCTCAATATTGAAATGCAAAGTAACATGATTGCGCTCGTTGGACACGAGAAGGTGGTGGCAATTGGAGAGATCGGACTGGATTATTATTATCTAAAACGCTCAAGTAAATACGCACATTACCCCAATCGGGAGGCGCAGATTTTTTGCTTCGAGCAGATGCTCGATCTGGCTCTTGAGACCAATTTGCCGGCAATAGTTCACACTAGAGAGGCGGATGCCGATATTTTGGCGATACTTAAGTCTTATCATGGTCAGCTTCGGGCAGTGGTTCACTGCTTCATGGGAAATTATGACTTCGCTGAGAAGCTGCTTGACCTGGGGTATGCTCTTTCCTTCACAGGGAATATCACGTACAAGAACCCTGACTTAGTCGAGGTGATACAAAAAATTCCGCTAGGTTCGTTTATGATTGAAACAGATTCGCCTTATCTGGCGCCTGAGCCCTATCGTGGCAAGCGAAACGAGCCAAGCTACGTCGTTGAAGTCGCCAGGAAAATTGCCGATATCAAGAAGGTGCCGGTAGCGGAAGTGGAGCGAGACACGACAAAGAAGGCAGTTAAATTCTTCGGTTTAAACTAAAGTTTAAACCTCCACAAATGGACGACGGACTAACGGACAACAGACGACGAATAGAACTATTAGTAACAAGAACTGTGTTTTTATCAAACTTGACAGAATGGTTTGGGCTGTGTAATATTACATTTGATATAACAAATTAAGTAAGGCGTAAGTTGTTAGGCGAGAGTTAAGAGTGCAAATAACCTCACCTAGCCTCTCCTTGAAAAGGAGAGGGACATAAACAGAGGGAGATTTCTCTGACCCCGATAAGCATCGGGGGGTCGAAATGACAGCAGGGGGATTAGGATCATTCGGGTGTTTATTCGTAATTAGGATCGCGTTTTGAAAACTATTTCAACTAACAAGCTACAAAGCGAGATTTCGCGTACCATCCGTGAGGTGGAGGAGGGCGAGGTTTATCAGGTCAATCGCTACTCCAAGACGGTGGCTTATTTGGTTTCCAAAGATGAGTTTGAGAAGCTTGTTACTGGATCTGAATGTAAAGCTTGTATTGCGGACCTGCGAAAGCTGGCAAATAAGGTTAAGTAAAATTTAATTGCTTAATTGTCCGATTGCTAAATTGCTATTCTGACAAGGAAGCTATGGCTATTAACAATTCAACAATGCAACAATTTAACAATAGAATCTACCTAGACAATGCAGCCACCACCAAGGTGGATCCCGAAGTAATAAAGGTAATGAGTAAGATCAATGCCGAGACTTTTGGTAATGCTTCCTCTTTGCACTCTTTTGGTACAGAGGCAAAGGATATTTTAAGTGCTAGTCGAAAAACGATTGCTAATTTCCTTGGTTGTAATGAGAGAGAGGTTGTCTTTACTTCGGGCGGATCTGAATCGGATAATCTGGCAATTAGGGGGATCATTGCTAATAGCAAATTGCAAATAGCCAAGAAGGAATCAAAAGGCCACAAGATCGGAAGAGCGTCGTGTAGGGAAAGAGTGTGCTACGTTGTGTA
>ENA-UOWO01006132-UOWO01006132.1-activated-sludge-metagenome-genome-assembly--contig:-NODE-6132-length-12399-cov-3.965894_pt1 | contig 12399 bp, 10 predicted proteins | sample MGYA00238148_ERZ761564 | MGnify/ENA primary metagenome ERZ761564 (study PRJEB28885, sample SAMN05720194) | activated sludge metagenome | isolation source: Anaerobic digester | place: USA...
CAAATAATAATGTGTTTGTTTTGTCTGCAACACATGATGAATAAACGGGTTTCAAATCAAGTAAGTCATCAATATTGGCGTTATCGACCCGAATTGGTTTGTCTCCAATAACGAACCTTATTGAATTGTCTTTTCTACGAATGACCGCTTTTAGAACCTCGCCTAGTATTTCGCTAGTGATTGTGCCTTCAGTGATATACTTATTAATCTTTTCTTTAACTAGATACTGCTTACCTTCTTCAGATAGAACTTGCTCTAGCCTAGAGATTTCATCTTTATAGTGGTTGACATTCGACTTTTGAATGTTGAACTCATCCTGATATTTGAGAACATCGTCTTCTTCCATTTGAAGTTTGATTAATGCACTCATCTTTTCTTCAGTTTCAGCAATTAGTGTTTTATACTCTGCAATTTTCTCGATAATTGATTGGACTGAAGAGTGGTAGGCATCACTGATGGTGACATCTACTTCTTTGGGAAGATTATTGAACTTAGCAAAGACTTCACTAATAGCTTTGTTCATCAACTCATAGTTAATAGTGAGTGGTGCATCGCAATCTTTATAATGTGGTGATGTCTTGTTATTGACCTTACAAGTAAACACTCTTCTCGCATAACTAGTGCCTGGATGAATAGTTATAACCTTCATGTTTCTAAGGCATCTTTCACAATTGAATATCTTTGATATTAGGTTCACTTTAGATGTGCTGTTGTTTCCCTTAGTGAATTTAGCTTTTCTTAATGATTGGATTTCATTGAATGTTTCTCTATCAATAATTGCATCATGATGGTTCTGGACGATGTATTTTTCTTCAACCCCATTGTTGATGACAGTCTTATGATCTAAGAAATCAACAACCACAGTCTTTTGCATGACAAAGTCACCGACATATTTCTCGTTTGAAATGATCTTATCGATATCGTAGACCTTCCATACATCTTTACCTGTACCTGTTTTAATACCTCTATCTGTCATGATTTGTGCGATTTCACGATAGGTATAACCAGCTGCAAAGAGGTTGAAAACTTGAACAACTATATCTTTAGTAGATTCATCGATGATGACCTTACCTTCATGATTGGTTTTATAACCTAGTGTCGTTTTAACATTCATTTTTCTTTGGCCTTTGGCCATTCTTTTTCTTACACCCCATTTAACGTTCTCTGAGATGGATTTAGATTCTTCTTGGGCAAACGATGCAAATATGGTGAGCATCATATCGACTTTAGTGTCATTAGTGGATATGGATTCTTTATCAAAATAGACTTCAACATTTTTCTTTCTTAACTCACGCACTGTCTTTAAACAGTCGACTGTGTTTCTAGCAAATCGTGAAATGGATTTAACGAGAATTAAATCAATCTTGCCGTCAAGGGCATCTTTTATCATTCGTTGAAAACCCATTCTATGTTTAGTGGATGTTCCTGAAATGCCTTTATCAGAATAAAGTTTTACGAATTCCCAGGTTGGATTCTTGCTAATACGAGTGGTGTATTCTTCTAGCTGTGCGTTAAAAGAATTCTTTTGATCTTCGAGATCAGTAGAAACACGAGCGTATGCAGCCACTCTTCTTTTAATAACATTTCCGGTTGTTGGGTTGATTGCTAATATCTCTTTCTTAGGAATCACCTTAATGGTGGTAATGTTTTCCATAATTCCTTATCTCCTTTCACCATATATTCGCGTACTTACTTGATTTTATCAAGTAATATATCAAACTGTAGTAATACATTTAGATGGTCAATAAACCTAGCCTTTCCCTTAAAGAAAGAATCATAAAATACCACTCATCAAATGAGATAATTCCTTCTTTAAACAATCTATCGATTATGGGTTTGGCGAGTTGCCACTCCCTTTCTTTTTCATCAAACATAAAAAAGTCTCCTCAGTATTTCTACTAAAGAAGACGTTTGACCGAATAGGCCTTTGCTTTGTGTCCGCCTTTAGTATAGTTGAGGAGACGTTTTAATAATAGGTGATAGGAGTGCGCTAGAAATCAATAACTGCTTTATGTATAACAAACTTCACCATTTCTTGTAGTTTTGATAATCGGCAAGTGAAGGTTTCGCCATCTTTCGTATATGTGTAATTAATAGCACTTGAATAATCTCTATCAGAGTCTTTTCCTTTTAAAGGTTCAACATAAGAGAAATATTCAATAGTGGAATCGCCAATTTTTTCTTGAATGCAGACTGCAGCTCTTTTGGTAGTGCCTAAAGAAATAGCGTGTGATCCTTCAGTTATGAATAGAATAGTATCTTTTGGAAGACCTAATTCATAGATTGGTTTCTTATATCTTATGATTATTAATTCGTCAGCGATTTCTTTTAGATTTCTATCGAGTGCATATGTAATAGATGTAGGCACATATGTCTTCTTTTTATAATCAAAATCATATAGGCGCGTTTCTCTACCAATATATCCAAGTTTCAACTCTCTTTTCTTTCTTCTTAAAAGAAGGTCTAACGAAACATTTAATACTTCAGATATCTCTACAGCTTTAGAAGCAGGAATATCAATTTGTCCTGATGAGTATTTGCTTAATGTAGCTTTGTTAACACCAAGTAGTGCTGATAATTCACTCGCTTTAATTTTTCTTATCTTACGGTATTTTTCAATTTCAACTCCATGATATAACTCAGTTCCTCTTTTTGGTTTTGAAATATTATCTATGATAGAGGAGAGATTTATTGATGATAAAACTTTAGCAATGCCTTTTTTGGTTTCGCTTAATTCACTTACAACATCTTTTAATGAATCAGGGACATTTATTTCAGGAACTTTAATTTCTGTTAGAGGTTTTAATGCTTGCAGTAATTGTTCTTTTTGTTCTTCAGATAATGCATCGAACTGTTCTTGAATAGTTGAATTGACTTTTTCTTCCATAATTTAACCACCTTAAAAACAATTTTATTTATAAAAACACAATATTTCAACTTCATAGGCAACAAAACTTATACTTTTGTTAATAGCTAATTTTAACTATATACAAAGTATATAACTTTTCATAAGTTGCCTTTAAAGCAAACAAAAATATATTTCAAAGGTTACATATTATAAATTGCTACTTCCTAAATTATCATAAAGTTGCGAGGCGAAAACCTCCACTAAATGAAAACGGCAGAACCGTGGAAAGGAGCAATTATGAAGTACTACCAAATCCGTATGTATTTAGTTAACGCCAGGCAGAAGCTCGGTTATTCACAGTACCGTGTTGCTTCTGAAATGGGGGTATGCCATCAACACTACAACCGCATAGAAAATGGCGTTATTGGAAAAGATATCCAATTTAGAACGATCTATGCATTGTCTGTTGTATTAGAAATTCCTTTTAATGTCATCTGTGAGAAGGAAGTCGAATACCAAAGAATATTGGTAAACGGGGATGACGATTAGAGCGGATAGGCTCTAGAGTTGACCTGAATAATGAATTTGCTTTGTGTCCAAAAAAGAAGACGTTCATATTATTCATTTTAATTCTTAGAGTCTATCCCTATTGAATGGGGAAGAACCCCTAAGGAGTTAAACTTATGAAAACTTTAAAAGTTAATAATGCGGAAAAGTTAAAAGCGTTATTAGAAAAAGGTGAGGCATTACCTTACAAGAAACTTGCCAAACGATTTGTGACAATCACAGTCGATCCCAACAAAAGCAGAAACTGTTTCTGCAACAAGTGTATCCGTCAAGGCTTAGTGGCATTCGGTGAATATCTAGAATCCAAGAAAGCCATCATGCCATTAAAAGCCGATGTCATTGATTTTGTTTTTCAAAAGAAGAATGAAAGTGGTAGAACTCTTCAATGGTATTTCGGTGTTTGTATGGAATTCGTTCTATTCTGCCAAAAGAACTATTTTGCTTTATTTAATGGAATCCTATTAGATACTGGCGCGACAAGAATAGTGGAAACAATCGATGGAAGCATCATCACTAAAGATGAAGTGATGTTTTTAAGTGAGGAGGATATTAAAAATGTTAAAGCATAGAAAACATTATCCTTATACTCAAGAAGCTGTTGATTTCTATAGAAAGAAATATTTAAAACAAGGACAGCAAATTCCAGAAGAGAAGTTTGAAAAAATGATGTATCAAGCTTTCTTGCTCTTCGGTGAATATCTTGAAGAAAATTGTATCCCAATTCCACTAGTGGAAGATATTGACGTCTTTGTTGTTTCTAGACAATACGAATTTGGTATTTTCTCACATATTAATGACGATCAATTAGGTGTGATTATCGCCAGACTTAGTCTCTTCGTTGAATATTGCCAAGACAATAAAGACACCATTCTTGATGGAAGCTTAATGGGAGAACCAGTTGCTAGATACCTTGTCATTAATAATGAAAGAGAAGTTATTTATCACGATTCTGTATTCATGAAAATCAGAGATGAATATGGTCCAGGAATCTTTAAAAGATAAAAAGCATACTGCCTTCACCTATTCAAAACTAGATTAGATGATTTATCATCTAATTTGGAGAGTGGTGCTTTAAAATATTTAACCACTTTGCCATTAAGGCACCTCTCTCTATTTGTGGAGGTGCTATGGCTAAGAAACTCGATACATATCAAATGTGGGAAAAGACAGGTGTGCTAAAGTCTAAGCTTGATTATATCAAAGCGGCTTCAGCTACTTTCTACACGCAAAAAGAGATGTGTCGTGACTTAGGCATCACTGAACAGACATTTACACAACTTAAAAATAAACATAAAGAAATTCAACAAGCTATTTCTGAAGGTGAAGCTTTGCTTTTAAATGATTTATTTTCCGCTCTCAAAAGAAAAGCGGTGGGATATAAAGAAAAGACAACTTCAAAAGCGATGAGGAAGAATCCTATCGGTGGTACTGAAACTAAAGTCACAGAAGACGAGAAGTATTATCCACCTGATTTTGAAGCTATCAAATATATCCTCGTGATGAAATTTGGCAAAGACTTCGACCCAAAGAAATACATGTATGAATATATGGATAAAAAGAACGAACCAGAGGAGTGGGCTAATGCTACTCCTATTGGTGCAGACGATGATAAGGAGGATTAATTCCTATGAGAGATTTAATAATCGCTGTTGGACAAAGAGCCAATAGCAAAACCTGGAAGAATACCAGAATCACTTGGGAACAACTCTCCCAAAAATTAAGTGAAACAATTAGAACCTCTGAAACAGTAGAGGAGTATAAACACTTTGTTAAAGATGCTAAACAAGAAGCCAAAGACCATGGTGGTTTTGTGGGTGGCAAACTTAAGACTCCTCAAAGGCTTAAAAACAATGTGGAGTATAGAAGTTTAGTCACTTTAGATTTGGATGATGCCACTCCTGACTTCTTAAAATGGTTTGAGGAACACTTTGAATATACTTGTTGTCTATATTCCACTCATGGGCATAGAGATGACTCACCTAGATTTAGAATAATTATCCCTTTAAGCAGAGATGTAGAAGGCGATGAATATGTCGCGATATCTAGGTTGCTTGCTGATGAAATAGGTATCGAACAAGTAGATCCTGTTAGCTTCACAACTAATCAATTAATGTATTGGCCTTCAACACCAAGCGATGGTAATTACATTTATCGAAAAGTTGAGAAAAACCCACTAAATCCTGACTCTTTTCTAGCAAAATATCCAAATTGGAATGATTTAACTTCGCTTCCTAAAAAAGTAAAAGAGACTCATGTGAGTAGTGGTAAACCAGGAAGAAAACAAGCCGACCCATTAACTAAGGATGGCATAGTGGGCGCGTTCAATCGAGCCTACTCAATTAGTGAAACTATTGATGTTTTCTTAAGTGATATTTATGAAGAAGCTGGTGGCAATCGCTACAAATATATTCCTTCAAGTAGTGTTGCTGGTGCGATTAATTATGATGATAAATTGTTTTATTCTCATCACGCTAATGACCCAGCGGTGGGGCAAACTCTAAGCGCCTTTAATCTTGTCCGTATTCATCTATTTGGCGATGATAAGCCTTCCTTTAAAAAGATGGTGGACTTTGCTAGAAATGATGAAAAGGTCAAGAATCTAATCGCTGAAGAAAACATTAAATCGATTAAGGAAGACTTTGGTGATGAAGAAATTGATTTTAGTTGGACTAAGAAGCTTGCGACAAATGATGATGGCGATATCGCTAATACAGTTGCTAATCTCGTTATCATCTTAGAGAATGATGAAAAGCTTAAAGGCATCGCATTTAATATCCTCGCTGATACTGCTGAAGTAAGAGGAGAGGTACCATGGCTTAGGCCAACATCTACTAGGTTTTGGAGAGATGCTGATACATCTAAACTTAAGGTCTATGTTGCCAGTCATTATTGCGACTTTAGTGATAGGAACTTCGAAAACGCCTTTGCTAAGGTAACTGAAGATAGAGCGTTTAACCCCGTTAAGGAATATTTAGATAACTTACCTAAGTGGGATGGCGTTAAGCGATTAGAGAACATCTTTATTAAATATCTTGATGCAGATGATAACGACTACACTCGTGAGGTAACTAGAAAGTGGTTTGCCGCTGCAGTAGCACGCATCTATGAACCAGGAATCAAATTTGACAATATAATTGTCCTAGATGGCAAACAAGGTGTTGGTAAGTCCACAATTATTAAATCGCTAGTGGACCCAGAATACTTCTCAGACTCGCTTCAACTATCCGATATGGATGACAACAAGAAAGCAGGAGAAAAGTTACAGGGATTTTGGATTGTTGAGATTCAAGAACTCGCTGGCATGAAGAAAGCGGACATTGAAAAAGTGAAAGGTTTTATCTCCTCAACCGATGATAAGTACCGTGCCTCTTATGGTCACCACGTAGAAAGACATCCAAGAAAGTGCGTTATCTTTGCTACAGTCAATGGGGAGCAAGGCTATCTTCGCGACTTAACTGGTAATAGAAGATTCTGGGTTATTAAGATTAACTCAACCAACACAATTCCTAATTTCAGGTTCGATAAGACATTCAAAGATCAATTATGGGCAGAAGCCAGACATTACTATGTAAGTGGTGAACCATTATTCCTTGATGAGAAGTTCTTAGAAATAGCGGTAGAGTATCAAAATAATGCTATGGAGCATGACGATAGGACTGGCATAGTGGAGAAGTATCTAGATGAGCTTCTTCCTGATAACTGGGATGAATGTTCCATCGCGGATAGGCAATACTACTTTAATAAAGAATTCGATTCTAACTATTACCCTCAGGTGACATTTGGTCCAGCCATCTATCAACGCGAAGAGATTAGTCCAATAGAGATTTGGGTGGAGTGCTTCAATAAAGACAAGGCCGACTTCAACAATAAAGAATCTAACGCGATATCTATGATAATGGCGCAGATACCAGGCTGGGTTAAATCTGGTAAAACTAAGGTCATGGGTCCTTATTCTAAACAGCGATACTTCATTCGTAAAAAGTAGGAACAGGAACAAGCGGAACAAGAAATATATAACTGTTCGAAAATCGTAAATTAATTCAGTAGAGATAATTAAAAGCACGTTTTAGAACTTTATAGAAAATCTTGTTCCTTTTGTTCCTTGTTCTCTAGCAAAATGACTCCCCCCCGGTCTGCAAATACATAGTATTTGAGAGTACCGGTGGGCCTACCTCAAAAATACGCGAGGCCGAAATTTTGAAAAACTGAAATTGATTCCGAAAAATTATATTGGACTCTTTTTTATTGTAAATAATAAAAACAACGAGTAATATAAATACACTGCGAACATATCTTTCATTAAATGAAATCCGCAGAGGCTTAGCGCTGTTGTTCTATCGAAATTAAATACCATGAAAAAAAGTCAAAAAGCATACTTACCGTTCAAAAGGTTAATAGGCATCTTTGGTTCCTTAGTTGGTATCATTGTATGCTTCGTTTTTTTATGGTGGTGGATTATTCCTATTAACACAATTGTGACAAGGGGTCACCCTTTCTTTGTGCAAGAGAGATACGGGAAACACAAAAAGGTTTTTAAAATGATTAAATTTAGATCGATGCGGTTGGATGCTAATCCAAACCTTGCTCCAAGTGACATGGATGAAAATAATCAAAAATCTATGGAGACGGGTTTTGGAAGATTCTTAAGAAAGACTTCTTTTGATGAAACACCTCAATTGTTAAATATTTTTGTTGGACAAATGGCTTTTATTGGGCCAAGACCAGGAAGCGCACATAATGAAGAATTTCTTAGAGAATGTAGAGAGAAATATAATCCAAATGCGTATGATGTTAAACCCGGCATTAGTGGGTATGCTCAAATTAAAATGAAAAGAGAACACGACCCTGAGTTCAAGGCTAAGTGGGATAGCGAATATGTCAAGAGAATGAATTTCTTTTTTGATTGTGGTGTTTTCTTCTATACAATTTTAAAAATATTTGGAGCAGCGAAAGGTAGATAGAATGTTTGAAAACGTTTTTGTTTCTGTTATAACTCCAACGTATAATGATGAACGTTTTGTTGAACAAACAATTCGTTCAGTTTTAAATCAAACACACAAAAACTTAGAGCTAATTATTGTTGACGATAATTCGACTGACTCCACATTAAGAATTATTTCGAGTATTAATGACAGTAGGATTCGTTTATTTGAAAATAGTAAAAATATGGGTGCTGCTTATTCGAGAAATAAGGCTCTTCTCGAAGCCCGTGGTGATTATGTTGCTTTTTTAGATGGTGATGATTTGTGGGCGCCCAATAAGCTTGACCAACAACTACAGTTTATGCAAAAGAACAATTATTGTTTTTCAGCCACCTTTTACCGCGAAATTGATGAGCATGGTGATTTCTTAGGTTTTGAATTTCATGCTCCTAAACGGATTACTCATAGAAAATTTTTACGTGCTAATTATATCGGCTGTTTGACAGTGATGTATAAACGAAATATTTATCCAGATTTGCAAATACCAAACACTATTTTAAAAAGAAATGATTATGCCCTCTGGCTTAAACTATCTGAAAAAGCGGATTGCTTTACATTGCAAGAAAGCTTGTCTTTTTATCGAAAAAGGGTGTCCTCAGTTTCATCTGGTAAGAAAAAATATTTGATAAAACACCATAAAGTTTTATTTTCGGCTCTCTATGGATATGGAGTTTTTGTTTCGTCTATATTTGCATTTAGAAATATTTTTTATTATATAATAAAGAGACTTGTTTATAGAAGGAAGATAAAATAGAAATGAGAATCGCAGTTGTGGGAATGGGATATGTTGGTTTATCCAACGCAATTATTTTGGCGCAGCATAATGACGTTATAGCTGTCGATGTTGTTCCTGATAAAGTTAATATGATTAACAATAAAAAATCTCCAATTGCTGATCGTGATATTGAGGAATATCTTAATAACAAAAAATTAAGTCTTGTCGCCACTCTTGATAGTCGTTGGGCTTATAAAAATAGTGATTTGATTATTATTTCCACTCCTACCAATTACGACACTGTTACCAAAAAATTTGATACCTCTTCAGTCGAATCGATTATCAAAAGTGTGAAAGAAATAAATAAAAATGCCTGGGTTGTTATAAAATCCACAGTTGGTATTGGTTTTTTAAAACGCATTGTCAGTGAATACAATTTTCATAACATCCTATTTTCTCCTGAATTTTTAAGAGAAGGAAAAGCATTATATGACAATCTTTATCCATCAAGAATAATTGTTGGGGTTCCGGAGAAAGAAGAACCATATCTTTCCAAAGCTAGTGAATTTATATCTCTCCTAAAAGAAGGTGCCATTAAGACCGAAATTGATTCATTTATTATTGGTGCAACAGAAGCGGAAGCCGTTAAATTATTCTCCAACACTTATTTAGCATTAAGAGTTGCATATTTTAATGAATTGGATACTTTTGCTCAAACAAAAAACCTTGATACTTTAGACATTATTAAAGGAGTTTGTGCAGACCCTCGTATCGGTGATTATTACAATAACCCTTCTTTTGGCTATGGAGGATATTGTCTTCCAAAAGATACAAAAGAATTAAGAGCCAATTTTGAAGATGTGCCTGAAAACTTAATAAGCGCAATTGTTGAGTCCAATAGAACAAGAAAAGATTTTATTGCTGACCAAGTTTTATCGTTGGCAATAAAAAACAAAAAAAATGATAAAAAATGTGTAGTCGGGATTTTTAGATTAACTATGAAAAGTCAAAGCGACAATTTTCGTCAATCTTCTATTCAAGGCGTTATGAAGAGACTTCATAGACAAGGAGCAAAAATAATAATTTATGAGCCTACTTTGAAAGATAAGTATTTTTATGATTATGAAATAATAAGTGATTTCGAACTATTTAAGAGAAAAGCTGGAGTAATTATTGCCAATCGTTGGGACGATTCACTCTTAGATGTCAAAGAAAAAGTTTATACAAGAGATTTATTGAAAAGAGACTAGATAACCATTATATGGAAAGTGTTGAAACAAACAATGTATCAAAGGCTAATAGATCATTTAAATGGACTGCATTAGCTGAAATAATGGCTAAAATAATCGCTCCAGTGATTAATATGGTTTTGGCGCGTTTTATTTTGCCTGAAATATTTGGAATCGTTGCAACCTTGAGCGTAGTTACTGGTTTGGCTACAACATTATCGGAATCTGGCTTCGCTAGATATGTGCAACAACATCAGTTCGCATCTGAAGATGAAAAAAGAATATCCAATAAAACTTCGCTTACCAGCTCAGTAGTTTTTGGGATTATTTTATTTGCAGCAATTGCAATTTGGTGTATGCCAATCTCAAATCTTATTGGTGCCACAGGATATGAAAACTATTTGATTGTTGCAGCAGCAGCAATTCCGTTCCATTCAATTATTTCTGTAGAAACAGCTATTCTTAAAAGAGATTTTAGGTTTAGGGCCACAGCTTTTATTCGTGTTGGATTTACCATCTTGACAGCTGTGATTGAAATAATTCTTGCCGTTATGGGATATGGGTTAATTGCATTAACGTGGGGACAGTTAATTTCGTCGTTTTTACTAGCCGTATTTTTGTTTTTCTTTCTTAAAGACAAAAAAATAATTGGATTTAGTTTTAGAATTTTTAAGCACTCGTTTACAGATAATTCACTTTTTATTTTAGAGAGCTTGTGCATTTGGGCAGTATCTGCTTTGGATATACTCTTGTTAGGAAACGCGTTTGGCGAATCGCTTGTTGGCATTTACAAATTAGCTTTTAATACAGAAAAAGGGATTATTGCATTGCTTGGTGCAATTTTTAGTCCAGTTCTAATTAGCCTATTTTCGAAGTTTTCATACGATGATCCTACATTTAAAGAAGCACTAGCCAAATATCAAAAGGCAGTTGCTTTTTTAAGTTTGCCCGCTGGTGTTGGGATGTTAGTATTTCGTGATGGACTTACTAATATATTCTTGGGATCAGGTTGGGAAGCAGCTATTCCGATATTTGGTTTTTTTGCTCTCTTTGATTGTATAAAAACTCCAATTTCTGATTTTATTTCAACTTTAATGATTTCGAAGGGAAAGCCGCTTGGAAGTATTATTTCGCAGCTTATATACATTGCTTTTGTATCTGTCTTGTGTGTATTCGCTTCTAATCTTGGTTTTGATACATTTGTCATCCTTCGTGCATCTTGTACAATCATTTTAGTTTTGTCTTATACTTTTCTTTGCAAAGCATTTACGGGTGTTTCGCCATGGCGTTTTTATTTACATCTTATTAAACCGCTAATTGGTTCTATCGTAATGGCTACTTGTTGTCTGCCATTTGTGTTGGTATCAAAGGATGTTTTTAATACATTAGCAGGAATATTCGTTGGATTTGTTTGTTATTTTGCTTTTATGATTTTTGTTTTTCCAAAAGAATCTAGTAATTTCTTCTCAATAGTTTTGGACAAGAAAATCGACATTAACTTGCTAAAATCGTTTAAGGTTAAAAAGATTCATATTTCTTTTGCATCCGTTCAGGCTTTTTTTGTCGCTGTTTTTTCGTTGCCACTTGTTGTCTCAATTGCTTCTTTTTCTTCTAATAACGTATCAACAGTTCAAACTGCTGAATCTTTTGATATTTGTGAGACAGCAAATTATCAAAGCGATAACAAACTTTTGAGATTGGAAACGGAAACCAAAGAGAATTATTTTTGTAATGACTTAAGTATTTTAAGAGATTCCATTTCTTTTGCGAATCTTCACTCAAAATGGCCAGATTATTATAATTTTTATCTTGCTTCTAAGGATGATAGCAAGCGTCAGTTTATGTATGACAAGGAGCAAATAGATGTCGGAGTAATTTCTCTATATACAACATATGTAGCCAGTTATGCTAAAAATGACATCGGTCAATGTCGTATGGAAACCGGAGGAATGTATGTTCTTGTAAGCGATTCAATTAACCAAGGGTATTCTAATCCGATATATATCTCACAATCATTCGCCCTGCATCTACTTAGTGAGTCTGAGAATTTTGCTGATT
>ENA-UOWO01006135-UOWO01006135.1-activated-sludge-metagenome-genome-assembly--contig:-NODE-6135-length-12389-cov-10.033485_pt1 | contig 12389 bp, 16 predicted proteins | sample MGYA00238148_ERZ761564 | MGnify/ENA primary metagenome ERZ761564 (study PRJEB28885, sample SAMN05720194) | activated sludge metagenome | isolation source: Anaerobic digester | place: USA...
GCCGTTTTGTCGATCTGTTTTAGATGCAGGATCGCGCGCGGATCAAAACTGGAAAATACGACGTGCTTTTTCATGCCGTACTGCTCGACCAGTTGCAGACATTTTTCTTCAATGCCGCCGGCGATGATGTCGTCCACCGCTTCCGTTTTTATTTCAATATTTACGGCGATGAGGTTTTTGCAGAGTGCCAGCACGTCGGCCAGTTCGGGGATGCGCGTGTTTTTAAACTTTTTATCAAACCATTTGCCGGCGTCCAATTTTTTTAAAGACGCCAGATCGTAATCGGCGATTCTGCCTCTGCCGTTTGTGCACCGTGAAATTTTTTCGTCGTGAAACACAACGACTTCCTGATCCGCGGTGAGCTGAACATCCAGCTCCGCCATATCCGCGCCCATGGCGATGGCGCCTTCAAAGGACGGCATGGTGTTTTCCGGATAATAAGCCGATGCTCCGCGATGTGCGATGACGGCAAAATCATCTTGTTCGCGCCGGTGATAGCTGAAAAAATGAAATGATTCAGGCATGTTTTTTTTTACCATATTTAAGAGCAGAGTTCTTCAATTATTTTAGTGTTTACAAACCATACCGAAAGGATTTATGATACATAAATGAGCGGGCGTCTTGAATAGAATTCTTATGAACAAGGAGGATGACTCTATGAAAGTTCTCGGCATTATGGGAAGTCCGCGGATCGGCGGCAACAGCGATATTCTGCTCGACGACGCCCTGGCCGGCGCCGAAGAGGCGGGCGCTCGGGTGGAAAAGATTGTTCTGGCCAAAAAGAAAATATCCGGATGTCTGGATTGCAAAAAATGCAACGACACCGGCCTCTGCGTCGTCAAGGATGATATGCCGGCCATTCACAAAAAGATTCTGGAGGCGGATGCTATTATTCACAGCGTGCCGGTTTATTTCTGGTTGATGACCGCGCAGATGAAAGCGTATCTGGACCGGTGGTGCGCGCTGTTTGACGCGACCTGGAGCTGGCAGAAATCTTATTATCCGAAAATGAAAGGAAAGCGCATCGGTTTGATTACCGTCTGCGGAGATCCGAATGTTCACACGGCTGATCCAATCGTCCACAGCTTTAAATCAACTTCGGATATGACAAAAATGCGCTGGATGGGTGCAGTTATGGCCTCTGCCAACGATAAAGGGGAAATCGTCAAAGATGAAAAAGCCAGAAAAAAAGCTTTTAAGCTGGGCAAAAAAGCTGCAACACCCTGATGCCTGTTTTATTCTGAAAAACATATTGAAAAGCGGAATATAAAACATTAGAATACAACAAAATAATTTGCGAAAAGGAGAATCACTGTGAAAAAAATTGTTCAATATGCTGCCATGATTACCCTGGCCGTTTTGTTTGCTGTCTATCCCTTTCAACCGGCTTCGGCTCAGGTTGGATTATATCTTGGCGGATGGGGAGGCTATACCATTCACCCTAATGCAACAGAAGATGACTGGGATTATTATGATGATGTCGATCTGGATTTTGACGAAACGTCCGCCTGGGGCGCCAAGGTCGGTTATACCAATCCTTTTTTTAAGTATCTTGCCCTGGAAGCCGAATACCTCTATTTAAACCCTGAAGTAGAAGATGACTATGTGCTTGACGGCGATGTCAAGATGAGCAACCTGATGTTCAACATCATCGGGAAATATCCCCTCGGAATCATTCAACCCTATTTTGGGCTGGGGTTGGGATTTTCCTATGCGGATACGTCCTGGGACGGTATCCGGGGAATTGATGACGGGGATTACACGTCTTATGCCTGGCAGATCATGACCGGACTGGAAATATTCTTAACCAGTGAAATTGCTGTGGATGTCGGTTATCGTTATTTTGCCACCGAGATGGAATTTGACCATGAGGATTCCGACGACGTCACGTTTTCCACGGGAATGGTAACGCTGGGGCTGAAGGTATTTTTCTAAAATCTGTTCGTTTCCGGGAATTGTCTGAGGATGTTCTGAAAAGTCTATTTCTATTTACTTTTCACGGAGACTGTTTTCGTTCAGATTATAAGACATAAAGGTGACAAGGAACGGCAGGTTGATAAACGTCCTGGTTTCGCCTTCAACAAACCCGATTTTTCTATACCAGTTTTTCAATTCGGCATGGTCGGCAATAATGCCAATGCTGACTGTACCCGCGCCCAGTTCCCGGGCGTTTGACAAAACACGTTCAACCAGGGCCTTTCCCAGGCCCTGGTTCCTTTCTTCGGGAAGCACAGCCAGGCGCTCAAGATAGCAAATTTTTGCGCTGGCCTGCTCGCAGGCCACACAACCGGCCGTTCTACTTTCGTTTTCCGCAATGAAATACGTAACGCCGCGTTCCATATCGTATCTGATCCAGTTGAGCATACAATTGGACGGATGACTGGGAGCGTTCCGGCGAGTCAGGCCGAAACGCTGTGCTACATCGCGAAATGATTTCCGGATGGTTTCCGTCAATATTCCGATGTCTTCATGGTGGCAAATACGAATCTTGAATTTATCCATCATTTATAATTTGCCGGTGTTGTGAAGCATTCAACGCCGTGCTTCGGCTGATCCGGTGAAACAACCGGTCCATTATCCGATAACACAACGGATGCTTGATCTTGTGAATTAAATTTTTTTTCCAATATAGAAAACATATCCATAAAATGCTTTATATTTATTATAGAGCATTGCTTCGTGCCGCTCGTTTGCCACGAGGTCTTCAGCCGTTTTATTGCCCGCATACTTTTTCAGGAATTTCTCCTGTGCAAGAACCTGCGGAGCGTAAAAATGTTCCGTCCAGCAATTTTCAGGCAGAACAAAAGTTGTCACCGGAATATATCCGGCTTTTTGCATCTGCCCGACTTTATGGGAGATGACGTCGATTTCAGGATATGCATCTTTCCAATAGCGGTCGATTTCGGCAGGCCGCTTTTCGGTAAACCAGGAAGCCTCTGAAACGGCAAGAAAGCCTCCTTGCTTCAGGAAACTCCGCCACTCGTTGATGCCTCGTTCAAATCCGATATTATAGATCGCACCTTCCGACCAGATTAAATTCAATTCCTCGTTGTGAAAAGGAAGATGCTCCATGGAGCCGACAATGCCTTGCACGCGATCCTGGAGATTGAGCTTCCGGCTGTTGGCATTGAAAATATCGATGAAGTCGGCAAACAAATCCATGCCTGTAATATGCCCTGGCGTATGCCGGGCCAGCACCATTGTCTGGCCGCCTGTCCCGCAACCGATGTCGGCAATTTTGGAGTCGTGAGTCAGGTTATCAATGAAGCTTAACGCTTTGACCGTGACTTCGGGGCTCCCGGGCCCTTGTCGTTCCCTGCTTGAAAAATATTCACAGATTAATTTAAAATCAAACTCATGAATTGATTTATTGTCCCCACTCATTGCGTCTCCTTTTTATTTTCCAGCATTTCCTCTTCCGTCAGGCATGACAGTTCATCAAATGACACGTTGAGGCATTTTGTGCCGGCGGCCCGTTATGCCTCCCATACCCGGTTCGCATTTACTACTATCTCAGTTTTTCAAGGGCCTTACCTGCCTCTGGAGCTAATGTGGTGAGCTCTGCCATGATTGCACACGCATAGTCACTGCATACCGCGCAGTTGTCAACCCCTTTTGATTTACAGCATTTCCGAATCCCGCACGTGTTTTTACAATGAAAAAACAAGCGGCCGTTTGATTTGCACCCGTCGCAGTTTATCTGGCCTGGCTTAATATCTTTATGATAAAGAGCTGACCACTTTTTTGCCACGTCGTATCGTTGATTGTCGCTGTTTTCTCGCGTTGCAAGATACGCCTCGCATTGTAAACAATCCAATCCGCAAAATGCAATCATGGTATCCTTCCTGTATTCTTTCGTGCCAAGTGATGGCGATCACCAGCCGCAAGCATTGTGGTGCATATCGTAATAGTCTGGCAATATGCAGGGCAAGTGCGGAAGCATGCCAACGCGCTGCTTTCGGTCTGGCGGATTGAATGGTTATGTCTTCGCCTGATGGTATATTTCAGGAAGTATCTGCCCCAGCCTTGTATATTCAATCCAACAATGTTTTGCCATTGCAAATGCTTGATCTTTATTGGCTGCAATGCCTCTAATTACCCTGGGCAATCCATTTCCTAGCCAAAATCGGCTAATGAGTATCAGCCCTTTTTTATTTGGTTTAAAATAATGAAGCATTTTTGTATGTTGTATAATTCCTTTTAATATTCCTACATAACCACATATGATTGTTCCATTATGTTTTAAAACTTTTTCTTTATCTTTTATTCCGAATCTTACCGGATCAACGAACCTGATGGATAACTCAACAGTAATCTTTCCAACTCTTTCGACTGGATATTGTGTGTTTTCCAAGAACGCTTGATATTTATTGCTGAAATATGCGCGTTGCGATTTTTTATAGCTTATTGATTTATGCTCACCGGGAAACCACAGTTGATATCTTTCACTCTCTTGAGCTTGCCACCAGAACCACCAATCGATCATCTTTGAATCTGTATTTGGCAATTCAGTGCTCATGGCCACCAGGTATTCCTTGTTGTTAAGTTCTGCAAAACCAATTTCGTTTTGTAGATTCTCGTCATGAATAATCTGATTGGCATCAGCGAATGCAATTTTTGAAATATTGGGATTATTCTTCAGCTTATTGAGAATATTCTCAGGTAATTCAGGAACAGGTCTATTCAAAAATTTCCCATAGTCAGCAGCACTCACACAAATCTCCATTTAGTTAATGCGGATTATGGTAGAGACCGCAGGCAGGAAAGGTCGCAGTTCTGAAACATGGTCACGTCCATCTCTTTGTCGATATATCGCATGTCTTCGGCCAGCATGCGGTCTGCGGTTTCACCGCGGAAGCGTTTTTTATATTCGGCAAACAGGCTCGGTTTTTTAGCGCCCAATTCCGTCGCGACTTCCACGGCCCGGTCGATGACTGATCGGCTTTCGGCCAGTTCGTCCACCATGCCTGCGGCCAGAGCCGCAGCTCCATCGAACTTGCGGCCGGACAAAAAGGCCAGATCGGTCATGCGCTCGCCGATGACGTATTTCACCATAGCCAGGCATCCGGAAGGCGGAGTAATGGAAACATCGATTTCCGGAAAGGTACACACCGCCTTTTCCTTTTGCATCACCCGGTAATCCATGCACATAGAGAAAGCCAGGGCGCTGGCCACCACATGGCCGTTGATGGCACCGACCATGGGTTTGGGAAACACAAAGGTCCTGTGGAAAAAAGTAAAAAGCGTCTTGAAAAATATCTTAATGGCTTTTACCTCCAGTTTCATGACGTATTGAAGGTCCATGCCGGAAGAAAAGAATTGGCCGTCGGCTCCGGTCACCACCACGCCGCGAATTTTGTCATCGGCCTCAATGCGGTCCAATGTCGCGTTAAACTGCTGAATCATGTCGCTGGTAAAGGCGTTTTCCGGGCTGTTGTCCATGGCCAGAATCGCCACCTCGTTTCTGGTATCCATATGAATCGGCATAGTCAGCCTCCTTTGTCAAAAATCGATACGTTTTAAAAAATAAATTAATTGAGTTGGCTAGAGCGTCCTTTATTATTGATGAAGTATAAAAAACGCGATTTTATGTGTCAAGAAGATTAAAAACCTCTTGATGAAGAATATCCCAAGTTATCAGAGATCTAAAGAAATGAACTTTTGCCACCGAATCTTTTGTGATAAACACTATTAACATTTTACAGTGAAAAATGTTAAATATATAATGAATAAAACGGCAAAGCTAATCGAAATAGATTTGAATCCCGAGTTCCGGCGGGCGCTGGAGCTGATGGAAGAGACGGATAAAAATATTTTCATTACGGGACGCGCCGGTACCGGCAAATCCACACTGCTCAATTATTTTTATCATTACACAAATAAAAATGTTGTTTTGCTGGCGCCCACGGGCGTTGCCGCCGTGAATATCGGCGGACAAACCATCCATTCCTTTTTCCAGTTCAAACCGAATGTTACGTTGGCTGCCATTAAAAAAAAGAAGGGTGCCGACAAGGACAAAAAATCGCTTTATAAAAAATTGACGACAATCATCATCGATGAAGTTTCCATGATGCGGGCCGATCTGCTCGATTGTGTGGATAAGTTTCTGCGTTTAAACGGCCCGGAGTTCAAACGGCCTTTCGGCGGTGTCCAGATGATTTTCATCGGCGATCTTTATCAGTTGCCGCCGGTGGTAACAGCAGCGGAACGCGAAATTTTCCGGTCGCATTACAGAACCCCGTATTTTTTTAGCGCGAAAGTGATGGATGAACTGGACATGGAATTTGTCGAACTGGAAAAAGTTTACCGTCAGAAGGATGACGAATTTATCCGTCTGCTCAACGCCATTCGTAATAAATCCATTACGGATGGGGATATTGCGCTGTTCAATCAGCGCTGCGATCCGTCCTTTGAAATGTCCGCCGATGATTTTTATATTTCATTGACCAGCACCAATGATCTGGCGGACAGCATTAATGAACAGCGGCTGGCGCAACTGTCCGGTAAAGTCTGGAAGGCGCAGGGATTTGTTGAAGGAGAGTTCGGAGCAGAATCCATGCCCACCGCTGTCGAATTGAAGCTGAAAAAGGGTGCGCAGATTATGTTGCTCAATAACGATGCGTACGGTCAGTGGGTTAACGGAACCATCGGTAAAGTAAAAAAATTCGCCAAAAATGAAGATGGCGACGATGTCATTGTCGCCAGACTGGACAACGGTGAAACGGTGGAAATTTCTCCCTATACGTGGAAAATTTATAAATATTTTCTCAAGGATGAGGAACTGCATTCGGAAGGGGTCGGTTCTTTCCGCCAGTATCCGGTGCGCCTGGCTTTTGCAGTGACGATTCACAAGAGCCAGGGGAAAACATTTGAAAGAGTGGTTGTTGACGTGGGTCGCGGCACGTTTGCCCACGGGCAGATGTATGTGGCGCTATCCCGCTGCACAACGCTGGACGGTCTCGTGTTAAAAAATCCGTTAAAGAAAAGTCATGTTTTAATGGATTGGCAGGTGATGAAATTTCTGACGGGTTTGCAGTACGCCAAAGCGGAGTTGAACTGTACCCGCGAGCAAAAGATTGCGATGCTGGAGGAGGCGTTTCACGAAAAGCAGGTTGTCGAAATCGTTTATTTAAAAGCGAAAGATGAAAAATCGACGCGTAAAATTCGCCCGCTTCGTGTGGAGGAAATGGAATATAACGGTCATCCATATCTGGGGTTGTATGCTTATTGCCTTATGCGGAGGCAAAACCGGGTTTTTAACGTGGACCGCATTCTGAAAATTCGTTTGCCGTCAAATGATTGAATAATGCCGCCGCCATCAGGCGGCAGGGACGAAATTCATCCCGATCAATCGGGGCTTGTTTTACCATGGTGTTACGCGGCTGGTATAGTTCAACTTACTTTTCGAGCATCTCTTCATGCGCTCTCAAAGGATATAACTATCAGCGGGTGTCATTAAAAACACCTTGACAAAATGCTCCGGTTAAATAACATTACGCCTTCATGAGCGGGCGTAATTCAGCGGTAGAATGTCAGCTTCCCAAGCTGGACGTCGCCGGTTCGAGCCCGGTCGCCCGCTCCATTTAATTTCAATAACTTAGAAGATTTTTTGTCCATAGTAAAATCTTTTATAATAATCATTTCCAACCATATTTCCAACCCGCAAGCTTAAAATCGGCATTTTTCCGCTTTTTTAAATAAGTCTATTTCGGCAAAAGAATGCAAGGATCGAATGTCAAGGTTTCAAGGTTCGGAAAAGGGTTTATTGCCACGCCGGGGGAAAATTTGTCACTACCCCCACTACCCCATGCAGACATTCAAATGCTTTTCTAATTTCTACCTGTCTTAAGGAAAAAAACAAAAAGGATTAGCAAAATTTAATAAAATCTGGACAGTTTTTGAAATTTGCTCTTGCTGTTTTTGTCATTAAAACAGACTGTTTTATTCTGTCTTCAAGAATGAATATTTGCAAACAATATTATATATATAGACTATTTGCATTAACTGAATATTCGCTGATTTCTTATCCGGTTTATCATAGGGAGTTAACTAGAAAAAAGCGGACAATGACTAGTATTAAAAAGACAAAAAAGAAAGCGTGTTTGTTGACTGATAGGCCGGGGGGATCAGCGGTTCATTAAGGAATCCCCTTTTTCCTAGTATAGATAAGCGCGTTTCGCACAAGGGGTAAATGAACATAGGAAAACGACACGCACAAGCAATCAAACAGCCTAATTAGCGATATACAACGACCAGTATAATTGACGAATCAAAATGAACCCCATGCCCATATTTTTTACAGAGCAAATCTTGTTAAATATTTATAATGATAAGTTTATTAACGTACATGAAGGTTTTGAAAATTGTGCAATATTCAACAACTTTATTGCCTGTGAATTGCCACTAAAAAGCGAACAGGAAAGACAAAAAAGGAATCTGTATATATGCGGCCATGCCCCTATGCCCCCCCCGGTGTGCCTGTCTGTCATTGTCATGTTGAATAACAGGCTTTGTGAAACAAAAAGAACTTGATGAAAAATAAACTACGATAAACACTTTTTATATAATCGAAAATTAGGCACTATTCAAATAGTTAATTTTCAATGCATGTCGGTACCCATACGCAATTACAATATTGGTCGCATTCCAATATCAATGTCCATTTACCAGTACACCAAATTGGTTTTATGGGCAGAATTGGTTTGATTGGTTTAATACAATTTAAAGCCAATAGCATGGGGTTTTTTTCTTCGGTTTGAGAATAGTTTGCCCAACCTAAAATAAAACAGGCGATAAGAAGTAATATTATTATTTTACTTTTCATAATGTTCTCCTTTAGTGAGCATTTAAGCGTTATGGGAAAATTGCTTTTTTCTGTTTCCCGTCTTTATCCGTGTAATTAAGTTTACCAGAATCCCTACCAGATCTTAAATATTGGAGTATTGCTTCTGTTTCTTCGACTGAACCACCATTAATCTGTCTTTTAACAATATAAATTGCATCAGGGATAAGTATATTTACATTTTTGAAATCTCTATACAATGTATCCAACCCCTCTTTCATTTGTCCAGTTGTAATTTTAGGCAACATGTATCGTACTAACAAGTTATTTCGGAAATTCCCTTCAACGTTGGACATGAAATTTCCCCATAGTTGTGTTTCCTCTTGTGTAAACATAATCTGCTTATTTTTTTCTTTTTTGTCCTGAGCAAGCAAAACTCTTTTAGCCAATTCTAATAGTTTATTTCCTTCTTGATCATTTTCATCTTCCACACCCCTAAATGCACCAATAGCAACATATGATGAGCCTATACCAAATCCCTGTAAAAAATTAATTTTCGCAAACTCATTTAAATTGTTCCATGCGGTTCCATTATTCTGACTTAAATCAAAAATAAATCCCGGACTTGCAGTCGTCCCAGAGTTTTTTAATTGCTGTTCTAATTCTTTCTTTTGGAGTTCAAGCCTCTCTCGCTCTAATCGCAACGCTTCATTTGCCCGGACATTTTGTTGCCCTTGATTATAATTCTGAAAGAAGTCTTGAACTCCGTTTGCAAATCCCCCCCCGGCACCGGATATGCCACCGCTCCATGCGTTTGGTGTAAATAGGAAAAGCAACACGAATAAAATAAAAAAGGCTTTTTTCATTTTTTTGCCTCCAAGTATTTATAAAAATGCTTCTGATTGTGATTTACGGACGTTTAAAATAATACGCTGATAAACTGGTTTGTCAATCCCCCGAAAGAGTGGGGATAAAAAAAGCGTTTTTTCATAGTCTTTAATTTGCCAATGCTTCCCCGCAAACCCTTTACAGGACTGCATTTCATTGACACTCTACTTGGTATTGGTATTGGTAAAACTATAACTATAACTAAAACTAAAACTATAACTTTGAGTATTGGTATAACTAAAACTAAAACTATATGTCTTATTGTATTCTATCTTTAAGATAATCTATGATTGAATAATGGAAAGCTTCAGGCTTGAAAGTGCCGTCTTTAAATTTCGGTTTTACGATTCTGACATACGCCTCGAAATAACCGCTGATAAAAATCAGGGGTGACATTCTGTCTTCCCGGGACGGTTTAATATTCCCGTTAGCAATTACCCATTGTTCGTAATATTTTGAACCGGACGGGACTTTTTTAAATTCCTTGCCTGTTTTTGTGTCAATAAGATTTATGGCCATAAAAAGTTCCGTTCCCTCATACTGCGCCGGACTGGTGATCTTAAATGTCACAATCAGTTTTGGCGTTCTGTTATGCAAATATACCTTTTCTCTTTTTATGCCACGGACTTTATAAAACCCTTCAGGAATAAGCGGACGGCTATCATCCGCCTCAAAGCCATCATCTTGCATTTGTGCAAATTCATGCAACTGCTGTGTGCTTAATCGTTCCGCAACAAGCATTATTTTCACCTCTTAGTAAAATTATTTTATCTTCAAAAGTTCCACTTAAAAGTAAATCAATCTTAAATTCTATTTCGGCCAGCGTTCCCATTTGTTCAGCGAAACACGCTGCCCCCTGTTCTGTTAATGCGCCCGGATTTCTTTTTACTGACACTCTAACGTTGTGCAACTTCCGGGACTGCTGACAAAGATTCTCATAAAGATTATTGACTGCCGCCTCATAGTTTTTCTGAATCTGCTTTTCTCTTTGGATTGCCGGGTTAACTTTGACGGGTGCGCCCCTGCTGATTCCTAGATAGATAAGAGCCTCTGGAAACGAAATTCCCTTCAGCTTCATAATGAAGGTGATAACATCCCCATTTTCGCCGCAACCCCAACAACGGAAAGTCTGTTTTTGCTCATTGACCGTAAATGAGGGTGTGCGTTCATCATGAAAAGGGCATAGTGCTTTTCCACGCTTCAGTTCAATGCCTTCTTGTTCAATAATACGCCTTATGTCTGGCTTGTTTTCCATTGATTATTCTCCAGCGTTTCAAAATATCCGAACTCTCTATTTTTTCCGTTTCTAAATATTTAATTTTATTGATTAATAGTGTACGAAAATCACGCCCCTTGTGTGTTTGTATTCTCATTCGTACACCCTGCATATTTATTAAGCACCCATTGAGGGAAATTTTCTGTCTTAAACCAGTATTGAACAGAGCTTGCTTGTGCGTTTATTTCCCTTGCCACTTTACGGATTCCCCGGCGTTTAATTTGTGTCACTAGCTTTTTTTTGATTTCGTCATTGTCTTTAAGTTTCTTATCGTAACCGATTAAACTGGCTTGAACGCAATAGGCACACGTTATTTCGTCCGTACATTCACACGGCGCGGGGTGTCCGTTTATGGAAATAATTTTGGGTGCAATGAATTTCATAATTTTAATTTCGTTCATTAGGTCACCTCATCATTTCCAGCTTTTCTTTTCTTGTGATTCTGCCTTGACAATATCAATCACTTTGGAATTTTCTATTGCCTCTTTGATCTTCCAAGCAAAAAGCTTCTCTCTCAATTCTCTGATTTCGTTTTCGGTTTCTTCGATTAAATGCCGCTTGAATAGAATCTTACCTTCAATAATATCTTTTTCGTTTATTCTTCCATTCATGGTTACACCTCATCAAATGTAATGCGGCGGCCTTCGATGAAAGAAAGAACGTCAGACGTTTTATAACGGACAGAACGCCCGGAAGCCCCCATTTTGTAGTAAGGTAAATTGCGCCGACAAAATCTGTCATTGCGTAAAGTCGAAATTCCCCTGCCGGTGATTGCCGCCACTTCTTTTTCATTCAAATACGGTTTGTTCAAAAGCTCTTTTACTTCCACGTTTGTTTTTCTCCTTTCAAAAATAGTTTTGTTGTTTGCAAAAAATAAAAAACCACGAAAGACCTTTGAAAAGGTAATTCGTGGCTTACTGGCTACTGGCTTACTGGCTTTTACTGGCTCGCCCAATTTATTAGAAAAATTTTACTGCATAATATACCCGCCGTTTTTTGTTCTCGTTACCTTGTATTTTTTAGTCAGACCATTTCTAGCAATCTCAAAATAAACAAGAGTCTTATTACCACTCGAAATAAATTCAAAAAAATCCTTAACGTGAATTACTGGTATTTCATCGTCAATATTTATGCTTATTCTTTGATCCATAATCACCTCTGATTATAAAATATTATGCTGGGGAAATGCCGCTTGACTTTTCTTAATGATTTCTTTAGAAAGTAAGAAAAGGGTGCTTAACGGCATACTTTTTAGAGGGTTCTTGAAGTGGTTTCCTAGGCCTAGATTCAAGAGCCCCTTTTTATTTCTTAACTAACTTACTTTGCTGTCTTGTTAATTACAAATTACATTTCTATAAATCAACCCAGATGTCAAATGGTCTGATTGTGGAGCTATTGTCAATAGTTGTGTATGGGATTTAGGCGGCGATCCGTTTTTCTTCA
>ENA-UOWO01006137-UOWO01006137.1-activated-sludge-metagenome-genome-assembly--contig:-NODE-6137-length-12385-cov-4.440389_pt1 | contig 12385 bp, 10 predicted proteins | sample MGYA00238148_ERZ761564 | MGnify/ENA primary metagenome ERZ761564 (study PRJEB28885, sample SAMN05720194) | activated sludge metagenome | isolation source: Anaerobic digester | place: USA...
AAAATAACGGTTAACGCGGGTTGGCAGCGTGAACTGGCCAGTTACCAGACTACCAACTCCACGAATACCGTATCAGACTCCATCACGTTGGCGCCAGTATGGCAAATTAGTCCAATCACGTCACTGAGTGGGCAGTATCGCTACATCATTCGTCGCGACAAGGGCAACCCGAGTGGCTTGGCCAGCAACCGCAAAGACAATACGCGTGAAACATCAATTGTTTACAGTTGGCGGCCTAGGCCATTTGTCTCGTTAAGTGCTTCAATCGCACATTCGCAGCGCAGTTCAAATGTGGCCAACGTGGGCTATTCTGACAATTTGGCTACGCTATCCGCTCAATTGAGCTTCTGAACTTCTGAATGCACCTGTGCCGTGACATTTGTCACGCCATAGAGCAGCTTGGTGAGCATCTTCGCGCTCGACCATCAAGCATAATTGGCCTAAGAGTTTTTCACATCTAAGGCAACATGTTTTCTCGCCATCCTGGCGCCCGATTGTTTGGCGCTGCTGCTATTGCTTTAATGACATCCGTTCTCATCAGTGGATGTGGGAAGAAAGACGTTACTTCCACTCAAGTGGTGGCTAAAGTTGATGGCGAAGAAATTTCAGTACATCAAGTTAACGCGGTACTGTCAAAGTCTGTGGGCGTAACACCTGAAAATCTACCCAATGCCAAACGCGAAATTCTGGATCGCTTGATCGAGCAACAAATCGCAATCAATGATGCAACGTCGAAAAAACTCGACCGCTCTCCTGAAGTAGTCGCAGCTATTGAAAATGCCAAACGGGAAATCATCGCTCGATCAATACTTGATCAGATCGCGCTTGCGCAGCCCAAGCCTACCGATGATGACGCGAGACAATATTTTGCAGAACATCCAGAGTTGTTTTCCCAGCGCCGCCTTTTCAATTTGCAGGAAATCACTCTGCGTAAGCCCGCAACGGACATTTCTGAGATAGCCGCAAAGGTCGCATCGGCAAAAACCATTGAAGAGCTATCAGTTTGGTTAAAGGAAAAGAATATCGAGTTCGCTGCGAACGCGGGTACCCGCGCTGCCGAACAGATTCCACTTGAAGTGTTGCCGAAGTTACAACAGTTTAAAGACGGGCAGATGGCCTTGATTGAAGGAAACGATGCATTTTTTATCATGCGCGTCGTTGCATCCAGACTTGCGCCCGTTGAAGAGTCGCAGGCTTTACAGAAGATCAAGATGTTTCTGTTCAACCAACGGGGTGCCACTGCAATCAAACGAGAAAGAGCTCTGCTCAAAGAAAAGGCCAAGGTGGAATATCTAGGAGAATTTGCTGGAGGCGAGGCGGCGTTTAAGGCCAGGGCCGAAGCGGAAGCCACTGCGGCCTTAGAGGCTGAAGCTCAGGCCAAAGCCAAGGCGGTTGCCGACGCTGATGCGTTAGCAAAGATAAAAGCAGGCGAAAAAGCCGCCATTCAGGCTGAGTCTGAGGCACAGTCCAAGGCACGGGCAGAGGCTAAAGCGCTCTCAACCAGTAATCAGAAACCGGCCGATCCACCGGCCACTGTCAACCTCGAAAAAGGAATTAAGGGGCTCAAATGACAAACACCATATTTTCCCGCCTGCTTGGCCGTTTTGCCGGGCTCTTGCTCGCAACCGTTTGCATAACTGGCGTTAATGCCCAGGACAAAATATTTGAAGACAAACTGGGTGCCGGCGACAGCATCCGAATTCAAGTCTTCCAGAATCCAGACTTGTCTCTTGAGACCAAAATTCTCGAGACTGGCAGCATTACTTATCCGCTGATTGGCTCCGCCAAACTGGCAGGATTAACAATCCCGGAGGCCGAGAAACTGATTGCCCTGTCGCTCAAGACCGGGGGGTTTGTTCAGCTGCCTCAGGTTACGGTGACGTTGGTTCAAGCCAGACGCAAGCAAGTCTCAGTTTTGGGGCTGGTGGGGCGTCCGGGGCAATTCCCACTTGAAACAGCGAACACGCACCTGTCTGATATTCTGGCTATTGCAGGCGGTGTTTCTCCTGCGGGCTCAGACATTGTCATCGTCACCGGAGTCAGAGACGGAAAACCCATCCGCAAAGAAATTGATATTGCGGCCACCTACCTGGACGGAAAACCCGCGAACGACATGGTATTGGCCGGTGGCGATGTGGTTTATGTGCATCGCGCCCCGGTGTTTTATGTCTATGGCGAGGCACAGAAGCCCGGCTCTTTTCGCCTAGAGCGCAATATGTCTGTCTTGCAGGCTTTGGTTACAGCAGGTGGCCCGTCTGCACGAGGGACTGAGCGCAGACTTCGGCTGACCCGTCGTGGCCCCGACGGTAATCTGAAAGAAATGTCTCCAGATCTCAATGAACTTGTCCAGCCTGACGACGTGATTTTTGTGCGTGAAAGCCTGTTTTAGGACACCATCCAATGACGCCGAAGCAATTTCTACTAGTCCTATTTGCGCATCGTTACGTCGCTGCTGCTGTATTTTTCCTGGTGGCCGCGGCGGGTATTGCAGTTACCCTTCTGACACCTAAAAGTTACATTGCAACGACCGATCTCCTGGTTGATGCCAGGACGGACCCCATTGCGGGAGCGCCTACCCTTGGGTCACCAAACTACCTGGCAACGCAAATAGCAATTATTCAAAGTGAGCGGGTCGCCGTGGGCGTTGTCAAACGCCTGCGAATAGCTGATACACCCGTTCTTGTTGAGCAATGGAAGACCGCTACAGAAGGAAAACTCCCTCTTGAAAACTACTACGCCAATCTGTTGAGGAAAGGCCTGCTTGCGGACCCGCTGAGGGGCAGCAACGTCATCAGACTTACGTATGAGGGAAGCGATCCCAAATTCGTAACGGCTGTCGTCAATTCCTACGCCCAAGCGTACCTTGATTTGACAGTTGACCTTCGGGTAGAGCCTGTCCGGCAATATGCCAACTGGTTTGACGAACGACTCAAGACCCTTCGCGACAATGTAGAAGCGGCTCAAGCCAAACTGTCTGACTTCCAGCAAAAGAATGGCATCGTTGCCAACGATCAGCGTGCAGACCAGGAGACACAAAGACTTGATGCACTGGTTGCGCAGCTGGTAGCAATTCAAGGTGAGAATATGGCAATCAGTAGCCGTCAAAAAACATCAGGCGGCGAGCTGTCACCTGATATCCAGGCGAGCACTTCGGTGCAAGCACTCAAGTCTGCCTTGAATCAGGCTGAGGCAAAGATGAGTGAGATGCGCATTAACCTTGGGGCCAATCACCCCACTCGAATCCAGCTGGAAGGTCAAATCGCCGAACTGAAACAACAACTTGACGAAGAAATGCGCCGGGTGTCAGGTGGAACAACCGTCGCCAAGACCACTTCCGGTCTACGTGAAGCTGAGCTGCGTAGCGTTATTGCCGCACAAAAGTCGCGCGTATTGTCATTGAGGCAAGAGCGGGATCAAATTGCAGTGTTAGCGCAAGATGTTGAAGCGGCGAAACGAATCTACGATTCCGTCTTGCAACGCAGCAACCAGTTGAATCTGGAAAAACAGACCGATCAGGCCAATGTATCGATACTCAGCCCAGCCGTTGAACCGAATGTTCCGGCGCGACCGAATGTTCCAAAATATCTGGCGGCAGCTTTTGTGGGCGCCGTGGCGGCGGCCCTTGCAGCGGCTCTGGGGATTGAGTTTCTTGACCGCCGGGTTCGCACAATCTCAGACATCATGATTGAAGACGTTCCCATGTTGGGCGTCATTGAACGCCACGAAGAAAAATATACAGTTGCGGAGCGCATATCCCTGTTTGCCAAATTTTTCACCAAACGGAAGAAGCGTAAACAATTTGAGGCGGCCAGCCGTCTGGCGGGGTTGGCATGAGTGATTCAACTTTTCATTCTTCGCTGTTCCCTAGCGACGTAGACATTGATCTTGAAGACCCTACCGGTGGGCCTGCTGGTCGCTCTAGCAACAAAAGGTCGATTGGCACCATCCTGGTAGATGCTGGCGTGCTCAGCGAGGATAACGCTCACCGGGTCATGGAATACCAGCGCGAACACAAGCTGCGGTTTGGCGAGGCTGCCATTCAGCTGGGGCTCATCAGCGAAGGCGATATACGCTACGCGCTGTCATATCAGTACGAATACTCGTATTTGCCAAGGTCCAGTGGCAAGACGACGAACGACGAGCTGGTTGCCGCCTACAAGCCGTTCAGCCATGAAGTTGACCAGCTGCGCGCCATTCGCAGCCAGCTCATGCTGCGCTGGTTTGACAAAAAGGTGGAACGCCCGATGCTCGCCATCGTGGGCGCCGGGCGGGCGGAAGGGGGTAGCTACCTGGCTGCCAACCTGGCAATCGTATTTGCTCAAATGGGTGAGCGCACCCTTTTGATTGACGCAGACATGCGGGCGCCACGCCAGCACACGCTGTTTCAGCTCAACAACCAGCTGGGGTTTTCAAGCCTGTTGGCAGGCCGATCGGACGTTGCCAGTGCGGTTATGCGTATCCCCTACATCGACAATCTTGATGTTTTGCCCGCAGGGCCAACACCCCCGAACCCGCAAGAATTGCTGAACCGTGCGAACCTGCTCGAGTTATTCAATTACGCTGCCAAGGCCTACGACATTGTCTTGATAGATACATCATCGCTCAGCAGCGGGGCTGACGCCATGATCGTCGCCAGCCGCGCCGGAGCAGCGCTTGCCGTCGCGCGGGCCAATGAGACGAAAGTTTCCGCATTTACCGAGCTGGTTAATGAACTCAAACGGTCCGGGATTAATGTGGTGGGGTCTGTCCTTAATAATCCACCTCTCATCGACGTTGCAGGCTAGTGTCATATTTCTTGCGATAAATGGCGATGCGTCCAGGAATTGAAATTGCCTGATGGATTATTTAAATAATCTCAAGGCTCTATTAATCATCTTGGTGATTGCAGTCTCGGTATTTGCAATCGCAAAGCCAGTATGTCTTCGTTTTATGGAAAACGAGGATTTCATCCTGCGGCGAAACGTGTGGTACACACTAACCATCTCGGCTTTTCTAAGCCCGAGCATTTGGCTATATTTCTTAATTGCAGTGCCGGTAATGACTTGGGCAGGCCAGAAGGATAGCAATCCCTTGGCACTATACGTCATTTTGATGTATGTAATCCCGCCTTATGAAATAGACCTGCCCACTGTAATCGTGAATGACTTATTTGCCCTAAGCAACATTCGAGTTCTTGCCTTTACAGTACTTCTCCCTCAAGCTTTCAAATTACTAAATTCAGATAAAAAGTTAAAAAATCGGTACGGGATTTTTGACTTTGGAATTGTGGCTTTCGTATTTCTCCAACTTATATTGCTACTGCCATACGAGTCTATTACCAACACCATGCGCCGCGGTGTACTAATGGCACTAGATATTTTGTTGGTCTATTATGTTGCCAGCAGAGGTTCGTCGAATCGCCGTGCACTAGGCGAAGTAATGTGTGTATTTGCTTTAAGTTGCATGATATTTGCACCCATTGCCGTCTTTGAATCAATTAAAACCTGGTTGCTATATGTTGAATTGGCAGATACATGGGAAGTATTCAGTCCACGCAACTACCTCTTGAGGGCGGGTGTCTTGCGCGCCCAAGCATCAACTGGACACTCTCTAACTCTTGGTGGGTTAATGGCAATAGGATTCGGCTTCTGGCTCTACTTGGGTAAGTCGTCCAATTTAAAAAGAGCTCAGTTTGCGATGGGATTCGCCTGGATCTGGATGGGGTTACTTGCTGCGTATTCGAGGGCCCCATGGGTCGCAGCAGTAATCTCGTATCTCGTATATATCTTATTAAACCCAGGCCGCATTCAGAATTTGTCCAAGATTTTTCTGGCAGGGTCTGTCGCTCTGGGAGCACTTTTAATGTCTCCTTTGGGAGACCGCGTAATTGATAGCCTGCCAATTGTTGGAACTATCGATGAGGATAACGTTATATATCGGCAACGTCTGGTTGAAAAGTCCTGGGAATTGATTCAACAAAATCCAATATTTGGAGATCCATTTTTCATGGAAAAAATGGAGGACCTGCGCCAAGGTGAGGGTATTATAGACTTGGTCAACGCCTATGCCTCAGTCGCTCTAGGTACAGGTATTGTTGGACTGATACTCTTTACTCTTCCCATTCTATTGGGGTTAATACGTTCGTTAATTTTGATCCGAAATTTTTCAGACAAAGACAATAATTTAGCGGCGATCGGAACTGTACTCGCAGCAACTGTGGTTGGTTACCTGTTTTTAATTGGCTCCGGAGGTATTGGCCGAGGGCAGGGATTTTATCTGATCTCCGGATTAATCATTGGCTATACAAAAATTAGTCAAACGCGACAAAGTGGACAAGTCGTATAAATAATTGAGAACTAGTCACCAAGCAATTATTTGAACTTGGCCTTCAATCCCAAGGCCCGTTGCTCAATAAGATGCCAAGAAGCAAACGCAAGAAAAAATGTGATTGCGAATGATGTGCCCATCATTTGATAGGGTCCAATATCGCGCCAAACATGCACTAGTGCTTGTTGCACCGGAAAAGCGTATATATATATTCCGTATGAATAATCACCATAGGAGTTAAATCTACGAATTATCCCTGCGGGAACTAGAGCAAAATATATCACCAAATATGGCAGCGAAAGTCTATATAGAATGTCGAACGCTATGCGGTGCTGAACAGCCGCCACAAGAAGTGCAATTACTAGTATAAAAGCAAATGCGTGTGACGCCCTTATCCGATTCTGAAGCACTCGCACGGCTGCACCTGAAAAAAACATGGCGCCCAAATAAATCAAGCCACTTTGCGCCCCATCTAAAAAATATATAAGACTTAGCCCTGTACCGACAACTGCGATTGATACACAGGCCGCTGACAACCATCGAGCCTTATCGAGACGAAGCAAACCCAGACCGATCCATATGGCAGCCAGTACCAAATACATTTTAATTTCTACAGGCAAAGACCACAATGATCCATTAACTGCCAATCCGGGATTTCCGAAAAACGCTCCAGGCAATGTCCAGACAAGACCTGAAATTAACACGGCATTACGCACTAAAAATTTCCATGTACCCGGGTCGGAAAAAAAGGCAGTGAAGCTGAAACTGGTAAACCACAGGCCTATTGCCAATGTCGTCACCGCCAACGACACCCAAAGCCCGGGGAATATACGTAGTGCACGGGCAAATATAAATTCTCTTAAATTCTTTCTGAACAACAGGCTACTCGTAACCAGATACCCGCTGGCAATATAGAAAATATCGACGGCTACCGAACCCAAAGTTATCCCTAGCGCGGTTCGGAGTGGCTCAGAGTCAGATCGACCGGTCGATATTGCGAAGCTGTGCGTCACCAACACAAGTGAAGCGGCGACGAATCGAAGCAGATTGAAATTATTATTATGCCCAATTGCATAATCGTGAAAATATTTGCCAACTTTCATAATTTACGCACAGATCTCACTAGTGTCCTGACATGTAAATTCGCAGACTAGTTTTTATTAGTTCAATTACGCCAGACATTTTCAAACCGATGAGCCAACAAACGGAGAATACGGAAATTGCGTAGCAAATCATAATCATCTCGTTCCGAAAATTTATCAACTTGCCCAAACTACGTTGGTACCACAAGAAAGCAACCAGGGGCGCCACATCAAATGCTGCTGCGAAGACAAATCCATGAAAGCCCCAATAATGGAACCCAATCAGACTGGCTGGCACCAGCCAAAGCAATCGTAGTAAATTACCAATCAGCACCATTTTGGGATTGCCCGCAGCAACCAACAAGTTTTCGGATGGGCCTGCAAATGCCAGCAATACACCTCGCAGGCAAAAGGCCTGAATTACCACTGCTGCCCCTGCATACCTTGCGTCAAATAACAGCTGAATAATTGGAGAAGCCAACCCTGCCACAATTGCAGGTAGCGCAATTATTAACGCCAATAATTTGTAATTCTCTTTATAATAGCGGTTAGCAACATTATCCGGGTCTTCACGAAAATATTTGGCACAACGCGGGTACAGCACCATGTGATTGATACGCGTGCCCAAACTTTCAACTGGGCCAGCTATACCATTAGCAACGCCATATAAGCCCATTAATCTCAAGTCAAATAATTTCAGGAAAATAATCTTGTCAAATTGACTTACAAATATCGTTACAATACTGGAAGGCGTTACATACTTTGCAAAACCAAAAATCTCTTTTACGGCATCCTTCTCAAGCATGAACTTGGGCCATACACGGTCAGTCCGGATGTAACTTATGCTGACTACGCACAGGGTATTCAGGATCATGCCGAAAATCATTCCGTAATGGTCCCGGGAAAAATATGAGTATACGATGACGAAAGTGGTAGAGATACAAGCGCTAATCAATTCAGCATAACTTATTACCCTTGATCGCTGATCTCGCATTGCCAACAGGAATGTCATTGATTCCACAGCTTTAATCAGAAATGTAAGAGAAAATATTCGCAGACTTAACTCCAGTAGGGGTGTCTGATACCAGTTGGCGATCCAGGGGGCCGCGAAAAATAGTATTGCGGCGTTAAGCAACCCTTTTAAAAAGCGGACGCTCCAAACAGTGTGTAAAAAAGCGGGGTCTCGTCCTCTTGCGTGGCGTACCAGAAGTGCCGTCGCACCAATATCAGAAACCATCTCCAGCACGTAGGCTGCCATCGACATCATGACAACTATTCCGTATGCTTCCGGATACAGTATTCTGGTCAGCGTAACGCTGCTGATCAGGCGCACTAGAGAGATGCCCGCAAAGCACCCTACGGTGGCAACCAGTTCCCCTCGCCAGTCTATTTTTGCAAACTCTCGTTGCAGTCTTTGGCGATTCACAAACGTTAACCAATTCACCAAGAATACCCAGTCATGATTAGGCGGACATAAAGGCGTAGTAGCGCGTCAAAAGGCCCTTCAATGGGTCGGCGACAACGCATGTTGATAGGCCAGGAGTGTCGCGTCAGTCATGGCTGCAGAAGAATGCCTCTCCAAAACATATTGCCGGGCCAGCTTCCCCATATTGGCGGCAAGTTGGGGGTGGTCAATCAAAACTCCCAAGGCGTCAGCAAGTGCGACCTCATTTGCGCACTCAAACAATTTCCCGGTTTTGCCATCCTCCACAATCTCTGCTATCCCACCAGAATTTGAAGCCACAACTGGACAGCCCTGCAACATAGCCTCCAACAATGTGTAGGGTTGATTTTCCCAGCGCGATGCCACGACCGTAACGAATGCCTCACAGCGCAGCTTTTCAATCTCGGATGGGGAGCGCCGCCCAAGATAGTTTATGGCGGCTTTTTGCGAAGTGTCGAATAGCTGGTCCAGATATGGCCCCATACTTAAAGTGACACCGTGGTCGCCCGGCAAACCATTGTCAGGCCCGACAAATACGAGCTTCAAATTACCATGTCGCGCCAACAGCAATTTAAATGCTTTCAATACAATGTCTGCGCCCTTTACCTCATCGAAACGGCCAACAAACAAAATAGCATTTTTGTCGCAATGATTTGCATCCCAAAGCGGAAGGTCTGTCCGGCCCACGATCGAATTTACAACCTGACACGCATATTCCGGGTGCAAGCCGTATCGCGCGATTGTCTGATCAAGCGTACATTGAGCTGGCGAAATGATGGTGCGAACATTGAATAGCGCCCGCCCCTCACGTTCGATACGCTTCGCCTTCGCCAAGTCAGGAGCTGGCCCAAGCGGAGAAACCAAAAAAGTAGGCCCATGCAATTTGACTACGGTTGGAATTCCAGACCGAGAGGCAACAGTGCCACACCAGCCAAATGACTCCTCTATTTCCACCACATCCACAGGAGCACGCCTGTGAATTTCTCCCAACGCTTTCGTGATCATTCGGCCCCAATTGCTACTGCCCCAATGTTTGTACCCCAACAAACCCATCAAACGCACCTGAATTCGAAAGAGCACAGAGGCTTTAACTTTGACCACGTCCACCACCAAAGAATCTTCCGGGTGCAGCTGAGACACAAGTAAGGTAACTTCATGACCACGGTCACGCAACTCGTTTCTTAGGTGATTTACGTACGTCACAATGCCACTGGCAAAACGTTGTGGAGGCCAGGCAGGACAAACAAGAACTATGTGCATATTTTCGGAATAGTGACAAGACGATCCCAGTTTTCATCATCCAGCATGGTAACAACCTCAATCCCGGAAAGACCCATTTGAACTTTGCTTCAAAATTTTATTTGCTGGTTGTGCGAACTTTTACACTTATTCAAGTGAATAGCAGCGCCGTAAGCGGCTTGATGCCATACACAATAAGCGACTTATTCAATGAGACAATCCCGAGTCTATGGACGTTAGCACTATCGTTGTAAGTTACAACACAGCCCACCTTTTGCCCGAGATGATGGGAAAATTGGAGGCAGCCTCCAATGGTCTCGCGGTGGAGACGATCATTATTGACAATGCGTCCAGTGACACATCAGTTGACCTCATTCGTGCCCAGTTTGCCGACTGCACTTTGATCGTCAACCCCAGCAATGTGGGGTTTGGGCGGGCCAACAATCAGGCGCTGCCACTGATTCGAGGCGAATTTGTGCTGCTGCTCAATACCGATGCGTTTGTTTGCCCAAATTCACTGGCTCAGACTGTGGCCTATATGCGGGCCAACCCCAAATCCGGCATTTTGGGGGTCAAGCTTGCGGGTAGAGACGGGCAATTGCAACCGTCGGCCCGTTTCTTCCCAACGCCATGGAATGCTTTTGTGCACCGGGCCGGGCTGCAAAAATATTTCAAGGGCACTGGCATGGTTGACAGTGAAAACTGGAACCACCAGAGTGCCATGCAGTGTGACTGGGTGCCGGGCTGTTACTTCCTTATTCGAAAAACCGTCATTGACCAGGTCGGCCTTTTTGACCCGCGTTATTTTTTGTACTTTGAAGAAGTGGACCTTTGCTTTGCAGCAAAAAAGGCGGGTTGGGATGTGGTTTCATTTCCCGATGTTACTGTCGTTCATATCGGCGGCGAAAGTGCCAAATCTGATGGCGCCATAACGAAGAGTGGCAGGCAACTGCAAGCGTTGCAAATTGAGAGTGAACTTCTCTATTTCAGAAAGAACCATGGTGCCGCAACCGTTCTGGCCGATGTGGTGCTCAGTTCATTGGCAGATTTGCTGTGCGTGTTCAAGCAGTTCTTCAAAACCAAAAACCAGCAGGCCATGTCTTCGTATTTTCAGCACACGTCGTTGATGTGGACGTTATTCGTCCGCACGCGTTGGGGCAGCACGCCCACACGATAAGCCGCATATTGAGCTGTTCTTGATCCCCGCGCACGCCATGCAGTCAGATTTTGCTGTGGTCATCATCGGGCGCAATGAAGGCAGCCGCCTTGAAAAATGCATCGCCTCCGTTCGCAGCCATGCGGGCAAAGTTGTCTATGTAGACTCCGGCTCCACCGACAACTCAGTCGCCCTATCGACCAACATGGGCTGCGAGGTTGTCAACCTGGACATGCAAATTCCGTTCACCGCAGCACGCGCCCGCAACGAGGGGTTCGCCCGGGTTATGCAATTGGCACCGAGTACGGCGTTTGTGCAATTCGTGGATGGTGATTGTGAATTGGCGCCTGGCTGGATGATGGAGGCCATCGCATTTCTACACGCCCACCCCGATGTAGCAGCCGCCTGCGGCCGGCTGCGTGAACGCCATCCCGAGGCCAGCATTTACAACCGGCTGTGTGACCTAGAGTGGAATACGCCAGTTGGCGAAGCCAAAGCATGCGGCGGCATTGTCATGATGCGCACTCAGGCTTTTTCCGCAGTGCAAGGGTTTCGCGCAAGCCTGATAGCGGGCGAAGAACCTGAACTGTGTGTAAGGCTACGGGGAGCTGGATGGCGGATCTGGCGTCTGGGTAAGGAAATGGCCTTGCATGACGCCGCCATGACCCGTTTTGGGCAATGGTGGAAGAGAACCAAGCGCGCTGGCTATGCCTTTTCCGCAGGCGCGGCACTGCATGGCGCGCCACCTGAAAGGCACTACGTGCAGCAGCGTAATCGGGGGTTGGCGTGGGGCCTGGCCCTGCCAATAGTGATTGCAGCCTGCATGTTGTTGTGGACACCCTTGGCTATCTTTTTGGTGCTTGCCTACCCGTTGCAGATTGCCCGGTTGGCACTCAAAAGTAAGCAGGACCCGCCTGTGGCCTGGCTTCGTGCAATATTTCTGGTCCTTGGCAGATTCCCTGAAGGACTGGGCAGCCTCAAGTACTTCATTGACACCTCGCTAGGCAAACGGGGCGCCTTGATCGAATACAAGTAGCACGCCACACATCATGGCCATTGCTTACCTGTCGCCTGCCCTGCCCGCTCTCTCGGAAACCTTTGTCTATGAGGAGTTGCTGGCCGTAGAGCGCCGCGGCATAACCGTGATACCTGTCGCGG
>ENA-UOWO01006138-UOWO01006138.1-activated-sludge-metagenome-genome-assembly--contig:-NODE-6138-length-12384-cov-4.889204_pt1 | contig 12384 bp, 13 predicted proteins | sample MGYA00238148_ERZ761564 | MGnify/ENA primary metagenome ERZ761564 (study PRJEB28885, sample SAMN05720194) | activated sludge metagenome | isolation source: Anaerobic digester | place: USA...
CCTAAATTCATATCTTTATACGAAGTCCCTGCCCGCACAACAGGGTATAAGACTTCCTCGACATCTGTCATGACTTCAAGCAGACAGGGGCCCGAGGATTTCATAAATAAGTCAAGCCCTTCGGACAACTCGCTACGGGAAGTAATTCTTTTTGAGAATTTGTACTGGCAGTGTTTAGCCAACTCAGAAAAATTCACATCAGATTTTCTTTCAGTGGCAGAGTGCCTTTTTCCATAGGACACATCTTCAAGATTCCTTACCATGCCATCACTTCGGTTGTTAAGAAGAAGTATTTTAATCGGCAAGTCAAGTGAACCGATTGTATGCAATTCCCCCATATTCATTCTGAAACTGCCATCCCCATCAATAACGATGACAGTCGCGTCAGGATTTGCGTAATATGCGCCTATCGCGCTCGGCATCCCAAAACCCATAGTGCCAAAACTTCCGGGTGTAAGAAATGACTTTGGCTTGCTCATCCGCAGATATTGAGCCGCTAAAAGTTGATGATTGCCTACGCCTGTTGCAATTATTGTGTTGTTATCTACAAACGTGCTCATAAGGTCGAGCACTTCCGCCTGATGAATCAATTTTCCGTCCCGGCAATAATTCAACGGCCATGTTTTTTTCAGCTGGACTGCATATTGAATCCAATCATCAATGGCTATTCTTATATTCTTGCGCTTTGCATAATCAGTCAAATCATTAAGAGCACTGGCGGCATCACCAATAAAAGAAAAATCAGGGTTACGCTCATTTCTTATTTGATGGACTTTCTGGGTATTAATATCTATATAGGCAATTTTAGCTTCAATAGCAAACCCCACCTTTTCCGCTACACGGTCATCCCAGCGAACGCCAACAGCAAAAAAGAAATCATTTTTCTGGATTATTTTATTAGCGTAAGGCGTTCCAAACATGCCTAATAACCCTAAAGAAGATGGCGCGTTTTCGTCAACAACTCCTTTGGCCATTAAGGTATTAACAGAAGGGATATTAAAAAGAGAATTAAATTTGCGTATGGCATCGCTTCCATCTTTTGAATTAAGGCCTCCGCCTAAATATAATAATGGGCGTTTTGCTTCTGTCAGTAGTTTAAAGAAATGCTCGCACTGTTTTTCGGAGAAATGCCATTCATTGCTATACACTGTTTTAAACCTATCAAGATTGTTGCCAGCGTATTTGTTAATACTCTGTTGAAGATTGATTGGAATATCAATAACAACTGGCCCGGGCTTTCCCGATTTTGCCAAGAAATAGGCGTCTTTAATAACGGACTCAATATTGTCGATGCTGTCCACAAGAACAACCTTCTTGGCAGTAGGCCCGAAGACTGCGGATACGTCAATATGCTGAAATGAGTCAGTCCCAATTTTATGCTCGGGAACCTGCCCGGCGATTACAATCAATGGAATACTGTCAGCAAAAGAATCAGCTACAGCAGTTAAAGTGTTGGTAATAGCAGGCCCGGAAGTCACGATAGCGACTCCGACGCTGTCGCTTGCCCGGGAATAACCGGCGGCGCTAAAAGCAGAAGACTGCTCGTTGGAGTTAACAACAATCTGAATAGAACTTTTCCCCAGCTCATCCATTACCGGAAGTATAGCTGCTCCCGTATATCCAAAGATGTGTTTTATCCCGAGGTCTTCCAGGCTTTTAACTAAAATTTCTGCGCCGTTCATTGAATGCTCCTTCTTAATGAGTCCATTCGATAATTTTGATATTTTGTCCAATTTTTTTAATGATGGATTCTTTCATGTTTGGGCAAGCAAAACCAATAGGATTTCAAACTCAGATGGGCTCAGATAACCAAGCGTTGAATGATCCCGTTTACGGTTCTCCCAAAACTTCTCGGATTCATCTTTATCTCCTGTGTGGTCCATTTCATTGCTAAAGGGGCACAATACGTTTATTTTTGCCTGAGCCTCATCAACCTTACTTAAAATCTTTTTCATATGACCGCCACCTTACTGGCTTAAGAGTCAAGAAATTGCTACGAATTCAATTGTTTAAATATTTCACCTATCCAAGCCGGGGCATAACGAATATCGTTTATAAGCTGTTTTTTATCCTCGGCTGATAACTTTTTTTTAAGCGAATTAATAATCTTCTCGTCAATATTTCTTTGTTTCATGTAACGGAAAGCCTGAATAACCAAGCCGCTCACACGCCCGGCAGTCGCCATATTCTTTGGTGATGTCTTCTTAAACTTAATTTGCCAGTTGCCAACTTGAACCGCCCGGGTAGAGCCATTTGTTAATAAAACAATCTTTGCCGGTACTTGATCAGACAACCCCAGCAAGTTGGCCGCGTATGCTCCTGAAGGCTGAATCTTAAGATTATCTTTTTCAGCAAGCGCGGCGGTAACACGCTCAACGCTCGGCGGCGTTTCTTCAAAATCCGGATGTTTTCGTGGATAATCATAAAGTCCACGCGCTAATCTGCGGATATCTCCAGATCGAACCAGTCGGCTCAACGCCTGATCTACAGCGGCACGATTGCCAAGATCAAGAAAATGGCTTGGGGCAAATACCCATCCCTTTTTCTTGCCGATAATCCGGCGAAGGATTTTACTCTCAATGGATTCTGTCATATTTATCTCTTTTTATAGTCAGAAATAATATATTGCACTTCTGACAGAAAGTAAAGCTGTTTTTAAGCTCCTGCGCCTCGCCCGACCCTCACCCCACACCGGCTTCCAAGGACCCGTAGCCATATCTAGGAGCATAAAAAATCCCTATGACCGCACGTCTCGATACGACCATAGGGATGACTGATTATTACAAAAGGTTTTGTGACTTAAAGATATTCTCTATGATCGTCCTGGCAGTCTTGCCCGAGGGATTCTCGCCTCCGGCAATATTGCAGGCAAAAACGTAGGTCGTGCCGTCATGCTCCAAGAAGCCCACAAACCAGCCCAAATTCCATTTCCCGTCAGGCCCTGTGCCGGAGCCGGTTTTGCCGTAAAGCGTTCCTTTGGTGGTCTTCTCTACCCGCATGATATCGCGTAGTAGCACAATATTCTTTTCAGAAAACGGAAGCTTGCCATCCAAAAGCTTGTTTAAAAGAGCGACCTGTTCATCCGCGCTGATCTTGATAGATGTGGTTTCAGGGCGCGGAAGCCAGAAGATATCGATCCCGGCAGAAATATCCTGTGAGCCATAGCTGATCTTTCCAATATACTCCTTCATCCGGGCTTCACCGATCTGCTGTGCTAAGAGCTGGTATGCGGGGACGGCCGACACCCTAAACGCTTCGCGGAGCGTTAAATCCTGATTCCATCCCTCTATGTCACGCTTCACCCCATCCCATTTATACCACGATTCATCAGCGCCCTTTATGAGCCCAAGCTCAAGCCCGATGAGCGTATTGTAGATCTTGAATGTCGAGCACGGCGAAAGACGCCGGGCGCTAAGCTTCGGATCCGCATTGACAACCTCGCCGTTTGCCCGGTTATAAATCACCAGAGCCGCGTCATACCCCTGCAAAAAAGCTTGATCGATTTCCTGAGCAAAGGAAACCGGCCCCATAAACAAAAAACAGATGCAAAATACGGTTTTATTTATACGCATAAACCCTCTTTACTTTTCCGCTACAACAAGCATCTCAAAATCCCCTGTCGTCAGCTTGTCGTTCCTTGAGTACGCCCCGAGCTTGGCGCCGAAAATATCGATTTTTTTATACCCCAGTGTCTTTAACAGCCATGTGAGTTCACTTGGCACATAGTAGCGCTCGTTACAGGTTAATTCCTTTTTTGTCCCCGCATCGTCCTCGAACACGACGGTATTGTGGTCCCGGAACGTCATCAGATCGAAAGAACAATTTTTACACGCTGAATTGCCTTCTTGGGCCGCGGACTCATAAAATTCTTTGACGGAATGAAAAAGCGGAAATAACCCGTTCAATGTCGTGAATATAAACTTGCCCTTATCTTTTAACGCCTTTGTCGCGTTCTTCAATATTTCGTAATTCATCTCATCCGTTTCCATCAAAGAAAAACCGCCCTCACAGAGCATGATCGCCAGATCGAATGCGTCTTCAAAAGGAAGGTTGCGTGCGTCATGTTTCTGAAAATCGATTGTCACCCCTGCCTCTTTGGCTTTTTCCTTTGCCCTTGCAAGCTGTGAGTCGGACAAATCCACGCCAGTCACGTTATTATACCCCCTTTTCGTCAGTTCGAGCGAATGACGGCCGGTGCCGCAACCGATATCGATGATCTTTAAGGACTTATCGCGGCCGATTTCAGCTTCAATAAAATCGCATTCGCCCACAGTCCCCTGAACAAAGCATTCCTTATCGTATTTGCGGGCGTAATTCTCAAATAATGATTCGTACCATTGTTTCATTTGAATTCCTTTCAGGCTATTAGCCTATGCCTCTATTCGAATATCGCCTCGGCCAAGATTGTCATCGTCTTGCTGCAATCCTGCCACCGGCCAACCGTAGGTGGATATGTACACGCGTTTTTGTAGTTCGTTATTTTTCCTTAGGTTATGCATCTATATTTTTTATATTTATCTCCAAATGGGGATGAATGATTATGGTTTTTGTTAACTTTTAGTCTCCCGCATTGATACTTCCGACCAAAGCCCTGAGCAATATAGGATTTGCATACAATTATTTGAAGGGTAAAAGGAGCATGCCGCCTACATGTTGCCACTTTGCTTTTTTAAATGTTCCGATCCCATATGTTACCGATTTAATATCAGGTCGAGTCACAAAACTTTTAAATAAACGATCCCAAAAAGAAAAGATAGTCCCGTAGTTTGAATTTGTTTCACCCCATATTTCCGAATGGTGAATTCGATGCATCCGAGGCATAACGAAGAAATAATTTAAGAGATTATCCATTTTCTCTGAAAAAGCGATATTACTGTGGTGAAAAAGAATAACTGGCACCATGACCGTGTTATAAATAGCCAGGAAAGTAAAATCAAGCCCCAAAAGGCCCAATACAATCAAATTCAGACAATACGAAAAGATTATTTCAAGGGGATGAAACCGTACGGCTGTGGTGGAATCCATATTGGGGTCAGTGTGATGCATTCGATGGAAACGCCAAAGAAAATAAACTTCATGGTTGAGACGATGCCAGAAGTACATCCACAAATCGAACAGAATAATGCCGATCAGAATTTTAAAAACATTATGATTCATGGATGATAAAATACCAGCAAATTCCTTGCTGAACCATTTTAGCCATAAAGCAAAATAGGTGATACCGGCCAGGATAATCATTCGATTGATTGCGGCTATCCCTAAATTGTTCAGGGAGTGTTTGATCCTATATCCGGGATTTTTAAAAAAAGGGAAAAGATATTCCAGGGTAAAAATAAGGATGAACGAAATTAAAGCGATTGTTGAATCACGGCTCATTTAAACTCCAATCGTAAAACGTATATTTGATTCTCCACCTGGCCGCATCTTGGGAAAGGGGCGTCCCTTCTTCTTCAGACAGATAGCGGGCAATCCAACGTAAAACCGCTTCAGGCTTTCTTCCAAAATCTTCCTTAAACCATCCGAAAATGGGCGAAATGTTTGCTATTTTAGTTTCAAAATTAAATGAATTCTTCTTCTTTTGAGCAAGAAATATTCTGCCTTGACTATCGAGCTGCTGATCCAGTTTCTCGGCTTCATAGGCTTCATTTCTTAGGGGCGGGCAGCCTTTAGCAGCGCAGACAATGGCAAAGTGAATGCGGGGGTCTTTAAAAATGGGCCGCATAATTTTATGTTCAATATCGCTTAAAGAGGTTTTCTTGCCGTTAATGGTAACGATTTTTTTATCCCAAACGGTTGATTTAAGGACCATGCCCATCGCTAACCCGCCGGAGTGTAATTCATTGATGCTTTTTAGCGGATAATTATCACAAATGATCTTTAGCGTCCAGGCATTGTAAGCATTAATCCAAAAAGCAAGCTTCTCCTTCTCTGACTTAAGTGCATCGGGATTAACGTTAACAAGTTGGTCCAGATAATGCGCAAAATGAATATTTTTACATAAGGACTTATAGTCAACGGTTCCTTCAACGACGTGTTCATTGAGCGCGGCCGTAAAGAGATGGTGATTACTTTTGGCAAAAGATTGGCTTGTCGACAGAATAAGAAAAATCATTAAACCAATTAATCGCTTCATCTTATATACTCCTTCGCCAGTTTCCCGGGAGAAACGCCAGCCAGATATTTTAGGATCAAAATCCCGTTTCTGATTTGCTGTCTTATTGGGCCATTTTTCTTAAATTTTCTTGCTGAAGTGATAACTTTTGCGGGAAAAGAATGGATTCTTGTTTTCTTACGTGCTTGGCGCAAGAAATCCACGTCCTCAAAAAGCGGCCATTCCGGAAAACCGCCCAGCTCATCAAAGAAATTGCGCCTAACGACAATACACTGATCGCCAAAACGCGTAAGGAGTGAATCGAAGCGCGTTAAATATCCGCATAATTTTAAAAACCAATTATCGCTATCGAAACGCAGACGAAAAGTGCCGATCTGGATTTTGGAATCAGAAAAAATATTATTTAAAACCACAAAGGCCTCATGAGGCAAACAAGTATCGGCATGCAGAAAAATCAATATGCTTCCCTTTGCATTCTTTGCCCCGCAATTGCACTGTATGCCTCTCCCAGGTTGAGAAAGGACAACTTGCGCCCCCGCTTTCTCGGCTATCCGTGCTGTTTGGTCGCCGCTGCCCCCATCAGCAACAATGATCTGGACAGAAGAATTAAAAGTCCGTATCCTGTCAATGCAACCTGCAATATTTTCCGCTTCATTTAAAGTCGGAATTATGACGGAATAATCAGGCATTGTTTCAATAAATTAAATTGGTATAATGAATATATGAAAAGGTTAATGTTTTGTGCTTTTGTCATTTTCTTCGGCTCAGCGGTGTGTGCTGATACGGTTACTGAAATTTTTCCTTATCAAAAAGAAACAGACAGTGTCATCTTTATTGATAAAAAGACTAAAGAAAAACGTTCCGAATTAACCTACACGCTTAAAAAAACACTATCGCCAGGCGAAGCGGCTTTTGATTTTTATCGTACGGGTAAAGGCAAATGCGATAAATACCAGGATATTACTTGGGAAACCACGGCCCGGCTCAAAGAAAAAGAAGGTTTTCTATACTTATTGAATTCCTCTTGCGTTGCCAAAGACCCGCGAGGGAACATAATTCTTCGATACGAAAAACAATTTGATTATGACAACCGGCTTATTACTTGGCGGCAGCTTGATGCTGACGGCAAAATCGAGAAAGAAGCGCGCTATCCTATCAAAGGCAAGACCACGGATGATGTAACGCTTGTTTACTTTCTAAGAACGTATGTCGCCAACCGAAACACGCCCGGTTATCAAACCTATTATTTCCTTTCTAACGAACCGAAATTATATAAAGTCAATATCAGAGTTTTGGGTAATGAAACGCTCGACCTTCCCATCGGGACCAAGAAAGCGATCAAGTTAAAGCTGACCGGTGACATGGGGATCGTTGATGACATACTCGATAAATATGTGCCGCATACCTATGTCTGGTACGAAGATGCCCCGCCCCACGAATGGCTGCAGTATGAAGGCCTGGAAACCAGCATGCAATCCGCCAACGTTATTGCGTATGTGAGAGAGCGCTCTCGCAAATAACGGAGCTGTCGGAATCAGCATTTTTCTTCCCGTCTTCGCTATAAAACACCGACGGCCCTGAAAGCACCTTCCACTCGGCCTCCTCAAGCAATCTGCGGCAATCCCCCACGCTCATCCCACGGGCTTCCTTAGTTTCCTTTTTGGTGTCACGCGGATTGGAGCCCACTTCCGCCCAGAATAGATTAGCGCCGGCTGCGGCACCGATAACATTCGGCTCATGTGTGCAGTTGCCAGGGATGTTATATCCCAATGCTAACCGCACCACGGCAAGGATATGCGCCATACGAGCTTCGCTAACCAATCCGTATTCAGAAAGCTTCGTGTTTGGAATAGGAATTCTGCGCGCAGCCCCGCTGAAGACTGGACGTGCTTCGCGAGTGATAATCGTCTTTTCAACTAACTCATCAATGGTGTGTTCATTACCAACAGGTTCAAGACAGGTTCCTAATAAAAGTCCTGCTTCACGGGCATTAGAAAATGTTTCCAGGCGTTTTTCGGGTCGAAGGCGGGAATCCCGGCCTTCTCCGAGGCGAAGCGCATGGTAGACGCCACAAAATCCGGCTGCCTTAATCCGTTTTGCCTCCTCGAGAGTGAAATCGCCGACATTCGCAACGAGCTTTGTTTCAGTCCGCAATGCTTTGCGCACCTCCAGCCCGGTTTCAAGAAATTTAGTGAACGGATAATCTGCGGTGCTCATCAAGAAAACAGCATTGGCTCCATCTGCCTCAAATCCTTTAGCGCGCTCAATGACTTCGCTTAAAGGCAATTCGCTTTTTTCCTTAAAGACCCCGCTTGAGGCCGCAAAAGCGCAGAATAAACAGTTTTTGGGACACGGCGCGATATTTAAACCAATCTGCGCATGCACTTCAGCGAGATTCTCGGAAGCTATTTTACTCTTACGATAAGACGCGACTTGTATCAAAGCTGCCTCATCAGAAAAAAGCGGCACCTTGAATAATTCAGCAATTTCTTCAGAGTTTAGATCCTCATCTCCCATTGATTTCTTTATTAAATCATTGATATCCATCTATCCTCCCATTTTTTGAATCGAACGATAATTATGGTATTTAATTTACTCTTTTTTTCCAAATATCTGCGTCACAGTTTGAACCAGGTTTCCTTTATCAAATAATGGTTGCTTATGATTGAACTGAAAGAACATTTCTTCGTTAATCATAATGATCGGCGGATGCCAAGCCCCGCGCTTTAAACAATACCAGGCATTATCCAGCCAGGGTTTGATCTCGAAAATAACATTCTTACCCTCGAATTCTTTCTCAACAAGAGCGCGCAAGGTATGCGTCGTTAAGTCGCATTCTTCGCAACTGGATTTGATCTTAAAAGGCCCCCACGAACCCGCCCACTTATATTGAGTTATGATGACTGGATTATTTGAAACATTTTCCATGTAGAAATCTCCTGGTATGTTGGGCAAAATTTTTGTTTGTCTTTAATAATGTCCTAAGCGCTTTAAGGTCTTCGTATTGGTCTATGTCACGCCATGGTTTTAACAAATACACTTTTTGATCAGCCTCCTTTGCTTTTCGCAGGCTTTCCGCAAGCACGCGTGATGTGCTCCATTGTATTCCCAGGAAGATATTTCGCATAGATTTTTTTAGAGCCACCAGATAATATCCTCCGTCCCTTGCCGGGCCAAAAACTACATCATGCTTCGAAAGTTTTCTAAAGGCAGTCTCAATATACTCAGGAGGAAGATCGGGCGCATCGGATCCGACGATAACGGTTTTGGTGGATCCTTGATTCTTTGCGAACACAAACGCCGCATAAAGTCTTTGTCCTAAAGAAGCACCTTTCTGCTTATAAAAAATGTAGTCTGCGGCAATCCTTTTCAAATAAACAGGATTCCCTTCAGAGTGATACGCCATAATTTTATGGACGTTTTTATATTTGTTGATTAGCTCAACGGTGTCTTTAAGGAATGCCTTGTAAAGACCCACAGCTCTCTCTGGGGAAAGATCGTTGTTCAGGCGGGTTTTGACCTTGCCGCGTTGAGGCTCTTTAGCGAATACAATTATGAAACGTTTGTCTCTCATCTTAATTGTTTCTTGGCGGCCGGTAAGCAACTGGATTTCCTGAGAAATGATAACCGTCCTCAAAGGCCTTACGCTCTAGCTTTTCCAACGCCTCGATGAAATTCTTTTTGCCGAGGTTGCTGTCCGGGACTGCGACGTCCGCGATTTTGTACCCGAATTGTTTGCGGTAATGGGCGTAGTGTTTGGTCATGACCGCCTGGATACGGTTTAACTGCGACGGCCGGCGGACCAGGTCAAGCGCCTGACGGCGCCAAGCGCTTATGAATGGCTGATCAATTTTTCCCGGAGCATTGGCCAAAGCCACCCCGATCGCGTTTGCTGTCGGAATATCGATTTCCTGGCAGATGAATTTCAGGGCATGCCAAATATCATACAATTCTTTTTTGACGTGAATCTCCTGCCGCCTCAGCCAGGCATAAGCATGTAACCGACGGCGCCAGTCCCACCATTTCCAGGGGCTCTCGATATCAAGCGCTGGGATCAAGAAATAATCTTCCTTTAATAGCATGGCGCCAAAAACACCGGGAGGTTTGCCCAAGCGCTTATCTTTAAGGGTCGTACGATAGACACCGCATGTTGGACTGCCCTCCATAAAAGCAAAAGCCTCAACATCCGCCCTCTTGAGCGCGTCCAGGCAAACACGCACACCCTCTCGAATATTTTCCGAAACATCTCGCCCTCTTCGGTTTTTGACCTTGGCCGCGCCATTCCAATAATCATCTCCGTTGCCGCTGACCAAACGAACCGGGTCTCTGCCCACACCCAAACCGCTCATCACCTCCGGGCAAATCGGTGTCCAGATATAGTCGCTCTGGGCCCGGCCTAAAGCGCTCACGCGGTCCCACCCCTTGTGATCCCAACGGACCTTGGCGCCAAAATTACAGGCGCTGATCCCGATCCGAATTTTATCAGTTAGAATATACTTCATGGATTATTCCACTGCGATTTTGACTTTGACCTGATATTCAGCGAGCTTCCCGCCGCGCACTGAGCCTCGGTGTTCGACCACTTCAAAGAAATGAACGATGTGTCCGGCGCGAATAATTTCTTCAACGGCAGCTTTGACCGCTTCTGTGTAACCGTCCGGGAGCCTCCGATAACTTCAAGCATCTTTAACATCTTTTCCCCCTCCTTCAAAAATAAAACAAAAATTAATTTAAGAAAATTAATACGCAGTTTAGAATCACAGCGAAACTTACCCACAGAATATACGGAACGAGTAATGCTGCGGCCCATTTTGATAACGGAAAAAATTCAATAATCGTCCAGATGATGGCTGAGCAAAGTATCGCTATTATCACAAAACCCCCGATGATAGAATGAGCGCCAAAAAAGATGACGGACCACAGGCTGTTCAGCACTCATTGAACAATAAATACGCCGAGAGCTTTTTTTACCCCTGGGGCATGAAGTCCTTTTGTCTAAACAAGAAACAGGTCAACACCCATAGACGTGTAAAGAATTATCCACACCGGAGCGAAAACCCAATTGGGCGGGTTAAAGCCGGTTTGTTAATAAACGCATACCATTCCGGGATTGCTGGACGAAAGCACTCCCCTCTGTCAAAATCAAACTATAAATGATCCGGTTTCTGGGGAATATTATACTCCTTTGCTGATTATTTCAACAAGGGGGTATAGACTTATTCGTGATTCTTTAGGACATATCTGTTAATAGGGATTCTAAATCCTCCTCGTGTTCAACTTCATCTTTTAGTATTTCTAAAATAACATGGTAGGTGATAGGGTCTTTATCCTTCACAAACTCAAGTAGTTTTTTATATGTTTCAATCGCACATTGTTCGCCGTTAATATTTTGTTTTAACAACGCTTTTGTGCTTGGGTCGCTGGGCTCCGCGTACCCGCAATTCGTTTCTTTTAATAGATCTTCTGGCTTTAATAGCGGAGTTCCACCCAATGTTATAATCCTTTCCGCAAGCATCTGAGCGTGTTTCAATTCTTCGTTGGCGTGTTCTTCCAGCTCTCCAGCCACAATCCCCCGCATCCTGCCAGAGGCGACTTTAGCCCCCACCCAATACTGATAATAGGCGAGCCACTCATCAGCATAAGCTTTGTTGAGCACGGTCACTAATTCTTCAACATTCACACCTACAATCGCTTTCCCTTTTGTGCCCATAATCTTTTCTCCTTCCACTGGGATCAATATTATTGATACCCTATTTTAATTTAAGTGTTTTAAAACAGATAAACCAATCCAGACATTTAATCCCTTCTTTTTGAGCGCCTTCAACCCGCTCTTTTGCGGTTCCGCAGCTTCCCGGAGGAGGGACAATCACATCTTCCCCTGGCTGCCAATCGGCGGGAGTAGCGACATTATGGGTATCCACCGTCTGCATGGATATGAGCAATCGTTTGATTTCCTGAAAATTACGGCCGGTTGATAATGGATAATACATAAGCGCCCTTACTTTAGCCTTTGGATCAATAAAGAACACGGCTCTTACAGCACTCACGTTGCTCTCGCAGGGTTGAATCATACCAAACTTCTTCGCGACATCCATTGTGAGATCCGCAATCACCGGGAAATTTACTTCAACATTTTTCATGCCTTTGTATTCAATTTTTTCTTTAATAGTCCTCAGCCACGCGATATGACTGTAATGACTGTCTATGGAAAGGCCAATCAGTTTACAATTTAACGCCGCAAACTCTTTTTCCATAGAAGCAAATGTTATGAA
>ENA-UOWO01006141-UOWO01006141.1-activated-sludge-metagenome-genome-assembly--contig:-NODE-6141-length-12377-cov-5.854001_pt1 | contig 12377 bp, 10 predicted proteins | sample MGYA00238148_ERZ761564 | MGnify/ENA primary metagenome ERZ761564 (study PRJEB28885, sample SAMN05720194) | activated sludge metagenome | isolation source: Anaerobic digester | place: USA...
TTAATGGCAATGCCGCCGCAGGCTTAACCATTAACCTGAGCGGTACCGTGCCTGCGAAAGGTCTGTTTGTGCTGGCCCATGGCAGTGCGAACAGCACTATTTTGGCAGCCGCTAACCAAACCAGTAGCGCTAGTTGGTTCAATGGCGACGATGCGATTGTGTTAAAAAATGGCGCCACCATTCTGGATGCAATCGGCCAAATCGGTGTAGACCCAGGTTCAGAATGGGGTACAGGTTTGGTGAGTAGCGCTGACAATACCTTGCGCCGCAAAGCGTCAGTAACCACCGGCAGAACTAACGCCACTGGCAGCTTCGACCCAAGTTCAGAATGGGAAGGTTTTGCGACAGATACCTTCGATAATTTGGGAACCTACCAAGGCAGCACCAGTGGTAATGGAAATGGCAACGGCAATCAAACGAGTAACTGTGGTTCAGCAAGCACTCGCATATCCGCTATTCAAGGCAGCGGCAGCGCCAGCCCATTAGTAGGCAACAGCCTCAGTGTTGAAGCCGTTGTAGTCGCAAGCTTTCAGTCAGCTAATCAAATCGGCGGCTTCTTTTTACAAGAGCCCGACAACTTAGCCGATAGCGACCCAGCAACCTCAGAAGGCATCTATGTCGCTAGCACTACTCCGGTTGCGGTAGGCGATAAAGTTCGCGTAAGCGGAACCGTTGCCGAGACTTTTAACCTCACCCAAATTACGCCCACTAGCGTTACCGTTTGCGCTAGCAGTCAAAGCTTGCCCGCATTAACGGGGATTGGCCTTCCCTTCGGCAGCGCTACTGAACTTGAAGCCGTTGAAGGTATGTTGGTGAGTGCGCCACAAACCCTAACGGTGAATGAAACCTTTGGCTTGGGCCGTTATGGTCAAGTTTTATTGGCTGATGGCCGCTTAGCACAACCCACTAACATAGCCGCTCCCGGCGCTGCCGCTAATGCGCAACAAACGCAAAATAATCTCAATAAATTGATGTTGGATGATGCCAGCAATCTACAAAACCCAGACCCTGTTATTTTCCCAGCGCCCGGCTTATCGGCTACTAACACCTTGCGTAGCGGCGATACAGTCACCGGCTTAACCGGTGTAATGACCTACGATTTTGGCCAATATCGCCTACTGCCAACCGTCACACCCGCCTTTGTTAAAAGCAACCCGCGCCCTGCGACACCTAAAGTTGCAGCCAACGCCAACTTGAAGGTCGCGAGCTTCAACGTACTTAACTTCTTTAACGGTAATGGGCTCGGTGGCGGCTTCCCCACGTCTCGCGGGGCGGATACCCCAACAGAATTCGCACGCCAAAAAGCTAAAATCGTGAGCGCATTGGCAGGCTTGAACGCGGACGTGATTGGCCTTTTAGAAATTGAGAACGATGGCTACGACAACTACAGCGCCATCGCCGAACTCACCGCCGCCTTGAATGCAGCCACAGGCAGCACGCAATGGGCTTACATCAATCCCAACCTCAGCAAAATCGGTACCGATGAAATTGCCGTCGGCATCATCTACCGCAAAGATCGCGCAACCGCTATCGGCCAAGCGGCGATTTTGGATTCTACGGTTGAGCCATTATTTATCGACACCAAAAACCGCCCCACCCTTGCGCAAAGTTTCCGCGCAATCCAAGGTCGCGGCGTGATTACGCTCGCCATCAACCATTTGAAATCCAAAGGCTCTGACTGTTTGGATCTTGGCGATGCAGATACGGGCGATGGCCAAGGCAATTGCAACATCACCCGCACTCATGCAGCGCAAGCTTTAGTGAGCTGGTTATCACGCAAACCTACAGGCGTTAATGATGGTGACTTCTTAATTATTGGCGACCTCAATGCCTACGCCAAAGAAGACCCCATCACCACCATTACGAGTGCAGGCTATACCGATTTGATCCAAAAATTTGGTGGCGCAGGCGCTTACTCTTATGTGTTTGATGGCCAGGCGGGTTATTTGGATCACGGCCTTGCCAGCAAATCACTAAGCCCGCAGGTACTTGAAGCCGCCGACTGGCATATCAACGCCGATGAGCCTATCAGCCTTGATTACAACACCGAATTTAAATCTGCCAGCCAAATCACAAACTTCTACGCGAGCAACGCTTACCGCTCTTCTGACCATGATCCATTAGTGGTTTCGCTGAAATTAATTATTGATTTGGATAATGACGGTGATGTTGATAGCAACGATATAAAAATTGTCACAAGCGCACTGAATACTGTCGTCACTTCGTTGGATCAACGCGATGTGAACGGCGACGGAATTATCAACGCTCTAGATGCTCGCGCACTCACATTGCAATGCACTCGTACCGGCTGCGCGACTCAGTAACAAAATCAAATATATTTGGAGAAAATTATGAAAAAGATATTTGCAACACTACTCACTTTGAGCATGAGCTTTGCGCTCAATTCACAGGCATTAACTATAGATCTTTCACCCAGCGCACAAGAGCTGCAACTGGGCGACAATCTTACACTGGATGTTAAAGTTTCAGATTTAGCTGACGCAACGGCGCCATCACTTGGTGTTTATGATTTGAATTTAATGTTTGATGCAACACGTGTAAGCATTTCAACTATTATTTGGGGCGATGCGGTAAAGGGTAACCAATTAGATTTGAATGGCTTCGGTAGCATGCAAATGAGCGATGCCAGTAATTCTGGCATTCTCAATCTCCTTGAGTTGTCTTTTGATGACGCTTGGAGTTTAGATAATTTGCAAGCAGGAAACTTCAGCCTGTTTAGCGTCATTTTTTCAACTATTGCGGCTGGCCCTGCTGAGTTTACATTGGGCGTAAACGCATTAGGTGATGCAAACGGCGATAGCCTGTTAGCCGATTCAATAGGTACATCTAAGGTGATGATTAACACCGTTGCTGTACCAGAACCAGCTGCAAGCTTTTTATTTCTGATTGGTTTAATTGCGCTCGGATTTGCACGCATTAAACGTCAGCATTAATTTACAGCAATTAAAAAGCCCGCGTTTCTACACCTATTGTGAAAAGACGCGGGCTTTTTTATTTGGGGCAGTTACTCGTTTATATCCGTTTCTTTCACATCCTTTTTTACACCCCCTTCTTTTACATCCAATGGCCTTTAAAGTTGGCAACTTTTTGCAAAATTGTTGCGTGGCAAGTATTCAACTTCGAGAGATCAACATAGTTAATACTTTCGCGTGTCGCGCCACTCCAAACTGTCATAGTGCCGCAAGTATGAAAGCGGCCAAGCGGCCCTTGGGCAAGCTCTAATTTTTGCACTTTAACTTGTGGAATATAAGCAATGCTATAACCCAGTAATCCCCGCCTTATTGCAAAGCCGTTTGCCGAAAGCGAAAAACGTTTTGAATACCATGCCTTCCAAGAAATCAAACTTACCAAAGGGATTGGCAATATAATCCACAAGAGCGAAATTACCGCTGATAATTGGGCAAACACTGCAAGCGCCACCGTCAGCAAGCCACCCCAGAGTAAGGAGTGCCACAGAATTTGAATGGCGCGTGTGCGCTTCCAGTGCGGCTCGTCAACATTCAACAAACTCAAGACTTCGTCGAGCTGATCTACAGTGAGCACAGGAATAATAAAACCTTGCGTGGGAGCGCCTGCTGTTGCCCGCTCATTGGTTTGGCGAATTTCCAGCGAATAGCGATTTAATAATCGCGCCAGCAAACTTTGTTTAATGATGATGGTTTGCAATTTGTGTTTACGAAAGCCGCAGGCAACGCGATTAAACAGGCCCGCCTCGTATTGCAAGCGCTCACCCTGTGCAACCAAACTGTAACTCCAATATTTAATGACCGCTAATACTATAGATAAACTATAAATAGCAATGAAAAACACCACCAATAAAATAGCCACCACAAACACACCAACAATGGCGTTGTGCACGGCCAAATAATCAAACAGCCACTGGGTTATTCCCAAGCGTTCTACAAAATTAGCCATACTGCGCCACAAAGCGTCGTTTTGACCTAAGAGCGGCGCAACAATGGCGACCAGATAAATCATGGTGTTGTGCATTAATCCGTAGCGAATCAAATCCAACAGGTTTAATTTAAGAGAGAAATCTACTAGAGTTTTTGCTTCTCCTGCAGAAGACTCAGAAACAACTTCTTTACTGGATAAAACCCGTTGTTTGATTTCGAGCGCAAGCGCTTCGCTAATACCCGGTAAGGCGATTTCTTCTTTACTACTACCGGCACTTTCAAGCCGTAGCGTCCACAAGCCAAAGGGACGAAAATAAATTGCCTGCTCAAGATTCGCTTCTTGCACGCGCTCAAAATTAAGCGTTAACCGTTTTTTATTAAAAATACCACTGCGAATTTGAATTTTCTCAGCATCAAATTGATAGCGGAAAAACCAATAGCTTAAAAAAGCAAAGCCTAAAACGACTAAAACTAATACCGGCACACCATAGGTAAATAACCAAGCTCGCGCATGCTGATTGGCCAGCATGCCAACCAATGCTGGCCATAAATTCAAGGCATGTTTAATATTGGTTAAGAGAAAATAAATTACTGCGATAGGAGAAACACGCTGCCATTCGGCAGGGCTTGTATCAGTAGGGGCAGTATCGACGGGACTACTCTTTAATTCATCAATATGAGGGCTGTTCATATTAAAGCGGCTCATTAGCATCAAGAGCTTCAGCGTTAATGCTATTAAGCAATTGCGCTTTTAATTGCTGCGCCTGCGCCAAGGTTAATCCGGGGATTCTTAAATCAGAGCCCATAGTACCTGCGGTATAAATAATTAAACTTGCCAACCCATAATGGCGCTCAACCGGACCTTGGCGAACCTCTAAATGCTGAATACGGTTATGTGCGACCGACACCATTTTCCAAAACATAAATCCTTTTTGAAGATTGATATCTTGTTCACGCAAAAGATAACGCGTGCGAGCACAACTTTTGGGTGCCCAAATAAAAAACAACCACAAAAAGCTACATATGAGCACTGCAATAATGGCAAAACAAAAATAATGCGCTGGGTCTGGCAACAGCCAGGCAAATACAGATGCAGTAGCTAAACCAATGACATGCGCCGCGCTAAAACCAACACGCAGCACACCTAGGTAAGCCTGATCGACGGGCACCCAATTTTCTTGGGTGATAGCTAGAGATTCGCTTTCCATGATTCATCCTCGTGTTATTTATTGTTATTCTTTAATCGCATCCCTATTAAATGGCAGGGATTTAACTCAGCACAAGATTATCGCGATGAATAAGTTCACTATCATCTTGATAACCCAATAGGGCTAAAATTTGACTGCTGGGTTTACCGATAATTTTACGCGCTTCGTCGGCGTGATAATTTACCAAGCCGCGCGCAATTTCACGACCTTCGGCGTCCGCACAAATGACCATGTCACCGCGAGTAAAATCGCCGCGCACTTCTTTTACACCAACGGGTAATAAACTTTTACCGAGTTCGCGTACCACACGCACCGCGCCGTCATCTAACACCAGCGTACCGCGCGTTTGTAATTGGCCAGACAGCCAACGCTTACGCGCCGCCTGCGGCTGCTGTTCTGCCCACAGGAAAGTACCAATGTTTTCACCGGCAGCAATTTTTAATAAAGCATCTTCAATACGGCCACCCACAATAACCGTGTCTGCGCCTGAGCGCGCTGCAACACGCGCTGCACGCACTTTGGTAATCATGCCGCCACGCCCGAGAGCACCACCAGTGCCGCCCGCCATTTGCTCAAGGCGAGTGTCATCGGCTGCAATTTCGCTGAGAAGTTTTGCATCGGGATTTGAACGCGGATCGCTGTCGTACATGCCTTTTTGATCGGTGAGAATCACCAATAAATCGGCATCAATTAAATTGGCGACAAGCGCGCCTAAAGTATCGTTATCGCCAAAACGGATTTCATCGGTAACGACCGTATCGTTTTCATTGATAACGGGCACTACTTTCAAATCGACAAGAGCTTTTAAAGTGGAACGCGCATTTAAATAGCGCTGACGAGATGAGAGATCATCGTGATCCAGCAAAACTTGTGCGGTGAGCAAACCATAGCGCTGAAATTCAACCTCATAGGTTTGAATCAAACTCATTTGCCCTACTGCTGCGGCAGCTTGCAACTGATGAGTTTCAGTCGGGCGAGTACTCCAACCCAAACGACGCATGCCCGCCGCTACCGCGCCAGACGACACCAACACCAATTCAATGCCCTGCAAACGCAACTTAGCCATTTGCGCCACCCAACCGGCAATGGCTTTAGCATCTAGGCCGCGACCATCGTTGGTTAACAAGGCGCTACCAATTTTGACCACCCACCGTTTAGTTTGGGGGATTAGTTCTCTTCTACTCATATGTGTCTTTTGCTCATAGCTGCTTACGGCTCGAACGGCTATTCTCAAGCGCGTCATAATCGTTGTGAATAGGCCGAATTATTACATATCACCGCAATTAAGTGACAGAAAGAAAAAAGTAAAAGTGGTTTAGAAAGGCGATAAAGAAAAGGCCATCATTCGCATGATGGCCTTTTCATTTACAATAGCGACGGTAATGAATTAGTAACGCACGTATTCCACTTCAACGTCGTAATCATCATCGTTGTAATCATCGTCTTCGCCTGCCGCCAAACGCGCTTCGCGCATAGCCAAACGCAACTCTTCGATGCGCTCACGCGCTTCTTGCGCCATTTGATTTTGCAATTCGGTTTCGCGCTCGCGGGCTTCTGGGCTTTCTTTTTCGTCTGCCCAGATAGCTTCAAGGTGATCCATGATGCGACCAGAAAGTGCAGCAGTACCGTCGCGATGCAAAGCAGAAATACGGAATACAGGGCCCTTCCACTCAAGCTCATCAATTACCGCTTGGCAACGTACTTCAGCTTCTTCCTCATCCAATAAATCAACTTTATTCAGCAACAACCAACGGTCACGTGTCGCCAAAGTCGGGCTGAATTTTTTCAATTCGTTGGCAATAATACGAACGTTTTCCGCAGGATTAGAACCATCTGGCGGAAGCATATCTACCGCATGTAACAACAAACGACAGCGAGTTAAGTGCTTGAGAAAACGCACGCCCAAACCAGCACCTTCAGAGGCACCTTCGATCAAACCAGGAATATCGGCGATTACGAAGCTGCGATATTGCTGCACTTTTACTACGCCGAGGTTTGGAATAAGTGTTGTGAACGGATAATCCGCCACTTTCGGCTTAGCAGAGCTCACTGCGCGAATAAAGCTGGATTTGCCAGCATTCGGCAAACCGAGCATACCTACATCTGCCAACACCTTAAGCTCTAACTTAAGGTTGCGCGATTCACCTTCACTGCCGGGCGAGGTTTTGCGCGGAGTACGGTTGGTACTAGATTTAAAACGAGTATTGCCCAAGCCGTGGAAACCACCTTGCGCAACTTTTAATTTTTGGCCGTGTTCGGTGAGATCACCGAAAACTTCTTCGGTATCCGTATCAATTACGGTGGTACCTACTGGAACGGGCAGACAAAGATCATCGCCTTTAGCGCCGGTGCGATCTTTACTTGCGCCTTTCTCGCCGTTTTCCGCGCGATATTTAGGCTGGAAGCGATAATCAATCAATGTATTCAGGTTTTCATCGGCAACTAAATACACGCAACCGCCGTCGCCGCCGTCACCGCCATCTGGGCCGCCTTTAGAGATAAACTTTTCCCTACGGAAGCTCATCATGCCGTTACCGCCATTACCAGCTTCAACGTGGATTGGGGCTTCATCAACAAATTTCACAATAATCTCCGGGGAATAAAATTCTAAAAAACAACAAGACCAGACACAGGTACTAACTTACACAAAAGCTATCTTGAATTGCAAAACAGCTTTTGAGTAACTACAACGTGCGTTTTAAATAAACCAAATAACAAAAAGCCCTATCTTTTGAAGGACAGGGCTTTTCTTATTCTTGTGCCCACTGCAAGCAGTAAGCTTGGCTAACTCGAACGTCAGTAATTAAGCAACAGGAACGATGCTTACGTATTGACGGCCAAAAGCGCCTTTAATTTGAAACTTAACATGACCATCAGCCTTGGCGAACAAGGTGTGATCTTTGCCGAGACCAACATTCACGCCAGCGTGAAATTTGGTGCCGCGTTGACGAACAATAATGCTGCCTGCTGGGATCAATTGACCACCGAAGGCTTTAACACCAAGACGTTTCGCTTCTGAATCGCGACCGTTGCGGGTACTACCGCCAGCTTTCTTGTGAGCCATTTTCTAGTCTCCTAATAAATTGAGGGTAATTAACCGTTAATACCGGTGATTTTAACTTCGGTGAACCATTGACGGTGACCTTGGCGCTTCATAGAGTGCTTACGACGACGGAATTTAACAATCTTCACTTTGTCAGCACGGCCTTGAGCGATTACTTCAGCAGTAATGGTAGCGCCAGCTACTACGGGAGCACCAATCTTGATGTCTTCACCGTTTGCAACAAGGTAAACCTTGTCGAAAGTTACTGTGCCACCAGTGGCGAATTCGATTTTTTCGAGTTTAAGGGTTTCACCTACCACTACGCGATGTTGTTTGCCACCGCTTTCAAAAATTGCATACAAACTCATTACTTTGCTCCAATGAACATTCGGACGACACGAAGTAGCTTAGCGATGTGCTTGGGCATTTGTGACTAGCGTCGTATACCTGTTTTCAGGGACGCGGATTGTATGCCAAATAACTAAACTTAGGCAAGACATAATATAGCAGTAAGTATGTAAATGCTGATTTCCAGCCACCGACACCCTAGGTGTTCATTCCATCAATATTCACTGGCTGTCAGATCGAGCTACCAACCAATCGCAACTTGCCACTAAACCAATCGGTTTAGAAAAAAGATAACCCTGCAAATAATCTACCCCCAGCGCCAAGAGCAAGTCTTGTTGTTGATGGGTTTCTACCCCTTCGGCAACTATATGAAAGCCCAAGCCACGCGCCATGGTGACAATCGAAAACAGCAGTTTGCGGGCATCTTGGTCGATCTCAATAATAAAGCTGCGGTCGATCTTGATGGTATTGACCGGTAGGCGACGCAAATAAGCGAGCGAAGAATAGCCAGTGCCAAAATCGTCAATCGCCACACTTGCTCCCAAGGCCTGCACCTTAGTTAGCACCGAGCTGATGTACTCCATGTCCTGCGCAAACATGCTTTCAGTAATTTCAACCTCCAAGCGCTGAGGTGCAAGCCCAGACTCGTGCAGAGCAAATTCAATATCACTGACAAGATCACCTGCCAGAATTTGATGAATGGACACATTCACACAGACCGCACAATTATTCGGCCAGTTGGCAGCGGCAGCGCAGGCGGTGTTGAGCACCCAGCGCCCCAGCGACACTATCAAACCACTCTCTTCGGCGATAGGAATAAACACTGCGGGCGATACCGGCCCAAATTCCGCATTATCCCAACGCAAAAGCGCTTCCATTTTATAGGGATGGGATTTGGCGCTAGGAACCAAGGGCTGAAATGCCAAGGTCAACGAGTTTTCGTCGATGGCTTTGTGCAGTGCTTGGCGTAGGTGATGGCGCTCTTTGAGCGATGTATCGAGATTGGGGTCAAACGCTTTAATTCCTCCAACACCCAATTTACGCAAGCCATGTTTAGCGGCGGCGGATTGGTAGAACATCAATTCATTATTGCTCGCCAAATCAGGGTAGCGGGTAATGCCTATCAGGGCATCCACACAAATAGCACCCGCATCGGTGGCGATAGGCTGCTGCAATACATTCTGCAGTAGCGCGGCGTAATGGTTCCAGTAAGACGTTTCGCTGGCCTTAATATCCGCCTCTGCGATAGCCACGTAAAATTCAGCCCCACCCCAAGAAGCCGTTAATGCCTTTATCGACAAAAAATTCTGTAGTCGATCGGCCAATGCAAGTAGCACTTGGTCACTCACAGCGCTGCCCTGCAACTCGATCACATCAAAGTGCAAAATCTCGATAGCCATCAAGCCAACCACTTCTTGCTTAATGCGAGCTCGCCCTAGCATTTGTCGCAACTGCTCATCAAAACCCGTGCGATTAAGTAAACCCGTGAGCGCATCGCGGCTGGCAATTTTCTCCAGCTCCTGCGCATAGCGCTCCTTTAATTCAACTTCAGTTTGCAAGGCGCTAATCTGCCGCATAACCCGCGCTTCAAGCTCATCCTTGGCTTTCATCAACTCATCGCGTTGAGCAAAGACAGTCGCTATTTTGCTGTTGTGGTCTTCTGTCGCCAGTAGTGAGCCGAGCAAATTATCACCGGATACGCGGGAAAAACCGGTCAAGCCGATAAATAACACCACGCCCAAACCTGCAACCACTAAATCATCCATAGCGCCCGATTGTGCAAATAGCACCACCAAAGGGCTAATGAGCAAGGCAATAAACAGGCGATTAACCCAAGGCATGAGCGCCAACACATTTACGCTACCGGCGGCGATAGTGGACATTACCAGCGATATAACCAAGCGCTGGGGCTGGGTTGCCGATGCAAAATAGGCAATGCTGAAACTCGCCCACAAAACACCAGCGGCCAAAGACCCCACAGCAAACCAACACATAACCCGCTGCGGATTAACCAATGGATGCACCGCAAAACGGCGCCACCACAGCAAGCCGACCAAGCGAACTAGGTTAACTAGCTGCATAGCCCCCCACCACAACCATAGGTGCCACTCGCGCTCCATAATATGATCATAAAAATAGAGCGCTAACGCAGAGGTAGCAACAAAGGTAAAAATCAGCACGTTCGGCAACTGCCGAAACATAGCGACCAACTTTTGTTGCGCAACCAATTGTCGAGAAGCCGTTTGACTAGCAGGCGTTATTAAAACATTGCGTACCATAGACATAATCCGCTCGCGTGAAGCTATCAATCTGCGAATACCCAAACGGTATTGGCTTGCTATTTAATCCAACTGTTTTGCTTCATCCACAACTCCAGCGCTTGCGTCCAGCTGGAAATAGTGCCCTGCCCTTGGACCATGCCCACACCGTGAATATTGCTTTGATAAAGATGCAATTCCGATTGTTTGTTGTACTTCAGCACTTCATTGAAGAACACCAAACTGTTGGCAACCGGCACCGATTGATCGGCAACGCCATGAAACATAAATACCGGGGGCACGGTTGCATTCACCTGAAATTGCAATGAGTTTTCGTGTACCAATACTGGATCTGGGTTTTCACCCAAGAGCGATTTACGTGAGCCAGAGTGCGCAGACTCACCTTCAAAACTGATCACCGGATACCCCAAAACCGCAAAATCTGGGCGCGCACTGATCGACAATAACGGATCAGCCTTATCGGCGATAAAATCAAAGCGCGCGGTCACGCTCGCCGCCAAATGGCCGCCCGCCGAGAAGCCAATTACACCGACTTTATTGGGGTCTAAACCCCAGTCTTTAGCGCTTTTACGCACCAAGCGCACCGCACGTTGGCCATCTAATAAAGGCGCAGGGAAGCCGTATTCCTTCATACGGTACTTAACTACAAAGGCGGTAACGCCACGGGTGTTCAACCAGCGAGCGAGATCATAGCCTTCATTATCAATCGCCAAACGCACATAACCACCGCCCGCAAAAATCACTACCGCAGTGCCGTTTGCGATTGCCGGATCAGGCCAAAAGGGTTTCATACTGGGGTTATCAACATAATAGATACGCTGATCTTTAAACACTTCGCGGTCAGGGCTAACCAGAGGCTTTTCAGCCCACAAATACAGGGGGGATTGCGGTAAATCAGTCACGACAGCAAAGGCTCCAGACACAAAAAAACTCAAGGTAAGACACACGCTCAACCGGCCAAGATGCCGGCAAACAAGGGATTTAAACATAGCTAGCTCACCGCCAAATAACGTTTATTAGTTTTCTAATGAAAAATAAGTGGTTTGTAAAAAAGACAAAACCGCGACTAGCTAGAGTGCCGCGGTTAAACAAGAATAGTTATATTTATCATAAATGTGATGATAAAAATGTAAGGATTAGTGTTGCGGCCCTTCTTGGCCATTCCACCAATGACCTTGCAGCCATTCAACTTGAGTGGGGTCAGCCGCGCGCAGCAAGAAATGCCCAGCGGCTAATTCGTAGGGGAGAAGGCTATCTTTAATCGCAGCCCACATTTGTTCGGCATCACCAGCAACATAGGTGCTTAGAGTGCCAACCTCATTGCTCAGCATCTGTTCCGCCGTTAACTCCAGCGCAACCCAATCATCCACTTGGTGATAGACGCCTTGCGACAGCGCCGAGACTGAGCTGTCATCTTCTATTTCCAGTAGATATTCCTGCGGATTTTCTTGATAGCCTAATGCTTTTGCTTGATAAGAAGTTGTTAAATTTTTCATAACCGCGCCTCCAAAGATATTTATACCCAGTAAGCAGTACAGCCTCTATAATCACCGCCTTATTTATTTCTAGCCATATTCAGTAT
>ENA-UOWO01006143-UOWO01006143.1-activated-sludge-metagenome-genome-assembly--contig:-NODE-6143-length-12375-cov-4.264367_pt1 | contig 12375 bp, 9 predicted proteins | sample MGYA00238148_ERZ761564 | MGnify/ENA primary metagenome ERZ761564 (study PRJEB28885, sample SAMN05720194) | activated sludge metagenome | isolation source: Anaerobic digester | place: USA...
CATAGAACAGTCTAATGCTCGCAATGACAATCTTGGATTGCAGCGGTACTCACAACCAGTTGTTGCGGCAACGTTAAACCCTGATGCCGTTCCCTCTGTTGTAACAATTAACCTTGCTTCTATTCCTGATGGCTTCGATGAAAAGTCAACAATGGAATGGTACATTTCCAATCTTGCTTTAGCACTTGGTGTTGATTATGGCTTCCTTGCTCCATTACCGGGCAAGGGGTTAGGAACAGCGTCACAGTCTGAGGTGCAAGCAAAGCAAGCACTTGGGAAGTCGTCCAGGTTGTTTATGAATCAGATGGAGTTTAAGATAAACTATGGTGGCATTATTCCATCTACAACTACGTTTTCGTTTAATGATGAGGACATTGAGAATCAACAGATGCGCGATAGGTCGGCACAGATTAGAGCACAAACTAGAGCGGTTCAAATTCAAAGCGGTGAAATCACTCCTGCCATTGCCCGTCAACTGGCAACCGATGATGGAGACCTTGACAGAAAATATCTAAATCTTCTTGGAGAGCAAGATTTGACACCTGGTGTTACGTCATCTAGTACGGAAGACTTACACGCAGAAGAACTTACAAGACAAGGAGAAAGCATTGTCACGCAACAAACACAAGTTAATATCCCAACGTTTGACGCAATTAAAGCCCACAAACAAAAACTCTTGCAAAGACCATCGCTGGTTACTAAAATTAAAAATGAGGCGCGTAAAGCGTTCGGGAAAAAACAAATAGAAGTTCCAGAAACAGAAGATGATGAGTTAGAAAACGAACTCAGAAACTATGCCGAAATGCTGGAAGCATTAGTTGTGTCTGCTGCTAGTGGTGAAATTGAAAAAGATGAATTTAATCGCCGGATGGAAGAACTTGTTGCTCTAACGCTTATGGCAATTTATCTTATCTGGTCTAATCGAGAACCAGAGGAATTAGAAGATGCTGACTTTGCAGAAATAGAAGCACAGTTTAATTTGAACTTCGATTCAATAGATAGACTCTCAGATGATATTTACAATGATAGGTATTCAGAAGAAGGCACTGGATTGGGTCTTGTAAGCCTTTTACTTAGAATGGCGCTTTGGGTTAGCGTCGCAAAGGGGCTTTCTGTTTTTGCAAAACTGAGAAATAAAGAAAACGCGGAAGTAAAATATAAGTTTGTTTATGGCATGACAGAACACTGTTCCGATTGTCTTAGACTAAACGGGCAGGTGCATACAACTGAAGAATGGCTTGCTCACAGTGATATGCTTCCACAAAGCAGGGCGCTTGAGTGTCGGGGATTTAGATGTCAGTGCTCATTAGTTGAAACTGACGAACCTGTAAACGGAAGCTTTTAATAAACAACACGCCCGTCTTATTTATTGACGGGCGTGTTTATATTTTGTGTGAGAGTTTTAATCTTCCTTCTTGACCTTGCCTCCGCTCTTAATCTTAATTTTGTTGCCATTAACTTTAACGGTCATAGTCTCGCCTTTCTTCAATTGCTCCATCTTCTTCAAAGTCTTGCACTTCTTTCCCATGTTTTTTCTCCTTTGTGTTTTACGTGTCTATCGTTGCCATTACATTTTCTTGTATTACATTTCCACCTGAGTCGCGGAATACCATTACTGCCGGAAGCGGAGTCACCGTGTTTGTCCCTTCCTTCCAGAAAACCAAAGTATGTGAACTTAGAAGATTATTCTCTACGTCATACATCGGGTCGTATTTATATGTAGCAACTATAATTTTTGACATTTTATTTCCTTTCGCTTTTGTGGAATCACCGGGACTTGAACCCGGATTCGCCTGTTTATGAGGCAGGTGCTTTAACCATTAAGCCATGATTCCATGTTGTACCCCCGGTGAGACTCGAACTCACAACCAATTGCTTAGAAGGCAACCGCACCTCCAATTGTGCTACGAGGGTATGAAATCTATTCCGACTTTAGCCGATGTTCTATGTTAATACCCCAGTGCAAAAGGAAAATTGCCATTGTAATTTTCCATCCCACCAAAACAATAAATAGGATATAAGCGATAACGATAAGAACAAACGCAAGAGTAGCCTGTAACTTCGTTGACACAATCTCGCTATTCATTTTCTTCTCCTAAGTATTCAGATAGGTCTTTTGCCAAAACAGTTACAACTTTTTCAACGGTTTCAACACCGTTAATTTCAACGTCCATCTTTTTAACTTTTGCAATATCAACAGTTAAAAGAATTGGAGCGTTTGCCGTTGCCCACTTAACTGCCTCTTGAGGATTGACAATCTTTTTCTCTGTGGTAACTCTTACTCCAATACCAGGAAAGACTGTCTTTTGTTTTGTTTCACGGTAATGTGATTCAAGTTGCTCTCGCAAAGATTCCTCTACTGTGCTTGCTTTTCTTTCTTCTTCTTGCAACTGAGATTCCAAAATGCTTACTTGCAATCCGGCGTATGTGAGGGCTACGTTTTGTTTGGCAATTTCAATCTGTTGAAGCAAGCGTTGTAACTCTGCATACTCTTGAGTTTGTTCAATTTCTTTCTGCTCTGCTTCAATCTCTTTGGCAATACGATTAGCCTTATCTCTGCTTTTTGCAAGCTCCGTCACAGAATACTTAATCGAGTTGACATCCATAATTTACGCTCCTTTCTCTCTGTACTATGTATATTCTAGCATAACAATGGAAATCTGTCAAGTGGCAATTTGTTCAAGCCACCAGACTATTCTTATGTCATCCCCCGCTTGTAGCATTTTTAACATGGCGTCAATTTCTACAGTAATAACCATACCGTCTGGAATCTCAGTTAATTTATACAATTCACCACAGGCAATGATTTCATCTTTTAGTACCAGGGGAATGTTATATTGGTTTAAGACCCTTTTATTTGTGTCCGCACTTGACTTTGGTACTATGTTATTACATTTGATAGACTGTCTGTTGTCATATTGCCAGTAGACAATTTCAACTGGCGGAGTAACACTTTCGTCTTTTACAACAAGATTGGCGACTTGCAATAACATTTCAACATTGCTATCATAAGGAACTTGTATTCCATACATTCTATTTAAGGTAAGAAAGAACTCTTGTGCGTTCTCAGGTAGTGGTTCAAATCTTGCCAACGTTTCCCAACTTTCGCCCTTCATTACTTCTGCTATTGCTTTAATCATAGACATATTTTATCATACTGGCAAAGCTTGTCAAGTTAAAAATCTGTGCTATACTAGAGGAAAAGAAAGAAGGAGAAGGTTTAATGATAAGTCGTTTTATAAAGCGCCTTGTAAATATTTTTCGATGGTTACCGGTAATCTGGAATGACTACGAATGGGATTATGATTTCTTCCTGGTTCTTATAGAAAAGAAACTGGAATACATGCTTGCATTTTGGGAGAGTGACGCTCCTGTTTCTGGTAATAAAAAGATAAATGCCTTTCAAATTCGAGAAACACTTGAGGCACTTAAAAGATATTTAACTGACGATTATTGTAAGAACGAATTGCAGGAATATGAATTTAGACATCCTGTACCGTGGACGTTGCAAGAACTTAAACGCAGGGGCGTTGATGATGAATTTCGTGACTTGCTTACTGCTATTGAGGTGCAAAAGCAAGCCGATTTTGATTTTGTTTTTTCTTCACTGAGAAAGAATTTGCAAACTTGGTGGGATTAGTAATAGGGAATAACTAGCGGAAGGCTCCCCTGCCTTCCGTTTTTTTGTAATCTAACGGAGGTTTACATGCTAAGCGACCATGCCATAAAATTATTGGAAGAACGTTATTTGTTAAAAGACGAGGACGGAAATATTATAGAGACACCAGATGAGTTTTTTGTTCGTGTTGCCAAACATGGGGCAAAGACAGATGAAGAGTTTCAGGATAACCTAGAGGCAATTTCAAGCTTTAAGTTTGTGCCAAGTCGTACTCCATATATGGGAACAGAGCGCCCATTTTGCTCTAGTTGTTTTGTATTAGGCCCGATAGAGGATGATACAGATAGTATTTTGGATGTTCTTAAACAGAATGTTGCCGTGCAAAGATATGGCGGCGGTGCAGGTTTTAACTTTTCGAGATTAAGACCACAAGGAGATGTGATAAAAAAGACGAAAGGCAAGGCAAGTGGCCCTGTAAGTTTTATGCAATTATATGATTCCGCAATGCGGGTATTCTTGCGTGCGGGTAATAAGATGGGTGCTCAAATGGCAGTGTTAAATGTTGACCATCCAGATATAGAAAAGTTTATTACTTGTAAAGACAAAGAGGGCGAGCTTACAACTTTTAATATTTCTGTTGCCGTAAGCGATAGTTTTATGCAAGCGGTAAACGAAGACAGAGATTGGGATTTGGTTTTTGGCGGAAAGGTTTATAAGACCATTAGGGCAAAAGATTTGTGGAGAAAGTTGACTTATCAATCTTGGAAGAATGGCGAACCTGGAATTATTTTTATTGATACCGTAAATAGGTTTAATAAGTATCCAGTTAAAATTGAAGCAAGTAACCCATGCTTTCATGGGGACACGCTTGTTGCTGTTGCCGATGGTAGAAACTTTGTTAAAATTAAAGATTTGGCACAAGAGGGGAAAGACGTTCCGGTTTATTCTTACAATGTCGAGAATGGGGAAACAGAAATTAAGTGGGGCAGAAATCCAAGAAAGACAGGAGAAAACAAAAAGCTGCTTAGAGTTTACCTAGATGATGATTCATTTTTAGATGTTACAGAAAATCATAAATTTATTCTTGTTAATGGACAAGAGGTAGAAGCAAGAGACCTGAAGCCTGGCGACGGGGTTCCAAGATTTACAAAAGAACAAGATGTTGTTAAGGAAGAAGGTAAAAAACTGTATTGGAGGATAAGAACAAACTCAAACCCAAAATTAAACAGGAGAACTTTTGAGCATAGGTTAATTTACAAATTTTTTAATGAACAAGAGTGGGAGAGTCTTTATGGAACTTGTAAACGTGATAGTTGGGCAAGCGGCGGTATTGTTGTTCACCATAGGGATTATGATGGACTAAACAACTCTCCTGGTAATTTGGAAATAATGACGTGGGAAGACCATAATAGATTTCATGCCGGACACGATTTTTCTGGTAATAGAAATCCGATGTTTGGTAAATCTCATTCCGAAGAAACAAAAAGAAAGATAGGCGAAAAAACAAAACAACGAATAAGCGATAAGTCTTATCGTGACAGGTGGGAAAAAGAGCTTAAACTGTCACAAACGAACGAGTGGAGAGAAAATTTATCAAGTGGTAAGTTAAAATATCACCTACAAAGAAAACTTGCTGAGGCAAAAAAGTGGGGACTAGATGTTTTTGTTGACCAAAAAACAAACAAACTTATGGTTAATAAGGTTTGTGAAATATCTGGAATAAGATTTGTTGTGCCGTGGGAAAAACGAGAGGTATGTTATGCTCCGGGACAACTAAGGAACAGACCAGAGAATAAGGAAAAAATAAGAGAGAAAAGAAATGCCTTATTACAAAAGAAGGCGAAAGAGAACTTGCATTTACAAATACAGGTTTATCGTGATTTATTTTCCAGACTTGGAAGAGTGCCACTCAAAAAAGAGTGGGAACGAGAATGTAAGAAGCGAAAAGTAACATATAGATTTAGCACCAAGACCTCTAACCCTTATATTTTAAGCGGCTATAGAGAATTAAAGAAAGTAGAAAAAGAATACAACCATCGAGTCGTAAGAGTTGAAGTGCTTGATGGGCTTCATGCCGTATATAATATTACAGTTGAAGACAATCACACTGTTGGCATAATAACAAAAAACAAAATGCAAAGAAATGGAGTAAAGCAATCTTTGACGGGCATATATACTTTCCAATGCGGGGAACAATTTCTCCCGCCGTCAGCTAGCTGCAATTTGGGAAGCATAAACCTTTCTAAGTTTGTAACTGATGGAGTTTTCGATTGGGAACAATTTGAAAGATATGTCAGAATAGGTGTTAGATTTCTTGATACTTCCCTCGAAAGAGCATGGTGGCCCCTAGATGGAGTTAGAGAGACTACGCTTAAATATAAGAATATAGGTCTTGGTATAATGGGATTCGCGGATGCACTAATACAGATGCAAATTCCTTATGATAGTGATAGGGCAGTTTTATTTGCAAATAACGTTGGAGAGTTTTTGATTACAGTTGCCAGAGATGAATCTGATAAGATGGGGAGTAATAATACAACTCTGACAACTATCGCTCCTACTGGCAGTATTGCTACACTTGCAGGGTGTTCTTATGGTATTGAACCCATTTTCGCTGTTTCATTTACTAAGAATACCTTACTTGGAAGTGTAACACAACTTAATGAGCAATTTATTGAAATTGCTAAACGTAGAGGATTTTATACAGAGGAATTGGTTGCTAAAATAGAGAAGTCTGGAAGCATTCAGGACATACCAGAAGTACCGCAAGATGTGAAGGATGTTTTCAAAACGGCGGGGGAGATTAGCGTTGACAGGCATGTTGAAATTCAAGCGGCATTCCAAAAGCATGTATGCAATGCAATCAGTAAAACCATAAATCTTCATAATTCTGCGACGGTTGAAGAAGTTGGAAGAGTTTACATGCTGGCTTACAATTCTGGTTGTAAATCAACAACTGTTTATAGAGATGGAAGTCGAGTTATTCAGGCTATGGATACCGGAAAATATAAGAAGAAAGAGCAAAAGTGGGAATTGTATATATCTGACCCCAGTTGTATTAGTGGCACTTGTAGTATTTAACCCTTGACAGATTTTCAATCCGTGCTAGAATAATATTGGTTATATAACACAAGAGGAAAGGAGTAAAATGAAAATCGAAGTTGGGGGTGTAGAATATCCCGTAAGGGTAGAACATTATCGAATTGAAGACATGAGACTTTGGGATGGATGGTCAGAAAAAGACTGGCGCGAAAAAATTGACAGAATGACATCGGAAAAAAGTATCATTGACGGCGTTTCGTATCATGTGGTTTATGCTTTTCCGAGAGGCGGAATAACGGTTGTGTCTGTTTGTGTAAATGAAATTACACTTGAGGCGTGTTCTATTTGTTCTATCAGAGATAATTTTAATAGAAAGGTCGGGCGCACAATTGCCTTAGATAGACTAAAGGATAAAATTAAATCTCAACTTTGGATTGACTAAAGTATTCTTTCATAAAAAGGGAGACCTAAACAGTCTCCCTTTTTGTTTTGTTTGACACTGCAATATTTTATGCTATAATGGAATTGTTAATTATAAAATATTGCAATGCCAAGATGGGGTGTTTTTGCAATTAACAATATTACTTTCTACAATATTTGACAAAACAAAATTATGTGTTAGAATGTAATTAACATATTTTCTTGAGGCGAGATTGGCAAAGAGATACGTAGATAATTATGATGAAGGGGGCATGATAGCGTTGTTTCTTAATAAAGAAGACGCTAATGCTATTTATCAGAAATCTGCAAGTCTTGATAATGGATATGAGGCAGTTGCACCAGAAGAAATGCACATAACCGTAGCGTATTTAGATAAAGAGTTTTTGTCTAAATATGGAACAGATAGAATACTAGAAGCGACAGTAAAGGCGTGTGAAAGAAAACCTATCAGGGTAAAGACTGGTGGGGTTAAAGTGTTTGATAGTACCGAGAAATTTCCAGTGTATCTTGAGGTGTTAGGCGATGATGTTGCTACATTAAGGCAAGCAATTTTAGAAAGTCTTGCTGACAATGGAATTGAATACACTGACCAGTATCCTCAGTTTGTGCCACATATAACACTAGCATATTCAGAAAAACCACAGTGTGAAATGACAGTTGACCAGAAAGAAATGGAATTTGACACTTTGGCAATTGTAGACGGTAAAGAGATTAAGGAACTTTCGTTTCAGAATAAGTCTGGTAGAAGGATTAACACCGGTAAGGTTCAAGCCATAATGGAATTAGACGCTCTTCTTGAAAGAGTGAGGGAGGAGTTGATGGGTATTATTAAGTGGGCAAATTATGTTGAAGAAGAAGGCGAAAAAGCAACAATTCCCAATGCAGAATTTAAGTCTATTGCAGATATTATCAATGCCGCCAGAGCAAGGGCGGCATTAGGTGGTAGAACGATTTCGCTTCGGTCTCTTGGCATTACTCCAAACTGGTCTGCGAAAATGGGTGAAGTTATTATTGGAAACCTTATTCGTGGTGAGGGTGGGAAGTTTGCCAGTGCTGAAAATATTAGCGACATTGTTGACCTATTAGGTAAAGCTAACATTTCTCCGGCGATGATGCAAGCATTGATTGCTCTTTATGGTGGTAAGCAGGTTGCCGAAAAAGATGTTTTGAAACAGCTTGTTGATGCAGGACTTGCTTCTATTGTTGACGGGCAAACTGTAATGAGTGGACTTGGTGGAGATTTGGTTAAGGCAATCAAGACTGCTGTTCCGGCTAAGGTTGATGGGGTACTTAATCCAAAACCAGCAACTTCTGGCGGGGGTGGAAGAGCTGCCGCGAAACCAAAACAAACAGAAGCGGGAGAGCCGATTGACGAAGAATTACGCAAGCGGCTAATTCAAACCGGAAGATTAACTGAGTCTGAATTTAACGTGCTTCTTTCTTTTGGTCGCGGGGAATCTGTTGACAATAGCGTTCTTGAAAAAATGCTTATAACCGGATTAGTAGAAAAAGACCTCGATGGTAATTTTAAGTTTACTGTTCCTGGAACTAGATTTTATAATGCACTCAGAGATAAAAACTTAAGAGCTGCACTTGATGCTATGTCGGACGGTAGAGAGCTTTACTACAAAGAGCTTCTTGAAGAGGGGGAAGACGGTGAAGAGGTAACAGAGGGGGATGTTGATGATATGCGGATTACCGACACGATTAACACCGTTGGTGCTCTGCATGATACTCTATCAAAACCCGCAATGGAAGCTTTAATGAAGTTTGTTAAAGATGGAAAAGAACTTGGTAACAGTGCTGGCGTGCTTATGTCAGTTGGACTTGTTGCTAAAGAGGGAGATTCTTACAAGCTTACCAAAGATGGCAAGGACTTTTACGATGCCATTAAAGCCGGAAATGTTTTGAAGGCTTTGGATATTTTGGGATATGCTTGGGATTCTGGTGTAAAAACCTATGCCGATAGCAATGGTGAAACTTGGCTTCTTACATGGACTACGAATAACTTTCAAGACCGTGATGGCGAAATTTTTACACTTAAGTCAATTCAAGACTATGTTGCTAGACATGAAAATGATGATGTAAAGGGTGAATATAGATATTGGCATGAACCAGGATTAAAGTTTGGTGACATAAAGGCACAAGTTGTTTCTGGTGGATACTTAGTAGAATTGGGAACTTTCGATGATACTGAGGTTGGACAGTTTTTCAAGAACCTGTTGACAGAATATCCAGAAGGACATCCTGAGTTTGCGCCTTATGGTTGGGGAAATTCTCACGGTTACGTTTATCAAAAAGGAGACCGTGAAGATGCGGTTTACGAATGGTTTGAAAAGAAAGAAACAAGCGTGCTTCCTCTGGATGCTGCGTCTAATCCTTACACGCTAACAGAAGTTTTAGGAGATAAAAGTATGAAAGCATTTGACAGCATAAAGGCAATTGGTGAGAAGTTGGGGCTGCCAGATTTGGCAGATAGAATTATTAATATTGGTAAAAAGAGAACTGAGATTCTTCAAGAAGCTGGCGTTGCAAGCAAGGCGGCTATTATGAAAACAGAAGGTGGGGTTGAGTATCCTGCAAGCGACTATGCCTATGTTCCAGACCCGGAACAACCGTCTGCTTGGAAACTTAGACTATCTCCGCCTGGCGAACCAGGGAAGAGAAGTAGAGAACAGCTTGGCGCTGCCGCCGCTGCATTTAGTCCGGGTGGATTTAGGGGGCAAAAAGTTCAAATTCCCTCTGAAGATATTGCTAGGGTTAAAGAAAAAATTAGGAGCGAATATAAAAAACTGGGGGTGGAAGATATGGATATACCAGAAGGCGTTAAGGCATTCAGTGGAGAACTAAGAGACCTGTCTGCAATGGTTGACGATGAAGAAGTCAAAGGGCAACTTGTCGCTGCTGCTGATGAGCTTATGAAGGCTGAAAAGTTTGAGGTTGAGATGGCAGCTGCACTTGAGGAACTTGCAAATGCCGTTGGCGGAGACCTTGCAGAAAAACTTATGGATATTTCTGCTCGCTTGCATGGTTCTGAACAACAGACAGAAGAAGAAGTTGCAGAAGAGCTTGCTGCTGAACCTGCGCCGGAAGAAGAAAAACAGGAAGAGGAACCCGTTGACGAAGAGGAAACAATGAAGTCTATTCTTTCTCGCGTGTCAACTGAATTCGACTTCGCTGGACTAGAGCAGGTTATTGGTGAGCAAAAAGAATTGCAAGAAAATCAAAAGGCAGCAATAGCAGAGGCAACTAAAGAAGTTAAGGAACTTATTGCTACCATTGACGAACTTCGCAAATCTTTTGCGGAAAGACTGGCGGTGATGGAGGCTGAAATTAAACAACTCAAAAAGTCTGATGAGATTAAGGTTGCAGAAAAAACTCTTCAGGTTCCAAGATGGAATGCTTACAGAGCAAAGGAAGCCGCCGAAACAGTGTTAGATGAAAAGGATAAAGAGACTTTTCGTAAGCCAAGTACCCCAACAGTTATTGAGAAGATTACCAAAACCATTATGGGTTAATAGGACGGAGGTTATATATTATGGACAATGAAATGATTGCGAAAATTGTTGCTGAATCCCTCAAGCAAGCGATGGCTTACGGGAATAAAGCGCCTAGTGGGGTTGGAACCACGAACTTGATTCATGGCCCCGGCGGACTTTTCGGTATTGCAGGACTTGAGGAAGATATAATCTCTGCCCGAATTGCCCCTCGTGGTATTACTGGGATGCTCTCTGCGTCTCCTTCCGTTTATACGAACCCGGAGTTCGCGTACATTACCGGCATTGAAGAAACTGCCGGAAGCGAACCATCTGGTGAGTGTGACACTTGTTTGTCTGGTGAGACGGAGGCTTGTATCCAAACTGCCCAATTCGGGCGCGTTTGCCGTGAGTCGAAAGAGCTTGACGTTGACAAGGTGATGGAGCGGGTTAATCGTGGTGAGATTGACTATACCCTGGTGAATAGTATTCTTGGCAGCGATACTTCTTGGGTTCCAGGAATGGCGCTCAGTAATGAAAAGTTGATTAATATTGCTACCGCTTGGGCTATGGTTGAAGTCGGGGTACTACTTCAAAATAAGCTCGTGCCGATGGTGTGGCAAGGTAATCCTGTGAATTCAATTGGTAATGGCTACAAGGAATTCCCTGGGCTAGACATCCTTATCGGGACGAATAAAGTGGATGCCCATACGGGTGTCTCTTGTAACGCTCTCGATAGTGATGTAAAGGACTTCAACTACAATTCAATCTCTTCGGTTGATGGTAGTGGTAACTTTAATATCGTGCGCTATCTTGAAGCAATGATGCGGTATCTCTCTCACAATGCCGAACGACAGGGGTTGAATCCTGTTAATTGGGCAATCGTGATGCGCCCGGAAACCTGGACGGAGCTGCTTGATGTGTGGCCTACTGCTTACTTTGCTACTCGTAACTTGACGCTTCCTTCTGGAAACACTAACTACTTGGACGCTACTCGTATCCGTGAACTCTATCAAAGCATGGCTTCTGGAATGTACCTTGATGTTGCTGGTATGCGCGTTCCAGTTGTCACTGATGATGGCATTTACGAATTCGACAGCACTAACAGTGCTAACGTTCCCGCTGGTTCCTTCGCTTCCGACATCTACGTTGTACCCCTTACCTATCTTGGTCGGCGTCCTGCTACTTACATTGAGTATAAAGACTATCGTGGTGCTCGTAGAGACATTCAGGAACTTAAGGGTAAGGAAAACTTCTGGTCTGACGATGGCAAGTTCATGTGGGTGGTTGAGACTAAGAAATGGTGTTACACTATCTCTGGTAAAATCGAACCGCGTGTTATCTTGAGAACTCCTCAACTTGCGGGCAAGATTGAGCATGTGTTGTATTCACCGCTTCAGCATTATAGAAGTTTTGACTCCTCATCTCAGTATTTTTACAAGGGTGGTCTGTCAATGAGAACTCCAACCGAGTTTGAAACTGATTGGAGCATTAGCAGACAGCAATAGTATGTTGCTATAATAAAAAACACCGGACAAAACTTGTCCGGTGTTTTTTATTATTTTCGTTATCTATCTTTATATGCGCCACATTTATATAATATACAACACAGCGTACCTTGTGATATATTATATTTTTCTCTAATTTCTTTTAATGTTGCGCCATTGCTTTTCATTTCTCTCATTTCTAAAATATCTTTGTCGCTTATATAAATCGAGTTTGACCTGTTTGATGCTATTCTTGATTCTCCATAGCTAGACCATCGTAAGTTTTCTATGTGATTATTTAGAGGGTTTC
>ENA-UOWO01006144-UOWO01006144.1-activated-sludge-metagenome-genome-assembly--contig:-NODE-6144-length-12371-cov-10.318285_pt1 | contig 12371 bp, 5 predicted proteins | sample MGYA00238148_ERZ761564 | MGnify/ENA primary metagenome ERZ761564 (study PRJEB28885, sample SAMN05720194) | activated sludge metagenome | isolation source: Anaerobic digester | place: USA...
CGGCCGATCTCGTTGGAGATGCGGTAGGCGAGGGTATTGCGCATCAGCGACTGATCGTCGTACGAGGCGTAGAGGATCCAGTCATTCTCCTTCGGCATGCCGAGCAGGGAGACGTTGCGGTTGTCGCCGGAAGAGGTGACCGTCTCGAGGCGGAAGCCCTTCTTGGGATAGGCCATGGAGGAGCTGCCACGCAGCTCGATATCGATCAGGCCGTCATAGTTGTTGGGGGGATCGGTGATGGCGTTGCGTTTGCCCTGGCCGTTATAGATGATCTTCATGCTGGCGCGGATGCGGACCAGGTCGACGATCTCCCTCCCGCCGGTATCGATGATGAGGATGGGCAGATTGGAATCCCGCAGCACCACTCCCGTGGTCTGGGCCGCCAGGGGGTGCAGACCGGCCAGTAAAAAAAAGAGCAGGAGAGCCCGTTGCAGCCTTCGCCCCGACAATAGGCCGGCCCCGGCGGGCAGGGCTCTGTTGATCTCGAATCGCGGCATGATCTGTTCCTGAAATTGGGGCACTGCGCCCCGGGTGATATGAATACCGGCCGCACTGACGATGTTCTCGCTGGAGGGCGGCCTGGTGCGGCCGGCAGGGGGAGGTTTAGAGGGTTCGCGAAGAGTCCCGGACGATCAGCTCCGTCTCGAGCAGAACCCGCTCCTGCGGCAGCAGGACCGGGGATTCGATATTGCGGATAAGGATCTCCGCGGCGCGTCGGCCGATCTCCTTTTGCGGCGCGCGGATTGTCGTCAACGGCACCGGATAGAGCTGGGCGTAATCGATATCATCGTTGCCGATGACCGAGATATCATCAGGCACACGGATATTGAGCTCGCGCAGGGCCGACATCACCGCCAGCGCCTGCTGGTCATTGAAGCAGAGTATCGCGGTAGGATAGTCCGCCCTCGCCAGGCTTTTGAACCAGGTGAGGGTATTGCGATAGCTCTCCTCATGCCGCGAACCGATCGAAATGATCATCTCCCCGGTGAAAGCGAGCGTGCTCTCGCTGAAAGCATAGCGGAAACCCTCAATGCGTTCCTGGGTATGGGAGGATTGCGGGGGGCCGGCAAAATGTACAATGCGGCGGTGACCGCCATCAATGAGGTATTTGACCGCCTGACGGATGGCCTTGAGGTTATCGATGACCACCGCATTAGCCTGAATGCCCTTGACCTCCTCGAGCAGGACAAAGGGGTAGTTGATCATTTTCAGCTTGAAAAGATGTTCGATCTCCGCCTGGCCCTCGACAATCGGGGCAATGATGGCGCCCTTGATATCCTTGGTCGAGAAAAGATGGGTGAACTTTTTTTCGCACTCGTGGTCGTTTTCCGAACTGGTGACGATGACCTGATAACCCCGCTGGATGGCATATTCACGCACGCCGGTGGCGATCGAGGTATAGAAAGGATAGTTCAAATCCTTGATGATGATGCCGATGGAACGGTCTTCGCTGCCGTTTTTCAGGTTCCGGGCCATGCCGCGCGGGCGGAAATTAAGTTCCTTCATGACATCGAGAATGCGTTCGCGCGTATGCGGCTTGACGGAATTCTTGCCGTTGAGTACAGCCGAGACCGTGCCCTTGGAAACCCCGGCCTTGAGGGCAACATCCTCTATGGTTATTCTTTTCATATCATCCCCGGCCTCTGCGGCCGCATGACTCAATCCCAGGAATTGAAACGGTTCGATTTTTATTGATGAATATAATTTTTTTAAAGTGTAAAAACAACTACTTTCTTCCCTGTTTTCAGGAATATTACACCCCGGGCATGGCCGGGGTCCTGCCCGCACAGCGGTTTGTTTTTTGCTTGACTTTTTTGCCCCTCATCCCTATATTTGAATCGGTTCAAATTATTTAACACTCTTTTTGCGAGGCGTTGATGAAAAAGACGAGTCGTTCCACTCCGCTTCTTTGCCTGCTCTGCCTCGCCCTCCTCCTCTCCTGCCGCCATCCACTGCCCCGTCAGGGCGCCGGGGCTACCGGCCTCTACCCGAATCTTCTCTCCGGTCTGCTCGGCATCGAGCAGAACCTCGTCCAGGAGCGAATCGAAAACGCTTTTCAGCAGCTCTTTTACGGCGACGACAGCACCCAGCGCATCTGCTATCCCGCCGGTCCCGATATGGCCTATATTGAGGATATCCTCCACAACGATGTGCGCACCGAGGGCATCTCCTACGGCATGATGATCGCCGTGCAGCTGGACAAGAAGGCCGAGTTCGACCGCCTCTGGAGATGGGCCAAAACCTTTATGCAGCACCAGGAGGGGCCGAGCAAGGGCTTTTTCGCCTGGCACTGCACGCCGGAAGGCGAAAAGCTCAGCGTCAGCGCCGCCTCCGACGGCGAGGAGTGGATCGTCACCGCCCTTTTCTTCGCCTCCCACCGCTGGGGCGACGGCCCCGGCATTCTCAACTACCGGGCTGAAGCCCAGGCCATCCTCGACGCCATGCTCAGCAAGGAGCCCGAGTCCAGCCTCCAGGCGGTCATCACCAACATGTTCAGCCGTGAGCATAAACAGGTGGTCTTTGTGCCCAACGGGGAGGCCGATGGCTTTACCGATCCCTCCTATCATCTGCCCCACTATTACGAGCTCTGGGCGCGCTGGGCGGACAAGGAGAACGAATTCTGGCGCGAAGCTGCAATCATCAGCCGCGCATTTCTCAAAAAAGCGGCCCATCCCGGGACCGGCCTCACCCCCGACTATGCGAACTTTGACGGCACCGCCACCGACGCCCCCTGGGGTGGCGGCCATGACGCCTTCCGCTTCGACGCCTGGCGCACGGCGATGAATGTCGCCGTCGACTGGATCTGGTTTGCCCGCGATGAATGGGCCATCGAACAGTCCAACCGCCTGCTCGACTTCTTCCACTCCGAGGGGCTGGAGCGCTACGCCAACCAGTATACCCTCGACGGCAAGCCGCTCTCCGCCGAGCGCAGCCCCGGCCTGATCGCCATGAACAGCGTCGCCGCGCTGGCGGCGACCACCCCCCTGCGCACTGAATTTGTCCGGGCGGTCTGGGAGCAGCCGGTTCCCGACGGGCCCGGCCGCTACTATGATGGATTGCTCCATATGCTGGCCCTGCTCCAGCTCAGCGGCAATTTCCGGATCTACGCGCCCTGAGACCGCCGGCCGGAACCGGACCGGCCGCTCTCCCGCTTGAGAGGCGCAGGTGCCGCGCATGCTTGAAAAACATACTATCCTCGAGGCCGTCATGATCTTCTCCCCCGCCAAAATCCGTACCTGCCTGATCCTTGCGCTGGCTGCGCTCCTGCCGGCCGGGCTATCGACCGCTGCCGCCACTTACGTCACCGAGACGCCTCAGCCCGGCTCTTTCGTCCTCGCCGAACCGGGCCGCAGCGCTTTCCTGGTGGCGAGCAGCCGGGAGTATCCCGGCGTGCTGCGCGTGGCCGGCCATCTGCAGAAGGATCTGGCCCGGGTGACCGGAACCGCTCCGGAGCTTTTACTCGATGCTCCGCCGGCGGCCGGGGATATCATCCTCATCGGAACGCTCGGCGTCAGCCCCCTGATCGACCGGCTGGCCTCCGAAGGAAAGCTGGACACGGCGGGCCTGGCGGGCCGATGGGAATGTTTTGCCACCCAGATCATTGAAAATCCCCTGCCCGGGGTCCCGCGCGCCCTCGTCATCGCCGGCAGCGACAAACGCGGCACCATCTACGGCCTGTTCGATCTCTCCAGCCAGATCGGGGTTTCGGCCTGGCATTTCTGGAGCGACGTCCCGCCCCCGCAGCGGCAGAAACTCTATGTCTCCCCCGGCCGCCACACCCTGGGCGAGCCCAAAGTCAGATACCGCGGCATCTTCATCAACGACGAAGCCCCCGCCCTCTCGGGCTGGGCCTTTGCCAAATTCGGCGGTTTCAATGCCCGCATGTACGAGCACGTCTTCGAACTGATCCTGCGCATGAAGGGCAACTATCTCTGGCCGGCGATGTGGGGCCGGATGTTCTACGTCGAGGATACCCTCAATCCCAAGCTGGCCGATGAATACGGCATCGTCATCGCCACCTCGCACCATGAACCGATGATGCGCGCCCACGAGGAGTGGGCCCGATTCGGCCGGGGAAAATGGAGCTATGAGTCCAATGAGGAGACCCTGAAAAATTTCTGGCGGGAAGGGATCGAACGCATGGGGGCGTATGAGAGCGTCGTCACCATCGGCATGCGCGGCGACGGCGACGAACCCATGAGCGAAGAGGCCAATATCGCCCTGCTCGAACGCATCGTCAGAGACCAGCGCCAGATCATCGCCGAGGTGACCGGCCAACCGGCCGCAAAAACCCCGCAGGTCTGGGCCCTCTACAAGGAGGTGCAGGAGTATTATGACAAGGGGATGCGGGTGCCCGATGATGTCACCCTCCTCCTCTGCGATGACAACTGGGGCAACATCCGCAAGCTGCCGCGGCCGGGCGAAGCCCCGCGCAGCGGCGGCTATGGCATCTATTACCATTTCGACTATGTCGGCGGCCCGCGCAACTACAAGTGGCTCAATACCAATCAGGTCGCGCGCACCTGGGAACAGATGCACCTCGCCTACGAAATGGGCGCGCGGCGGATCTGGATTGTAAATGTCGGCGATATCAAACCGATGGAACTGCCGACCGAATTCTTTCTCGACTATGCGTGGAACCCCGAAGCCTGGCCGGCCGAGCGCATTCCCGAATACACCCGGCAGTGGGCTGCGCGGCAGTTCGGCGCCGGGCACGCCGCCGAAATCGCCGGCCTGCTCGAAGGCTATACCCGCTTCAACAGCCGGCGCAAGCCCGAGCTGCTCGAGCCCGTCACCTTCAGCCTCAACAATTATGGCGAGTGGGAGAAGGTGGTCTCCGACTATAAAGGGCTGGCGGAGAGAGCGCAGCGCCTCAATGATCTCCTCCCGCCGGCGCAGCGTGACGCCTTTTATCAGCTCGTCCTCCACCCCGTCACCGCCTGCGCCAACCTCTACGAGCTCTATTACACGGTGGCTGTAAACCGGGTTTATGCCAGCCAGGGCCGCGCCGCGACCAACACCCTGGCCGAAAGAGCAGAAGCGCTTTTTGCACGGGATGCCGAGATCAGCGCTTACTACAACCACGAGCTGGCCGGGGGCAAATGGAGCCATATGATGGACCAGACCCACATCGGCTACACCTACTGGCAGCAGCCGGACTCGAACGCGATGCCGGAGGTGAAGCGGAGGAGTGTGCCGGCCGCCGCCGAAATGGGTGTGGCGATCGAAGGTTCCTCCCAGTGGTGGCCCGATTCACAGGGCGAAGCTGTGCTCCCCGAACTCGACCCCTTCATCAAACAGTCGACCCATATCGAGCTCTTCAACCGGGGGCAAGCCCCCTTCAACTACGCCATCCAGCCGGGCAGGAAGTGGCTGCGTCTGAGTGATGAGCGCTCGTTCATCGAGGATGAAAAACGCATCGCCGTCACAGTGGCGTGGGATCAGGTGCCCGCCGGGCGCCACCGGGTCCCCCTCACCATCAGCGGCCCCGGTGGCCGCAGCGTGGTGGTCACGGTACCGCTGTTTAAACCCGCTGAGCCGGAGCCCATGCTCGCCGGGCGCTTTCTCGAGTCCGCCGGCGCAGTCGCCATCGAGGCGGAGCACTACACCCGTGCTCTGAACAGCGGGACGATCCATTGGCAGAACATCCCCGAACTGGGCCGCACCCTCTCCGGGATGACTCCGTTTCCGGTCACCGCGCCGGCGGCAGCGCCGGGCGGGGAGAGCCCGCGCCTGGAGTATCTGCTCCATCTCTTCAGCAGTGGCAAAGTGACTGTCAAGGCCATGCTCTCGCCGACGCTCGATTATCACCACGCCGGGGGGCTGCGCTTCGCCGTCTCCTTCAATGACGAGACCCCGCAGATCGTCGATATGCACAAGGGCATGGATTGGGAAAAATGGGTGGGCGACAACATCGTGGTCAAATCCACGACCCATACCATTGCCAGAGCGGGGCTGCAGGTGCTCAAGTTCTGGGCGGTCGATCCGGGGGTCGTGCTGCAGCGGCTGGTGGTCGAAACCGGCGAAGCCAGGGCCTCCTATCTGGGGCCGCCCGAGACCTTTGTGCGCAGAGAACTCACCGCTGTGCACAATCCGATCCTCAGCGGTTTTTATCCCGATCCGAGCATCTGCCGGGTCGGCGAATATTATTATCTGGTCACCTCCTCTTTCGCCTATTTTCCCGGCATTCCGATCTTCAAAAGCCGGGACCTGGTCAACTGGCAGCAGATCGGCCATGTTTTGGATCGTCCGGATCAGCTCGACCTTGAAGGACACGGAGTCTCGCGCGGGCTCTTCGCACCGGCCATCCGTCATCATGACGGCTGCTTTTATGTGGTCTGCACACTGGTCGACCGCGGCGGCAATTTCGTCGTCACCGCCCCCGCGGCGGAGGGTCCCTGGAGCAATCCGGTCTGGCTGCCGGAGGTGGACGGGATCGATCCCTCTCTCTTCTTCGACGAGGACGGGCAAGCCTGGCTCGTCTACAACAGCATTGCGCCGCAGGGCAAGCCCCTTTATGACGGCCATCGCACCATCCGCCTGCGCGCCTTCGACTGCGGCAAGCTGCAGGTCACCGGCGAGGAAAAGATCCTCGTCAATGGCGGGGTCGACCTGAGCCAAAAACCGGTCTGGATCGAGGCTCCGCACCTCTTCCGCAGGGAGGGCTGGTACTATCTCATCGCCGCCGAGGGGGGCACGGCCGAGAACCACTCCGTGGTGGTATTCCGCAGCCGGCAAATCGACGGTCCCTATCTGCCGTGGCAGAAAAATCCGATTCTGACCCAGCGTCATCTCGATCCGGGCCGGCCCTCGCCGGTCACCAGCACCGGCCATGCCGATTTTGTCGAGACGCCGGCGGGCGATTGGTGGGCCGTTTTTCTCGGCTGCCGGCCCTATCCTCCGGTGGAGCAGAATTATTACAATACCGGGCGTGAGACCTTCCTGGCGCCGGTGCGCTGGAGCGAGGAGTGGCCGGTCATCAATCCTGACCATGCCGAAGTACAGCCCACCTATCCCGCCCCCCTGCCCACAGTGCCGGCCTGGTCCCCCTTCCCGGCGAGCGGCCATTTCCCACTCCGTGACGAATTCGATGCCGGCTTGCTCGCCCCCACCTGGCAGTTTCTGCGCACGCCGCAGCAGCCGTGGCACGCATTGAGCGGCGGAACCCTGCAGATCCGGCTGATGCCTGAGACCCTGTCGGGCACGGGCCATCCCGCCTTTCTCGGCCACCGCCAGCAGCACGCCTTCTGCACGGCCTCAACCGCGCTGACCTTCGAGCCCAGGGCGGAGAACGAAAAAGCGGGCCTGACCATCTTTCAGAACGAGAGCCACTACTACTTTCTCTGCCTCGCTCTGGAAAAGGAAAAACCGGCGCTTCAGCTCTGGAAATCCACCGACTCGAAAACGCCGGCACGCTCGCTGCTCCTGCTCAAATCGATCCCGCTCAAAAGGTCGGCCTTCAACGGCGAGTTCGGTTTGAGGATCACCGCCGCCGGCGGCAGCTACGCTTTTTACTATGCAGAAAAAAGAGGGAAGTGGAAACTGCTGCTCGACCGGGTCGATGGACCTTTCCTGAGCACCCGCATCGCCGGCGGATTTGTCGGCTCATTCTTCGCCCTCCACGCGACCTCTCTCGGCCAGAGCAGCGGCAGCAGCGCCATCTATCACTGGTTTGAATACAGCAAAAACTGAAGCAAATGGAAAGGAATTGAGCCATGACGGATCAACAATGGGAAATTGTCCAGCGGGTCATCAGGGGCGAGCGCGTCGATCCCCTGCCGGTGGGCTTTATCATCGACTGCCCCTGGCTGCCGAACTGGTACGGCATCCGCATCCTCGATTATTTTTCCAACGACGAGCTCTGGCTCAAAGCCAACCTCAAGGCACTTGCTGATTTTCCGGAAGTGATCTTTTTGCCCGGATTCTGGTCCGAATTCGGCATGTGCACCGAGCCCTCCGCCTTTGGCGCGCGCACCTACTTCCCGGCCAACGAATTTCCCCACGCACATCGTGTGATCCGCTCAACGGCCGAAATCGATGACCTGCCGCTGCCCGATCCCGCCACTGATGGCCTCCTCCCCTTCGTGCTCAACCGGCTCAGGCTCGCCCAGCCGGCCATCGAGAGCGCCGGCCACAAGATCCGCTTCGCCGTCGCGCGCGGTCCGCTCAACATCGCCAGTTACCTGATGGGCTCAACCGAGTTCCTCATGGCGATGATGCTCGAGCCCGAAAAGGCCGAAGCCCTGATGAAAAAAATCACCGCTTTCCTCAAGTCGTGGCTGCTCCTGCAGATGAAGACCTTCCCCTCCATTGACGGCATTTTCCTCCTCGATGATATCATCGGCTTCATCGGCGAGAAGGAGTTCAGGACCTTCGGACTGCCCTACTTCAAGGAACTCTATGCCCTGCCGGTCTCGGTCAAATTTCTCCACAACGACGCCCCCTGCAAGGTTTCGGCCCCCTTCCTGCCGGAGATCGGCGTCAACCTCTTCAACATGGGTTTTGATATCACCCTCGACACTCTCAAGGAGCTGACCGGAAACCGGGTGACCCTGCTTGGCAACCTGCCCCCGCGCGACGTGCTGGCGGCCGGGACACCGGAGAGCGTGGAAACGGCCACCCGGGAGCTCGCGGCCTCCCTCCAGGATAACAGCCGGATCATTCTCTCCTGCGGCGGAGGGATGCCCCCCGGAGTAAGTTCGGCCAACATCGCGGCCTTTGTGCGGGCGGCGCAGGGCCGCGGCTGACAAGGCGGGATACAGAGGGAGAACACCCCTGCGCCACATCGGCCTTCGGCAGAACATTGCACTGCATTTTTATCTTTTTTTTGCTTGACTTTGAAATGGCTACTATTTATATTTGAAACGGTTCAATCAAATCAAAACCCGTTAAATTGTCCGCCACTCGCCTTTCATCATACCGTAGAGAGCTCGCCATGGACAGTCACAAAAGGGGCGCCGCTGCACCCGCCGCCCCGGCCCCGTCAGCGCATCACCCTGAATATAAAAATCCGCAGCTCCCGATCGAGCAGCGGGTGGCCGATCTCCTCGGCCGCATGACTCTCGAGGAGAAGGTAGCCCAGATGATCAGCCTCTGGCGATTGCGCGAGCATATCTTCAAACCCGGCACAACCGAGATCGACACCGACGGAATGGAACGTTACTGCGGCCACGGCATGGGACAGATCGCGCGGCCGAGCGATCTCACCGGCGGCCTCGCACCCGAAGCCCTCGCCGAGGTAAGCAACAAACTGCAGAAATTTTTCATTGAGAAGACCCGACTCGGCATTCCGGTGATCTTTCACGAAGAGTGTCTGCATGGACTCGCCGCCAAAAATGCCACCAGCTATCCCCAGCCTATCGGCCTTGCCTCCACCTTCGATCCCGAACTCGTCCAGGAAATCTACAGCGCCATCGCCTCCGACGCCCGCAGCCGGGGAACCCACCTCGCCCTGACGCCGGTCATCGATGTCATGCGCGAGCCGCGCTGGGGCCGTGCCGAGGAGACCTTTGGTGAAGACCCCTATGTAGCCGCCCGCATGGGCATCGCGGCGGTGAAGGGATTGCAGGGAGACGGCGAGTTCAAGGACAAGGAGCACCTCCTCGCCACCCTCAAGCACTTCACCGGTCACGGCGAACCCGAGTCCGGCTCGAATATCGGCCCGGCCAATATTTCAGAGCGCGTCCTGCGCGATATCTTTTTCTATCCCTTCCGGCAGGTGATCAAGCAGGCCGACCCGGCCGCGATCATGCCCTCTTACAACGAGATCGACGGCATCCCCTCCCATGCCAATGCCTGGCTGCTGCAGCGCGTCCTGCGCGAGGAGTATGGCTACACCGGCATGCTGGTCTCCGACTATTGCGCCATCACCGAGCTCCACTACAAGGAGGACACGGTCGGCTACGGACTGGCGGAGAACAAGAGCGAAGCGGCCCTGCTCGCCGTTCAGGCCGGGGTCAATATTGAGCTGCCTGACGGCGACTGCTATCCCCTTCTGGTTGAGCTGGTCCGTTCGGGACGGCTCGAGGAGAAGGTCATCGACGGCCTGGTGCGTCCGCTTCTCTATTACAAATTCAAACTTGGCCTCTTTGAGGAGCCCTATGTCGATCCCGCGCTGATCCGGAATGAGCAGCGGCTGGTGCGCGAGCGCAGCCTCGCCCTGCGCGCGGCCCAGGAGACCATGATCCTGCTCAAGAACGAGGGCGACATCCTGCCGCTCGATCCGGCCAAAGCCGGCACCATCGCCGTCATAGGCCCCAACGCCGACCGCAGGATGCTCGGCGGCTACAGCGGGCAGCCCAAATATTACCGTTCGGTGCTTGAGGGGATCATTGAAAAGGCGGGCAAATCCGCTCGCATCCTCTACAGCGAGGGGTGCAAGATCACGGTGGGCGGCTCCTGGAATCAGGACGAGATCGTCCTGCCCGATGCGGAGGAGAACCGCCAGGCCATCGCGGAAGCCGCACTTGTCGCGGCGCAGGCGGATGTGGTCATCCTGGTGTTGGGCGGCAATGAACAGACATCGCGCGAGGCGTGGGCGAAAAACCACCTCGGCGACCGGACCAGCCTTGAGCTGCCCGGGCAACAGAACGAACTGGTGCAGGCGATCCTCAAGACCGGCAAGCCGGTCGTTCTCTTTCTCATCAATGGCCGGCCCAATTCCATCACCGCCATCGAGAGCGGGATCGCCGCCATCGTGGAGTGCTGGTATCTGGGCCAGGAAACCGGGTACGCGGTCGCCGATGTGCTCTTCGGCGATTACAATCCCGGCGGCAAGCTGCCGGTGACCATACCCCGCTCCGTCGGTCACATTCCCTGTTTCTACAACCACAAACCCTCCGCCCGCCGCGGCTACGTTTTCGATGACATCACGCCCCTCTACCCCTTCGGTTTCGGCAAGAGCTACACCACCTTCGCCATCAGCAAGGTCCGTCTGGAAAAGGCGGTCATCGGCATGGGTGAATCGACGCGGGTGACGGCCGAGGTCAGGAACACCGGCAAGCGATCGGGCTCCGAGGTCGTTCAGATGTATATCCGCGACTCGATCAGCTCCGTGAGCCGGCCGGTTAAGGAGCTGCGGGGATTCCGCAGGGTCCATCTGGCCCCGGGGGAAACAAAGCAGGTAGAGCTGGAGATCACGCCCGATGATCTCGCCTTCACGACCATCGCCATGGAACACAAGGTCGAACCGGGCCAGTTCGAAATCATGGTGGGCAGCTCCTCGCGCGACGAGGATCTGACCCGGCTCATCCTCCAGGTCCGGGAGAGCAACTGATGCACATCTTTGGGGCACATTAATTCTCATCGGAGAGAAAAGAGAGCAAGCATGAAGAAGGATCAGATCGACAGACTGCCGTTGTCCGAAAAGATCGGCTACGGCTTTGCCGACGCCTCGGCGAACTTTGTTTTTCAGATCATGGTGATGTTCCAGGTCGGCTTTTACACCGACGTCTTCGGCATCACCGCCGCAGCCGCCGGTACCCTACTCCTGGTTGGCCGCTTCTGGGACGCCATCTTTGATCCCATTATGGGCACGATCGCGGACCGGACCAACACCCGCTGGGGCAAATTCAGGCCCTGGCTGCTCTGGACCGCCATCCCCTTCTCCCTGCTCTTCTTTCTGACCTTCACCACGCCCAACTTTTCGCCAGGCGGAAAGCTCATCTACGCCTATGTCACCTACATCCTGCTGATGACCGTTTACTCGATGAACAACACCCCCTACTCGGCCCTCAACGGCGTGATGACGGGGGATGTCAATGAGCGGACGAGTCTCTCCTCCTGGCGCTTCATCTTCGCCCAGTCGGCCACAATCCTGGTCCAGGGTTTTCTCCTGCTCATGGTAGCCTCTCTGGGCCGCGGCAGCGCGCAGCAGGGGTGGTCAAAGAGCATCGGCATCCTCTCACTCCTCAGCATCATCTTTTTCATCATCACCTTTCTGAGCGTCAAGGAGCGCATCAAGCCGGCCCCCGGCCAGAAGGCCTCCTTCAAGGAGGACCTCACCGGTCTGCTCCATAACGGCCCCTGGCTGTCGATGTTTATGCTCACTCTCTTCGTCTTCATCACCCTGGCCCTCTGGGGCAGCGCCATGTATTATTATTTCAGTTACTTTATCAGCAAAGAGTCTCTCTTCACCTTCCTGCAGTCACTCGGCATGGCGGCCTCACCCGCCGCTGACGGCACCGTGATCATGAACGGGTGGCAGAAATTTCTCAATGCCATCGGCCTTTTGGCCAAGCCGGACATGAGCAATGCGAGGATCATCGGCTTCAGCCTCTTCAATATGGTCGGCACGATCATCAGCCTGATTGGCATCATCTTCTCGATGCGGCTTACCATCCTCTTCAGCAAAAAGTCGGTCTTTCTCGTTG
>ENA-UOWO01006152-UOWO01006152.1-activated-sludge-metagenome-genome-assembly--contig:-NODE-6152-length-12363-cov-4.345954_pt1 | contig 12363 bp, 8 predicted proteins | sample MGYA00238148_ERZ761564 | MGnify/ENA primary metagenome ERZ761564 (study PRJEB28885, sample SAMN05720194) | activated sludge metagenome | isolation source: Anaerobic digester | place: USA...
TGTTCACCTGCGTTGTCGCCGCCCAGCGTGACGTAGTTCACCTTGCGAATGTACATCAGTTTCTTGCCACCCGAATAGCTGATGGAGCTTTGCACGTCCTGCTCCATCTCGGTTAACGTGTCTGCAAGCCTGCCCTTGATGGGCTCCAGAATGCGCTTGCCTTCCACGTGTTTGTACTCGCCCTTGTTGAAGTCGCTGGCCGAGCCGTAGTATTCCTTAAACAGCTTGCCATCGACTTCGACGGTCTGGCCAGGGCTCTCCTCATGGCCTGCAAACAGCGAACCAATCATCACCATCGTCGCGCCAAACCGGATGCTCTTGGCGATGTCGCCATGATCACGAATACCGCCGTCGGCAATGATGGGCTTGGTCGCTACGCGGGCGCACCACTTCACCGCCGAGAGTTGCCAGCCGCCTGTGCCGAAACCGGTCTTGAGCTTGGTGATGCACACCTTGCCGGGACCAATACCCACCTTGGTCGCATCAGCACCCCAGTTTTCCAGGTCAATGACCGCTTCGGGCGTGGCCACATTGCCGGCGATAACGAATGTTGCCGGCATCCTGGCCTTGATGTAGCCAATCATGTCCTTCACGCTGTCAGCATGGCCGTGCGCGATGTCAATGGTGACGTATTCAGGGATCAAACCCAGGCTGAGCAATTGGTCAACGGTGGCGTAATCCGGTTTCTTCACGCCCAGTGAGATGGACGCAAACAGGCCTTTAGCCTTCATGTCCTTCACGAACTGCACGTTATCCAGGTCAAACCGGTGCATCACGTAGAAATAGCCGTTTTGCGCCAGCCAGACACAGATGGACTCGTCCACCACGGTCTTCATGTTTGCCGGTACGACCGGAATCCGAAAGCGCCTGCCACCCAGTTCGACACCGGCGTCGCACTCAGAACGGCTCTCGACGCGGCATTTGCGTGGCAACAAGAGGATGTTGTCGTAGTCAAAAATTTCCATGATGTTTCCAAGCTCCAGAAGCTGTTGTGAACAGGTGAGCGCTTGGATTGAGGCCGGTCAAAAAAAACCGGACCACAATTGCTTGGGCCCGGTGCCTGATTCTACCCGTCAATGGCCAACTTGCAGTGGGGCCCGGTTTTCAGGCTTTCTACAATGCAGTCATGTTCGCAGAAACCACGCAAGACTCACCGCTGTTGCACAACCTGAACCCTGAGCAACGCGCTGCGGTTGTTTTGCCAGCGGAGCATGCCCTCATACTAGCAGGCGCGGGGTCTGGAAAGACCCGTGTGCTGACGACCCGCATCGCCTGGCTGTTGCAAACCGGGCAGGTTTCACCCGGTGGTGTGTTGGCGGTGACCTTTACCAACAAAGCTGCCAGGGAGATGATGACTCGCCTGGGTGCGATGCTGCCGGTCAACGTGCGTGGCATGTGGATTGGCACTTTCCACGGTCTGTGCAACCGTTTTTTGCGTGCCCATTACAAGCTGGCCAACCTGCCGCAGAGCTTTCAGATTCTGGACACGCAGGACCAGTTGAGCGCCATCAAGCGCCTGATGAAGCAGTTCAACATTGATGACGAGCGTTTCCCTCCCAAGCAGATGCAATGGTTCATCGGCGGTTGTAAGGAAGATGGTTTGCGGCCCAACATGGTGGAAGTGCGGGACGACGAGACACGCAAGAAGATCGAGATCTACCAGCTGTATGAAGACCAGTGCCAGCGGGAAGGCGTGGTTGACTTTGGTGAACTGATGCTGCGCAGCTTTGAAGTATTGCGCGACAACGACCCCATCCGCGAGCATTACCAGCGGCGTTTCCGGCACATCCTGATCGACGAGTTTCAGGACACCAACAAGCTGCAATACGCCTGGATCAAGATGCTGGCGGGCACGGGCGCACATGGTTCCGCACTTGACGAGGCCAATTTCAATCCGACGGGCAGCGTGCTGGCCGTTGGCGACGACGACCAGAGCATCTATGCGTTCCGCGGGGCTCGCGTGGGCAACATGGCGGATTTCGTGCGCGAATTTGGCGTCAAACACCAGATCAAACTGGAGCAGAACTATCGCAGTTACAGCAATATCCTGGACTCGGCCAACGAACTGATCAGTCACAACAACAAACGTCTTGGTAAAAACCTGCGTACCGATCAGGGCCCGGGCGAACCGGTGCGTGTGTATGAGTCCACCAGCGACTTTGCCGAAGCGCAGTGGATGGTCGACGAGATGAAGCAGCTGGTGCGCGACGACGTCGAGCGCAAGGAGATTGCCGTGCTATACCGCTCCAATGCGCAAAGCCGCGTGATTGAAACCGCACTGTTCAATGCGGCCATGCCCTACAAGGTCTATGGCGGGCTGCGGTTTTTTGAACGGGCCGAGATCAAACACGCACTGGCTTACCTGCGGCTGCTGGAAAACCCCAGCGATGACACCAGTTTTCAGCGGGTCGTGAATTTCCCACCCCGCGGCATTGGGGCACGCAGCCTGGAACAGTTGCAGGATATTGCCCGCGCCAGCGGTTGCTCGCTCAGCGACGCGGCCAGTGCGGTCAAAGGCAAAGCGGGTGCGAATCTGGGCGCCTTCATCGCCAAAATCGATGTGTTGCGAGAGCAGACGCAAGGGCTGACGCTGCGCGAAATCATCGATCTGGTGCTGGACCACAGCGGTCTGATTGAGCACTACAAGACGGATCGGGAGGGCGCAGACCGCATCGAAAATCTGGAAGAGCTGGTCAACGCGGCAGAGAGCTTTGTCACCCAGGAGGGGTTTGGCCGCGATGCCGTGGCGCTGCCGGTCGACGAACTGGAAACCATTGCTCCGGCACCCGATGCCGAAACCGGCGAAACCCTGTCGCCGCTGGCGGCTTTTCTGACCCACGCGGCGCTGGAGTCGGGTGACAACCAGGCCAAAGCCGGGCAGGACGCCATACAGCTGATGACGGTGCATTCCAGCAAGGGCCTGGAGTTTGACTGCGTGTTCATCACCGGCATGGAAGAGGGGCTGTTCCCGCATGAGAATTCCATGAGCGACCACGATGGCCTGGAGGAAGAGCGGCGCCTGATGTATGTTGCCATCACCCGCGCGCGCAAACGCCTGTACCTGAGCCACTCGCAAACCCGCATGTTGCATGGGCAGACCCGCTACAACATCAAGAGCCGGTTTTTTGATGAGCTGCCGGAGTCTGCACTGAAATGGATCACGCCCAAATCCGGGGGATTTGGGTCGGGCTATGCGGGTGCTATGAAATCAGGAGCTACTCAGGCATATGGGACGAGGTCTGGAGGCCAATTTGGACGTGATTTTTCGACCTTTTCCAATCCTGCAGTGCCGGTGCAAAAAGAAGCGCCCGCCCACGGCTTGCGCGCGGGCATGAAGGTGTTTCACACCAAGTTTGGCGAAGGCACCGTGGTAACGCTGGAAGGCGCCGGTGAGGATGCCCGTGCCCAGATCAACTTCCCGCGCCACGGCGTGAAATGGCTGGCACTGAGCGTCGCCAAGCTGACGCCGGTGCCTTAGACGCCGGGCCAAACCAGCGGGCCGCCTCGCGGGCTAATCTGCTGGCCTTCAGGTGGGACTGGTGCCAAAATGGGTATCCATGCTGGATAAATTTTTTCAAGACACTGCCGCGTCATGAGTTTGCGTGCGCGCATTCTGACGCTGATACTGGTGTCTTCCCTACTGCCGGTATTGGCCGTACTTTGGGTGTTGCTGGCGAATCGGGCCGACACCATTTCCAGGGCGCATAACCAACTTACTGCAAGCGCCGAAGCTGTCGCAAGTGACCTGGATGATCGGATCAGCGGCACTGCGCAATTGCTCTTTGGTCTAGGACGGGTGCCGCTGGTTGGCAGTGCGGACAAATCCGAATGTTCCAGCTTTCTGGCCGACGTCCTGAAAGAGCACCCTCAGTACACCGGGCTTTTGACCATTTGGCCAGATGGCCAGTTGCATTGTGACTCTCTGAAAACCGGCAGGGTGCTCAACTTGACAGACCGCGGGTATTTTCAGCGCGCGAGCAAATCGTCCAAGTACGTCGTGGAACCTGTTGTTGGTCGGTTGACAGGAAAAAGTGTGCTTCAAATCGCCTATCCTGTTCGTGATGAGTTGGGTGCGTTGCAGTACGTTCTGCTGGCGTCCCTGAATCTGGACGATTTTGGCCGTGCGGCTGTTTTGAACCTGCCCTATGGACACATGAACTTCCAGATTTGGAATGACGACGGCAGCATGATCATGGATTATCCAGGGGTCGGTGCCCAAGTGCTGGTTCCGGGTCCGGCAGAAAAAGGACTCGTCCTTTCAAGCCCGGTGCGCAAACTTGAAACGATGGGTGAGGGCGCTTCGGCACGCATTTGGACGGCGGCTCCCTTGCCTCGTACGCGGGACACCGGGCTCCGGCTAGTCTTCAGCATCCCCGAATCGGACTTGCTGGAGCGGGAAGACCGTCAATTCAAGGGTGCACTTGCGGGACTGCTTTCGCTGTCAGCCGTGCTGTTCCTCGTAGCCGTGCTGTTTGGCGAATTTGCGCTTCGTCGGCAGGCGGCGCGAATGATTCGGGCGATTGAACGTATGGATAAAGGTGTTTTCAACGAACCTATTGGAGGCCCCTACCCGAAGGGCGAACTTGGGGACATGATGGTGTCCCTGGACCGTATGGCGGATTCGCTCTCGCAGCAGAGAAACCTGATCCGTCTCAACACCGAAGCACTCACACACCAGGCCAACACGGATGCCCTGACCGGGCTGGCTAACCGAAACCTGTTGACGGATCGACTGGAACAGGCGCTGATTTATGCACACCGGGCCAACAGAGTGGCGGGTGTGCTGATGCTCGATCTGGATCGATTCAAGACGGTCAATGACAGCCTTGGACACACCCAGGGCGACATACTGCTGCAAACGGTTGCCAGCCGTCTGCAGGGCTGTGTACGTGAGGGTGATACCGTGGCCCGGTTGGGAGGTGACGAATTTTTGCTGGTGCTTGCCGATATGGCTCAGGTGGCGGATGTGCTTCCTGTCGCGCAGGAGATTCTTACAGTGCTGGCCGAGCCCGTCGCGTTGAAGGGTCAGGTTGTCACGGTCAGTGCGAGTTTGGGTATCAGCGCATATCCCCGTGACGGAGACACGGCGGAAATACTGATCAGACATGCGGATACGGCCATGTACCGGGCCAAAGAGCAGGGTGGCAACACCATGGCTTTCTTTACCCAAGAGATGAACTCGAATATGGTCGAGCGCGCACATGTCGAGGCGGGGTTGCGCCGAGCCCTGGAACACAAGGAGTTTTGTCTTTTCTATCAGCCGATCCTCGACATCGCGACCGGAAACGTCACGTCAGTTGAAGCACTATTGCGATGGAACGATCCCCGGCGAGGGCTTATCGGTCCGGACCAGTTCATATCCATCGCAGAGGAAACAGGTCTTATTATTCCGATCGGCGACTGGGTCCTGCAGGAGGCCTGTTTGCAAGCGAGAGCCTGGCAAGACCAGGGTTTGGGAGCAATTCCAATCGCTGTCAATCTTTCCGCCAGGCAGTTTAATGCGCCTACGCTTGACGCGACTATTGAAGCCTCGCTGAAATTGGCTGACTGCCCCGCAGCGTCTCTTCAACTTGAGATTACGGAGAGCATGGTCATGGCCAATCCAGAGCATGCCTTGCAGACAATGCGCCGCATTAGTTCGCTGGGTGTCCAGTTGTCCATCGACGACTTTGGAACCGGGCACTCGTCACTGAGTTATTTGAAACGATTCCCGGTGCACAAACTTAAGATTGACCGGTCTTTCGTGCGCGATATCCCTGTTGATGTCAATGATCAAGCCATCGTCGACGCGATTTTGACGCTGGCTCGAAAACTTGGTTTGCGCACTGTGGCTGAAGGGGTTGAAACCGCGGCCCAGTTGCAGTACCTGCGAAAGGTGGGCTGCGAAGAATGCCAAGGGTACCTTTTTGCCCGACCTTGCCCGGCTGACGCATTTGCGGCGCTTATAAGGGGCGGTATCCCCGCGTTTCTGGTTTCCTGAGCCCGAGGTGCAATTTTATTGGGAACTCGGTGGCCAGTCCCGCATCTGATTACCCAGATGGTCTGTGGTGACCATTTTTTTACTGGCGTTTGAATAAGGGGAATGAAATGAAGCGCAGCTTGTTAAGTCTGACTTTATGCGTCGCGAGCGCGGTGTATGCCGCCGATATGCCCACGGTTGCAGCACCCACCATCGCGGAGCGCATGAGCAACGCGCGCAGTGCCATCAAGGCGCAAAACTGGCGTACGGCGCTGGCCGAGCTGAATGTGGCGGTCAAGGAAGAGCCGCGCAATGCCGACGCGCACAACCTGCTGGCTTACAGCTACCGCAAGCAGGCCAAACCCGATCTGCCCAAGGCGTTTGAGCACTACAACATCGCGCTCAAACTGGACCCCAAACATCGGGGCGCGCACGAGTACATTGGTGAAGCCTATCTGATGGACAAGAAGCCTGCGGAAGCAGAGCAGCATCTGGCCGAGCTGGAAAAAATTTGCGGCAACAAGACCTGTGAGGAATACACCGATCTGGCCCGCTCCATTGCGGACTACAAGGCCAAAAACAAATAGCCGGGCTGGCGTTCAGCCCCTGGCGCCAGCCGCCGGGTGCATCTGGCCGGGCTTGTCTTCCATGTAGCCCTTGCCGTCTTTCACGCCCTTTTTGCCCATGGTTTGCCAGGCGGTTTTCTGGTCTACAAGCCGGGCCAGGTATTCCAGTTCTTCGTCGGTGTGGTTGATGGCTTTGGCGGGCGTCAGGTAGCGCCCCTCTTTGGGCGATGCTTCGCCCCAGAACGCCTGGTGGTAGCTGGACCGGCTCAATGCGCTGTCTCCGCGGGCCTCCATGTCCACCGTGCCGTAGCAGTTGCAAAAGTAACTGCGGTTGTCCTGTTCGGCAAAGACCTCGGTGTAAACGCCTGTGCCGCGAATGCCGGCGGTCAGTGTCGGCGTCACGATCTGCCGGCTGATGCCGCGGCCCCAGACGCTGGCGACCGCGCCGGTGAGCAGGCGCAGCAGGCTGACGCTGCTGAGCGTATTGCCGCGTTCCACCTTTAGCCGGGAGTTTTGGCGCACATGAAAAGACGAGTTGCCCAGTACAAAAATCAGGTTTGACAACGGCCCTGTCACGATTTCATCGCCCGTCTGGATGATCTGCTGGGGCAGCAGCCGCGCACCATTTACCAATGCATCGCCGAGTAACTCCACAATGTTGCTGCGGGACTGCGCTTGTGCCGCTTCATAGCCCCCCATGGCAGTCCAGGCCGCGGCTGCCTGAATGAAGCTGCGCCGCTGAAACCACGAAACTTCGGCTTCGGTGCGATTCATCAAGACATGTTCGTTCATGGCACATTTCCTTCCGGGGTTTCAAAACTGGCTTGGTAGGTGAAATAGATCGAGGTGAAAAACATCGCGGCCATCAGCATGGCGGCCGGAAACATCGCGACACCGGCGATTTCGGGGCCGCCGACCAGGGTTGCCATCAGCGTCACGACAACTCCGGCAAGCAAAAACAAGGCTATCCATACCAGTCCGAAGACCAGAAACGCCCGGAAGTTCCGCAAACAGACCACACCGCTGAAAAACAGGCTTTTCACCGGAGACATATCGTGCCAGTGGACCAGTGCCGGAGCGTGCCAGAACAGCATTGACAGGGGTGTGTACAGAATGAGGGCCACCCACATCGCAGTCTGGAATGTCGGTTCCATCACCATCTCGCGTGTGATGGCGCCACCCATCAAATAGAGGCGGGCGAACTGTCCGCCGTCAGCCAGCGCCGACGCGCCCATGACCAGCAGAACGCCCACTGCGTAGATGGCACCCAGCACCAGCATGGCCTGCATCCTGGCCGTGCCGGCACGAAAAGCGCTGGCCATCACCGTGGGCATGGGAAACTTTCCTTGTTGGGCGTCACGCGTCGCCGTCATCAGGCCCAAGGTGCAGGCGGGGAGCAGAACCAGCGCCAGCAAACTTCCCAGATACGGCACGATGCTCAGCACGGATACGATGGCCATGAACATGAAAAACAGGCCCGACAGCGCCAGTGGTTGCCGGAAAAATGTTCGTATGCCCTGCTTGACCCATTGGGCGCCTTCTGATGCGGGAACGACGTGGAGTTTCATGGCGTGATGTCTTTAAAGGGTGAGCGGCTTGATCAGCCGCTGTCGCAGCACGCGTTCGAAGTGGGTGGGATCGTGGGCCTTGAGCATGGAGGCCTCCCGCGGCAAATGGAAGTCCCACAGCCGTGAAATCCAGAACCTCAGGGCGGCGGCACGTGCCATGGCAGGAAGAAGCTGCCGCTCGGCCGCAGTCAGCGGTCGCACCGCCTCATACGCTGACAGGAACCGATGGGTGCGGGTGGTATCCCCGGCCCCCGTGGGCAGATCCACGCACCAGTCGTTCAGGCACACGGCAATGTCAAACAGCCATGAGTCCACCCCTGCAAAATAGAAATCAAAAAAGCCGGTGAGCCGGGGTTGTCCGTGACCGTCCAGCGCGTCGGAGCCGGTCTCAAACATCACGTTGTCGCGAAACAGGTCAGCGTGAATCGGCCCGCGGGGCAGGGCAGCGAAGGCTGACGAAGCTGCCACATGATTCTGGTAAGCCAGCTCGGCCTGGAGCAGGGTCGCCTGGGGTTCTTCCAGATACGGCAACACCACGGGCACGGTTTCGTTCCACCAGGTCAGGCCCCGCAGATTGGGTTGGGCCATGGTGAAGTCGCGTGCTGCCAGATGCATGTTGGCCAACATGTTGGCCACGGCTGCGCAGTGGTCGCCCGAGGGGGCCAGTTCGCTTTTTCCACGCAACCGGTTCACCACGGCAGCCGGTTTGTCCGCCAGCTTGTGCAGGATGACGCCATCGCGATTGGCTGCCGGGTCGGGCACCGGAATGCCGTGGTTTGCCAGATGCTTCATCAGCCGCAGGTAAAAAGGCAATTGGTCAAACGTGAGCCGCTCGAACAGGGTGAGCACATAGGCGCCCCGATCGGTGGTCACGAAATAATTGGTGTTCTCAATGCCGCCAGAGCAGCCTTCCATGGCCTGCAGCGGCCCCAGACCCAGGGGCTCAAGAAACTGGTTGGCCTGATCGAAAGAGACCTCTGTGTAAACCGCCATGAATCAGCCAGCCCGCGTCAGAAGCCCAGAACTTTCCAGACACGGGTTCCGCCACTGGCATCACCCTTGGGCGGCAACACTTCGTAGCGCGGCATGCCACCTTTGGGCTGGACCAGGATGCTTTGCGTTTCGCCGCCCAGCCGGGTCTCGTCAATGGTGGCGCCGCCATCCTCGATGCGGATGGTTTGCCCCAGTTTTTCGCGGCGAGTCGCTACCGGGCTGGTCGAGTCGGCAGCTTTGACGACAGGTGCGGCAGGGGCGGACTGGGCCTGACCGGTCTGCGCAACCGCGAGGCCGGACAACAGCGCAAGAAGCCCGAAAAGGGATGACTGGAAGTGTGCAATTCGCATGTGCCGATTGTAGGTCCACCCGTGGCAAACGCCGGGGAGGCAAAATGCCTCCATGACGACCCCCAAAACCCTGCTGCTGGTGGATGGATCCAGCTACCTGTATCGCGCCTTTCACGCCATGCCCGACCTGCGCGCCGTGCCGGGTGACCCCACCAGTGCGGCCACTGGCGCCATTCGCGGCATGATCAACATGATGCAGAGCCTGCGCAAGGAGGTTCCGGCGGACTATGCGGCCTGCGTGTTTGACGCCAAAGGCCCCACATTTCGTGATGCCATTTACCCGGACTACAAGGGTCACCGCTCACCGATGCCCGACGACCTGCGTGCGCAGATTCCGGCGATTCATGAGGTGGTGCGGTACCTGGGCTGGTCCGTGCTGGATGTGCCGGGCGTGGAGGCGGATGACGTCATCGGCACGCTGGCGGTCACTGCAGCAAGGCAGGGCGTCGAGGTCATCGTTTCCAGCGGCGACAAGGACCTGGCCCAGCTGGTGAATGAACACATCACCATCATCGACACCATGAACGGCAAACGCCGCGACCTGGCCGGCGTGGAAGCCGAGTTCGGCGTGCCTGCCCACCTGATGGTGGACTACCAGACGCTGGTGGGCGACGCGGTGGACAACGTGCCCGGCGTGCCCAAAGTAGGCCCCAAGACGGCGGCGAAGTGGTTGCAAACCTACGGGTCGCTGGATGCCGTGGTGGCCAATGCCGACAAGATCACCGGCGCCGTGGGCGAGAACCTGCGCGGGGCGCTGGCCTGGCTGCCAACCGGCCGCCAGCTGCTGACCATCAAGACCGACTGTGATCTCAATGGCTGGGTTCCCGATCTGCCCGCTATGGATTCAATAGCTGTTGGCGCACAGGATACCGGGGCTTTAAAGGGTTTTTACGAGAAATACGGGTTCAAGGGGTTGGCGAAGGCGCTGGGCGGCGACGCCGCGGCCAGCCCGGAGGCAGTTGCGCCCCGGACGGCCAAACACACGGCCGGGCCGGGCCTGTTTGACGAGCCCGAGGAACCCACCACGCCAGCGGTATCCCGCGCGACCTCGCTGGCTTATGACACGGTGTTGACGTGGGAAGCCTTCGATGCCTGGCTGGCCAGGGTCAGCACGGCTGAACTCGTGGCGCTGGACACCGAGACCACCTCGCTGGACGAGATGCGTGCCGGGATCGTGGGCATCAGTTTCAGCGTGACCCCGGGCGAGGCAGCCTATATTCCGCTGACCCACGACTACCCCGATGCAACCGTGCAATTGCCGCGCGACGAGGTACTGGCCAGACTGAAACCCTGGCTGGAAGACGGCACAAAGAAAAAGCTGGGGCAGCACGTCAAATACGATCGTCACGTGTTTGCCAACCACGGCATCGAGGTGCAGGGCTACGCACACGACACCATGTTGCAAAGCTATGTGCTGGAGGTGCACAAACCGCACGGCCTCTCCAGTCTGGCGGAGCGTCATCTGGGGCGCAGTGGCATCAGTTTTGAAGACTTGTGCGGCAAGGGCGCGCACCAGATTTCGTTCAACCAGGTGGATATTGCCAAAGCCGCCGAGTATTCGTGTGAAGACTCGGACCAGACGCTGGATGTGCACCTGGCGTTGTGGCCGCAGATTCAGGCCAGTGAGAAGCTGGGCTTCATTTACCAGCTGGAGATGGATAGCAGCGAGGCGCTGTACCGCATCGAGCGAAACGGCGTGTTGATAGACGCGCCGACGCTGGCTGCGCAAAGCCATGAGCTGGGTCAGCGCATCATGGAGCTGGAAAAAGAGGCCCATGAGCTGGCCGGTCAGCCCTTCAACCTGAGCAGTCCAAAGCAGATTGGCGATATCTTCTTCACCAAGCTGGGCCTGCCCGTGGTCAAGAAGACCGCGACGGGCGCGCCCAGTACCGACGAAGAGGTGCTGGAAAAACTGGCGGAAGATTTCCCGCTGCCGGCCAAAATTCTTGAACATCGCGGTCTGGCCAAGCTCAAGGGCACCTACACCGACAAACTGGCCCAGCTGGCCAATCCGCGTACCGGGCGTGTGCACACGCACTACGCGCAGGCGGTGGCGGTGACCGGTCGGCTCTCCAGCAACGACCCCAACCTGCAGAACATTCCCATCCGCACGCCCGAAGGCCGTCGTGTGCGCGAGGCTTTTGTCGCGCCACCGGGTTGCGCGATCGCCAGTGCCGACTACAGCCAGATCGAGCTGCGCATCATGGCGCACATCAGTGGTGACGCCGCGCTGCTGCTGGCATTTCACGACGGCATGGACGTGCACCGTGCCACGGCGGCCGAGGTTTTTGGCGTTGCTACCAGCGAGGTCACCAGCGAGCAGCGGCGCTACGCCAAGGTCATTAACTTCGGGTTGATCTACGGCATGAGCGCCTATGGGCTGGCGCGCAATCTGGGCATTGACAACACGGCGGCCAAAAACTACATCGAGCGTTACTTTGACCGTTACCCGGGCGTGAAGCGCTACATGGACAACACCCGTCAGCAGGCCAAGGCGCAGGGTTATGTGGAGACGGTGTTTGGCCGTCGCCTGTACCTGCCGGAAATCAACTCACCCAACGGCCCGCGGCGCAGTGGTGCAGAACGTGCCGCCATCAATGCGCCCATGCAGGGCACGGCGGCGGACCTCATCAAACTCAGCATGGTGAAGGTGCAGCAGGTGCTGGATGACGAAAAGCGGGGCACGAAGATGATCATGCAAGTGCACGATGAACTGGTGTTTGAGGTGCCGGATTCGGAAGTGAACTGGGTTAAGCACGAGATTCCCCGACTGATGGCCGGGGTGGCGCACCTTAAGGTACCGCTGTTGGCCGAAGTTGGGGTGGGACCGAACTGGGACAAGGCGCATTGAACGGTTGATGCGGGTTTACCCGGAACAAACCCCTTTGCCGGGATAGAACTTCCGGTTGTGCCTAGACTCAGACCGG
>ENA-UOWO01006153-UOWO01006153.1-activated-sludge-metagenome-genome-assembly--contig:-NODE-6153-length-12361-cov-6.231838_pt1 | contig 12361 bp, 8 predicted proteins | sample MGYA00238148_ERZ761564 | MGnify/ENA primary metagenome ERZ761564 (study PRJEB28885, sample SAMN05720194) | activated sludge metagenome | isolation source: Anaerobic digester | place: USA...
TCGGGATTAAGTCCTCATTTTATTAAAAGCTTCTCTTCTCCGCGCCTTTATCACAGTATTAGTGTCTCTATAAACCTTATAAAATTATTAAGTTTGAAATATTGTTCTCAGAAAATATAAAATTACATGCGAACCATTCTGGGTCGAAATTTCAAATTGATTGATTTCTATAAACATTGAATCCCTTCGGGATTAAGTCCTCATTTTATTAAAAGCTTCTCTTCTCCGCGCCTTTATCACACTATCAATGTCTCTATAAACCTTATAATATTATTAAGTATGAAATATTGTTCTCAGAAATATAAAATTACATGCGACCCATTCTGGGTCGAATTTTCAATTTGAATGATTTCTATAAACATTGAATCCCTTCGGGATTAAGATCTCATTATATTAAAAGCTTCTCTTCTCCGCGCCTTTATCACACTATCAGTGTCTCTATAAACCGATAATATTATTAAGTTTGAAATATTGTTCTCAGAAATATAAAATTACATGCGACCCATTCTGGGTCGAAATTCCCCTTTGATTCATGTCTAGAAACATTGAATCCCTTCGGGATTAAGTCAAATTTTATAATATGGCTCCCTTTATACTAAGGATTCTGTATCCGAACTACTTATTTGTAAATTAGCGTTCACTGCATTAAATCGATTTGAACAAGCTAGCAATTAATTACAAAACAATTAGTGCCATTTCTATCCAAGCTTAAATTATTGAACCCTAATCATTTTGCTTGTTCTCGAATCATCTTTGTCAATTAAAACCAAATAATACAAACCCGAGACTAAATCATATACATCAATATGGCCATATCCACCATTGATTTGCTTTTTTATAATCTGCCTTCCAAGTTGATCAAATAGTGTAGCCTTTTTTATTTCTTTCCTCGAACTAAAATAAATATGATCACTTACCGGATTAGGATAAATATTAAAATATCCTTCATTTATTGTTGATACTGAATTTGGAAAACTATTGGTTGAAAATTTTATCATTTCATAGTACTTCAATCCATCGCTTCCACATATGATAAAACTATTTGAATCTCTCGATAATATACTTATTCCACCATCATTAATATGAATACCACCATCGATTAAGCTAATTCCATTTATCCCAAAACTTGAGTCAATTATTCCATTGGGTTTTAATAAAACCGTTAAAACATCCATCGAATTCAATGTCGAATTTGAATCCAACGCTCTTCCTGTTAAGACTATATAATCATTTTTTAAAACTTTGAAGCTTTCTAAATGAAATGAATTTGCCGTACCTATACTTATATTAAAAGGGAGTTCTTTAATGCCATTGATTCCAAAACTACTATCTATGTCCCCATTTAATTTAAAGCGGACCAACGATTTATAATTGCCATTTTTAGAATTCAGCAAACTAAGATGCTTTTTGCTCCCTTGAATGTCGATATGGTTAAAATATAAATCACTCACAGAATTATACACACTTGTATTTGTATCTATCTTTTTTAGACCGTTCAATCCAAAATTTGAATCTATTAAACCATTCGTTTTTAGTTTAACAAAGTACTCGTAATTATGCGTCCAGTTTACTGAATCATAAGACGATGCATGCACCATCATTTCACCTGTTGAATGCAATTGGATGCCATTGTAAAATTGTCTTTCATTTGGTAAATCAAAGGCTGCAAAGTTCTGTAAACCATTACTAGCATAGCTCGAATCAATTTTCCCATCTGGTGTTATCGCTAAAAGTATATTTTTTTCTGAAGACTCACCTAGACAGTGTAAAATTATTCTTGTCTCAGATTGTTGAACAATTTTTATTACACGTGAATAGCTTCCAATAGTAGAATCTGCACTTGTGTTAAATAGAAAAACGCCTTGATTACCAAAACTACTATCTACTTTGCCACTGCCATCAAAACAAACCACACTTACTAAATAGGTAAAAGGTAAATGATGTAATTTTTTTTGACCACCAACCAAAATCCTGCCATCATCTAAAATTAAAGTTGAAAAAGCTGCATTATAATTTGCTGAAACTGTGCTCAAAGGATCGAATATTAAATTCTTATAACCGTTTGTGCCAAAGCTTGAATCTATTTTTTTGCCATCTGCCGTAAATCGAATTAAACCATGCGACATCACAGGGCCATAAATTATACTATTAGCATATGGCGCATGAATACTAATTATTTTATCATCGTTTTGAATGCTAAAACCCGCGGCCCAAGTATTAAACGACATTTCATTGGTACTGTCATTGCTTTTAATTCGAGCAATTCCTTGTACACCGAAATTGCTATCAACTAAATAGGTCTGCGCCTCTAGCTTAGTTGAAAATGAATGCAGTATCAGAAATAGTAATAGGCTTGGAGCAAGTTTCATACAATTATTTTAATTTTTATTGGTGCAATCACAAAGACGTTCATCAAACTAAAATGATTAGTTAGTAGCCATACTAATATTTGAAAAATAAATAAGCAACAATTCACTTACAATTGAAGTATGTAAATATAATGGTATCTAAGAACGAATCAAATGTATTATTTTGCACGTCTAAATGCAATTCATGAGGGTGATTAAAGTCCCGATAACTGTCTCGGGTCAATCGAACCATATTAATTTGAATCCAATCTTATTAAAATTTATTTTAGTAAGCATACTTCTATGTTTGAGTTTTTATTCAAATTCACAAACTGCTATCGATTCATTCAAACAATTTAGAACCTCATTTAGCAATTGCGAAGAATTCCTTAAAAAAGGCAAACTCGAAAAAGCTATTCATTGCTATGAAGAGCTGAGTAAGAAATATCCAACATTTATAAAAACCTATATTCGACTCTCTGAATTATACTATTTAAAAAAAGATAAATCGAAAATTATTTATTATGCGAATAAGGCAATTGATATAAATGCCAACGAAGCCTATTCGCCATTAACCTATTTATGTAATAAAATGAATAGCAATAAAGATGATGATATTGCAATTTTAATTATGAATCGATTATCTGTTTCGGATGTGGAAAGTTCAAAGAAGTCGAAAGTTGAAGAAAATAAATTGCGTTATACTTTAAAATCCTATATCAATAAATCTCCCGTACCCGGTGTTGATTTAAAAAATTTGGGTGATAGTATCAATACGGCAGAAAATGAATGTCTGCCAACCATTAGTCTCGATGGAAATACCATGGTATTTACAAGGCGAACTGGCGGAAACGAAGATTTTTTCATTTCACAAAAAGATAGCAATGGAAAATGGCAATCTGCTAAAAATTTAGGTTATCCGCCCAATACCAGCATGCCCGATGGCGCCGCCATGCTAAGTGCCGATGGCTATTATCTATTTTATACCCGTTGCGATATGCCAAGTCCCAATGGCATTGTTGGTGGAGGTTGTGATCTAGTATTTAGTTATAAAGTAGATAGCTCTTGGAGTTCACCTCAATATTTTGGATTCACAATTAATACAACTGGATACGAAGGACAACCTTGCATAAGCAGCGATAATAAAGATCTTTATTTTGTAAGCAATCGTGAAGGTGGATTTGGGGGTTTAGATATATGGGTTTCACGATTTGAAAATAATTATTGGACAAGTCCGATGAATTTAGGTCCGACGATTAACACGGCCAAAAATGAAACCTCACCTTTTATTCATCCAGATAATGAAACGCTTTATTTCGCAAGTGAAGGTCATCCTGGTTTGGGGGCAACTGATTTATATATTAGTCGAAGAAATAAAAATGGCACATGGAAGCGACCTATTAATCTAGGAGCCCCCATCAATACCGAAAGTTTTGATGGCTCAATTGTAATTAATGCAAAGGGTACGAGTGGTTATTTATCATCAGATAGGGCCGATTCAAAAGGTGCTCTCGACATTTATAGTTTCGATACATATCCTGCCATTCAACCAGTACCAACACTTTGTGTAAAAGGTGTTTTATACGATAAGTATTATAAAACTCGACTTTATGAACGTCCAATTTATTTTACATACACATTTAATAATACCACAATTGGGGAGCAATTAAGTAACGAGGGAGATGCCAGTTATGCACAAGCATTGCAAATGGGAAAGACCTATTTAATAACTGTTATTGAAGATAATTATCGACCATTTTATAAACTTTTAAAACTAACCAACGACTCTCTTCCAGATAATTTATATATCGATATTAAACTAAAGCGTCCCGGTTATAAAGATACGCTTAGTAAAGAAACTTACTATATCGATTCAAGTACTGCCAATTTAGATTCCACCTCTTTAGCTAAATTTGATACACTGATAAAATCATGGCATCATTGGACTGAAGATAGTGCCAATATTGTGATATTTTTAAAAGGATATTATTATAGTGGCGATTCATTAAGCGATTCAATGTGTACCAACTATATACAAAGATGTCAATTGAATTTAGATCTAATCACGAATCGATTGAATAAAAAAGGCATTCGATGTGATTTTATTATGCAAGATATGAATATGCTCATTTATAAAGATGATGATGAGGATTGGTACAATACCATTGAAATGGACATTGTTGAATACTATTAATTTTTGTTTATCTAGTTAAATGGTCACTGCTCTCAAATTCAAGCTATTTATGGATGATTGTTTTTTGCAATATTGATTATTCAATAAACTTTTTACTTTTACCGAATGAGCGAGAATAAAATTTACCATTTATCATATGTGAGCACCGGGTGCGATGGTTTGCGATTTGAACATATAAAGGAAATCTTAGAAACTTCAAAGCAAAACAATTATAATAACGGAATAACTGGAATTCTTATTTATTGTAACAAACATTTTTTTCAAATTCTTGAAGGCAATAAAGAAGATGTTGAAGAAGTGTTTTCTAAAATATCCATCGATCCACGCCATGATAATGTAATTAAACTTCATTGTGCTTATGTTGAGAAACGCCAATTTGAACAATGGAATATGGGTTTCAAAAGCTATAATAAAGAACTCAGATTGCTTGATAATTTTAATACTGAAGAATTTTATAGCTATGTAAAAGCGCAACTCAATGGAAGCAATGCCGTTTCATTAAAAATTTTAGCTGATTTTTTCGACTTAAATGGATAATATGATCAATTAATACATCAACTCACTTACTTTTACTGAATGAGTTTTAAGTATGGTGAATTATAAGAAAGTTTTATTTTCTATTTTAAGTATCTTCATTGGTTTGGTATTTATTTTATCGGCCATTTCAAAACTGCCTTCTCTTGAGCAATTCGGTTGGACAATTGTTGAAACAACTTTTTTAAATTGGACTTTCGCTGAATGGTCTGCCAGATTACTGATTGGTTGCGAATTATTCATCGGATTTCTTTTTGTATTTCACCTTAAAAGAAAGCAAATAGCTATTCCATTTTCTCTTATTTTGTTAGTTGTTTTCAGTATTTATTTAGCGCTTGTATGGAATCATTATGGAGGTGATGGTAATTGCGGGTGTTTTGGAGAACTTATCCCGATGACGCCTTCTCAATCAATTATCAAGAATCTAATCTTAATTGCCTTGATTGTTCTTCTTTCAAAGAAGATGAGTGATATTCAAATCAAGAGAATTAATTTGTTTACAACAATTATTCTACTAATAAGTGCACTAGCACCGTTCATTTGGCTACCGCCCGAAAGTATTTATCTCACACAAAAGGATGCAACCATTCAAAAACCAATTTCGTTGAGTTTGTTATATCAATCAAAAATAAATAAGGCTCCTGTAATTGAACTGCGAAAAGGTAAACATATCATATCCTTCATGAGCCTCACCTGTAGCTTTTGCAGGAAAGCAGCGAAGCGACTTCGTATCATGAAATTAAAATATCCCGAATTGCCTTTCTTTTTAATCCTAAATGGCGATCCTTCTAAATTAGATGAATTTTGGAAAGATACAAAGGCGAATAATATAGATTTTGTAATGTTTAATGGCGCAACAGAATTCACTATGATGAATGATGGCAATTCACTACCAACAATTAAATGGGTGAACGATACAACAGTTGTGCGCGAATCTAACTATTTGAATTTAGATGAAAATGAAATTCTCGAATGGATAAAATAACATATCTAAATTGATAAAGTCTCTTTTTCGATCTCTCAAAAGTAAGGTTGAAATATGATAGAAATCATTTTTTGTTTTCAGCTAATCATTGACCTTTGGTTTTTAAAAAATAATTAAAACAAACTTATTATGAAAGACACTATCGCACATGCCCACCTTATTTGCGTTGATTGGAAACGTGAACTTGATTTCTTTAAAGAAGAGGTATCTTATTTAAAAAAGAGACTCGAAGAAGTCGCTTCAAAAAATACAGCCAAAGAAGTTTTAATCGAGGTTGAACATTTCGAAAACAAATTCCGAATCATGGGTATTCATATCGATGAATTACGTCACGATGTGAATCTTAAAAATGAAGCCTTACTTAAGGAAGCATCCGAAAAGCCAAATTATATCAATGTAAAAATGATTGCATCAGATGAGAACCTAATTGATTTAATGAGTGATACAAGTGCTGATTTTCAAAATACCAAAAAGGAATTTTATCAATTTTTGTCAAAGGTGATGTAAGACAACCTTATTCAAGTTAATAGTACAATAACTTTATAAGGATAATTTATATTTGAGAACTGTGAATATTCACTAAATGACATTTCAATGCCGTTTGGCGGACTATTCACATTTTTTTTGGTTTATTTACATCTTATCCACAGTTACTCACATGTTTTCCCCGTGATTTTTGCAAATACACACAAATACAGAATTTCAACATTGTTTACTGTAATTTCACGCCTCCAAAAACATAAGAAACGTGCGACTGAAGTCATTAGAAATAAAAGGATTTAAAAGCTTTGCAGATAGAACGATCATCAATCTTGATAATCAAATTACAGGTATTGTGGGCCCCAACGGTTGTGGGAAATCAAATATTGTAGATGCTATACGATGGGTAATCGGTGAACATAAAATTAAAACATTACGATCTGATAATTTAGAAGATCTAATTTTTAACGGTTCTAAAACACGCAATGGTAGTGGATTGGCCGAAGTTTCTCTCACTTTCGAGAATACAAAAAATCTGCTTCCAACAGAATTTAATATCGTAACCATTTCTCGTAAATTTTATAAAAATGGAGAAAGTGAATATCGTTTAAATGATGTCACCTGTCGACTAAAAGATATCACAAATCTTTTCATGGATACTGGGGTTACTTCCGACAGCTATTCTATCATTGAATTAGGAATGGTCGACGATATTATCAAGGATAAAGAAAATAGCAGACGACGAATGCTTGAACAAGCTGCCGGAATCTCAATTTATAAAACAAGAAAAAAAGAAGCCAAACAAAAGCTTGATGCAACCGAACAAGATTTAAATCGAATTGAAGATTTACTATTTGAAATTTCTAATAACCTTCGAACATTAGAAAGTCAAGCAAAAAAGGCTGAAAAGTATTTGCAAATTAAAGGTGAATATAAAAATGTAAGTGTCGAATTTGTAAAAGCTTCATTAGAGGATTTTAATTCAACCTATCAAAATTTAAATACCCAACAACAACACGAAGTTGATTCAATTTTAGCACTTGAATCGGTTATTGCAACGGAAGGTGCAGAACTAGAGCAACAAAAACTTGAACTCACTAAACGCGAAGAAGAATTACATCATTTGCAAAAAGCATTTAATGAATTGGTCAATCAACTTCGTAGTCTTGAAAACGATAAAAATTTATCCTCTCAAAAAATTCAACATCTAAATGAGTTGATTAAAAATATTCAAAGAGGAATTGTTGAATCAAATACACAGACAGCTAATTTAACCAAAGCTACACAAGAAGCTGAGTCAAAATTGGCTACTGAAGAAGATACCCTTGAACGATTTAAACTTAAGCTAACTGAATTACGAACAGATTTAGATTCTAAGCGAAGTATTTATGATGAACAAAAAGCAGAGGTTGATAAACTCCGAAACGAACATCAACAATTGCAAATTCATCAATTTGATGCTGAAAAGAAAGTAGCTATCGCCGAAAATAATATCAATAATCAACAACGTTCTATTGCCCAACTTGAAGAAGAAAATAAAAATCGTCAAGCTGAAATTGCACGTCAAGATATTCAAAAAACGGAACTCGCTGAAACAGTTTCGATGAAAAAAGTGGCTTTGGCTGAATTAATTCAAAAGCAAGAAGAGGCAACTGAAAAACTTTTAACTTCTCAAGCAGCCTTAGAAGAATTACGCGTCAATTTATTTGAAGAGAATCGAAAATTAGATTCAAAACAAAATGAGTATAATTTATTAAAATCTCTTGTTGATAGTTTAGAAGGATATCCGGATAGTATCAAATATTTAAATAAAAATACCGAATGGTCTCATGGTGCTCAACTACTTTCTGAATTATTAAATGTAAAAGACGAATACCGTACCTGTATCGAAGGCTATTTAGATAAATACCTAAACTATTATGTGGTAGATACACCCGAACAGGCATACCAAGCCATTGATTTATTAAAAAATAATAAAAAAGGTAAAGCTGGTTTTTTTATTTTGTCAGAACTTGAACAAAAAAATGCTGTTGAAGAAATTCCAGAAAATAGTGTGAGCGCCCTTGATGTAATCAATGCGGATGATAAATACGCACCAATTTATAAATACCTCTTACACAATGTTTGTATTGCCGATAATTTACAAGTCGTAAATCCAGGTAAATCAGTTATCCTTCAAAAAGATGGCACAGGATTTAAAACAAGTAAACGTATTGTTGGAGGTTCAGTTGGCATTTTTGAAGGGAATAAGATTGGAAGAACCCAACGACTCGAAAAACTTAATGCCAATATCCAAGAACTTACAGCTTCGGTTGCAGGCTTTAAGCAAAATATTGCTGAAACGCAGAATTTAATCGTTGGTTTTAATCAAGCCGTTAAAGATGATCAAATTAAAAAAACAAGAGAAGAACTCAATCGTGCTGAAAATACATTCGCTCAAATTGAACATCGAATTGAGAATTTTAGTTTGCAAATCGACCAGTCTATCACTCGTATTGATCAATTAAATGATCAACTTGAACTCACAAAAAGTTCAATAGTTGATACACAGAAATTGCATGTTGAAATGAAACAACAAATGACGTTTGCTTTTGATAATTTGCAACAAAGTCAACAAAAGTTTTCAACGGCCGAAGCAGAGTATAATAAATCCAACGAAGAATATAATCAGCACAATATCATCATTGCTCGCCAACAAAGTCGTATCAATGAAATTAATAACGAACGTGGTATTCGAACACAACAAATTGAAGACCTAAAGCTGAAAATTGTTTCGGGTGAACAACAATTGGTTGAAACGCAAAAGCAACTTGAAGAAACCAATTTGCAGCTTGCATCATATGAAGAGAAATTATATTCTGCTCTTCAACAAAAAGAAAGCGGAGAGAAAAATTTAAATGAAAAGGATCAAGCTTTTTATAATTTCAGAAATACAATTACTGAAAAAGAAACAGCTTTAAATAAAAAGCGACGTGAAAAAGAAAATAGTGAAGCGCAACTTACCAGTATCAAGGATAAATTAACAGAAATGAAATTGCAACTCGCTTCAATGAAAGAGCGACTTCATGTTGAGTTTCGAATTAATTTAGATGATATACTCAAACAACCTCGCGAGGGCGAACAAAGTATCGAAGAGCTAACAACAGAAGTAGACAAATTAAAAAAGCGTATCGATAATTTAGGCGAAGTAAATCCAATGGCGGTTGAGGCTTATGGTGAAATGAAAAGTAGACACGATTTCATTCAAGAACAAAAGGCCGACTTAACCAATGCAAAAGAGAGTTTATTAAAAACAATTGAAGAAGTAGAAGCAACAGCGAATCAGAAGTTTAAAGATACTTTTGAAAAAGTGAAAGAAAATTTCATCAATGTGTTTCATGCATTATTTACACAAGATGATCATTGTGATATGAAACTTGTTGATCCTGAAAATTTAGCAGAAACAACCATTGAAATTTATGCGCAACCAAAAGGGAAAAAACCAAGTACAATTACTCAGCTTTCAGGTGGAGAAAAAACATTAACATCGGCAGCCTTTTTATTCGCCATTTATTTAATCAAACCGGCTCCTTTCTGTGTTTTGGATGAGGTAGATGCGCCATTAGATGATGCCAATGTTGGAAAATTTACAAAAATGATACGTCAGTTTTCAGATAATTCACAATTCATCATTGTAACCCATAATAAACAAACTATGGCCAGCGTAGATGTAATTTATGGTGTCACAATGCAAGAGGCTGGTGTAAGTAAATTAGTACCGGTTGATTTTAGAAGTTTAAATTAAATTGAATTTTGAATATCGAGCAAATCCGCGAATATGCTTTGTCTTTCAATGAAAGTGAAGAAGACTGTCCATTTGGACCTACAGTTGTTGTATTTAAAGTAGGTGGAAAAATATTTATGTTATTGCCACTTGATACTGATGACTTACGATTCAATGTTAAATGCGATCCTGAATTAGCTGTTACACAACGTCAGGAATTTCCCGATCATATTTTACCAGGTTTCCATATGAATAAAAAACATTGGAATACCATTATTGCAGATGGGCATTTAAGTGATACACAATTAAAACAATTCATTACTGATTCATATCATCTTGTCAAACCCAAAAAGAAATTAAAATCAAAGGAAAAGTAAAGGGTTGACGGTTAAATATTTTTAATTAATTAAAATTCATGCTTCATCTATTTGAGATCAATCTGACATTGATTTCACTAAACTAATTTTCTTATATTTGCTTCATGGATAATTTTGAGGTTATCGAAGAAATGGTTCGGCAGACAAAAAAGTGGATTACAGATGTTGTCATCGGATTAAATTTTTGTCCATTTGCATCCAAAGTAATGAAAGATCGTAAGGTTCATTTTCGAATGGAGCCAAGCGAAACCTTAAGTATTTGTTTAGAAGCGGTCATGGAAGAATTTGATCGATTGGATAAGAATAATGCTATCGAGACAACCATTATCATCTTACCTCATTCATTTCACTCATTTTCAAATTATTTAGATTTTGTGGCTCTGGCCGAAAAGCTTTTAAAAAAGCATGGCTACGAAGGTGTGTATCAAATAGCAAGTTTTCATCCTGATTATTGTTTTGCAGGTGTGCAGGAGTCTGATGCTGCAAATTACACCAATCGATCGCCTTACCCAATGCTTCATATCATTCGAGAGGAGAGTATTGAACAAGTTTTGAAACAATATCCTAACGCCCATGAAATCGCAGATAGAAATGTGAATTTTGCACGCGAAAAGGGCGAGGCCTATATGAAAATGCTACGAGATGCTTGTATGGGTTTATAATCCGAACGTTTAATTTTTTTTATTTGAAGCATATTCCAGCTATCCGCTTCTACTCCTCACTTCGTCGTGCCTCCTTGTTGCGGGGTATCCGCTACTATCTGGGCTAGCGTTTTCGTCTTTGTAACCTATCCATTAAAGCCATTCAATGTTCTAACTGTTCAATGTTCACCACCGTTCTTCGAGGTGTCTCTCGCTTCGAAGCTTTATTCTGTTGCTTTCAGCAACTAATAAATTTTGTCTATTAGTGGCAAGTTCATTCGTTGCAATCGCGTGTTGTTTATGTAGATGCTTTATGTGAATCATACAACGGTTCTTCGAGGCGTTTCTCGCTTCGAAGCAATATTCTGTTGCTTTCAGCAACAAAGACCATGTATAATTTTTGAAGTGTCTTGAAGAATAGGGCGACTTTAAAGCCTCACTTGCATCGTTCTTCGAGGCGTCCTACGATTCGAAGTTTTATTATGTTGCTTTCAGCAACTAATTCATTTTGTTCGCTAATGGAAAGTTCATTCTCTGCAATCGCGTATTGTTTATGTAGCCGCTTTCTGTGAATCATAATTCTAAGACATAAAAAAAAATCCCTCAATAATAACTGAGGGATTCTTATTAGTATCTTTTATAATTTAAGCTTCGCTATCAGTTGATGCGGCTTTTTCAGCTTCTTTCGCTGTCGCTGCTTTTTTTACTGCTGCTTTTTTTGAAGCGGCAGCTTTTGAAGCACCTGTTGCATTCTTTTTCTTTGTAGCTTTTTTCACTTTCACTACTTCTTCAGTTGTTGATCCAACAGCATTCACTTTTTTAGCTAAAGCAGATTTTAAGTTTGCAGCTTTGTTTTTATGAATGATATTACGCTTAGCTAATTTGTCAAGCATCGCTTCAACCGTTTTTAATTTGTCTTTAGCTTCACCTTCAACAGTAATTGCCATCAAATCACGCATAGCATTACGGGTTGTTTTACCGTGATATCTATTTCTTTCTCTACGTTTGTTAGCTTGTCGAGTATCTTTTTTGGTCGCTT
>ENA-UOWO01006154-UOWO01006154.1-activated-sludge-metagenome-genome-assembly--contig:-NODE-6154-length-12360-cov-7.148720_pt1 | contig 12360 bp, 11 predicted proteins | sample MGYA00238148_ERZ761564 | MGnify/ENA primary metagenome ERZ761564 (study PRJEB28885, sample SAMN05720194) | activated sludge metagenome | isolation source: Anaerobic digester | place: USA...
CGTGATGAGAAAATCAGCGAATTACTGGAAGAATATGGCCGAAGTGGTGTGCCTTTGTACCTTTGGTTCCCTGCCAAGCGCGTTGGCAAGGCCGATGTTTTACCGCAGTTACTAACCCCTGACTTAGTGATTGAAACTATAAAAGCTAATAAATAGAGCTTTTATAAGACGTTAGCAGATTTTTAAGAATTATAGCCACACGTTAAAAGAAGTTACCGTATCTTGCCTCTAAAAAGCAGGAAAGATGCGGTAACAGGTCACTAAAATTCCACTTTTCACCCCGCAAACAATTACAGCAAGTAACAATTTCTGCAAACTTGCAGCGAATTTCAGCAATTTAAATTAATTTCGCACTCATCGTGGACATAATTTATTTTTTGCGGCAAACTCCCGCCACTTTTTTGAAATCCGATGAAACTTGTGCCGACCCCCTGTGGTCAAACAGCCCGTTCGTAGCTGTTCACAACAATAGGACTCACTATGGCAACAATTCTGGTACTTCACGGCCCCAATCTCAACATGCTCGGCCTGCGTGAACCCGGCATCTACGGCGCCGCCACTTTAGAGACCATTAACCAGCAACTCACCCACTTATGTTTGGATGCTGGACACCATATTCAAACTCTGCAAAGCAATGCTGAATACGAATTAATTGATCGCATCCACGATGCGCGCAAAGAAGGTGTGGATTTTATTATTTTCAATCCTGCCGCCTTCACCCATACCAGCGTCGCCCTGCGCGATGCCATTTTGTCGGTCAACATTCCGTTTATTGAAGTTCACTTATCTAACGTGCACAAGCGCGAAGCGTTCCGTCATCACTCATTTTTTTCCGACATCGCCCAAGGCGTTATCTGCGGCTTCGGCCCAGACAGTTATAAATTGGCCATGCAGGCTGCATTTTCGTTACTTAAAAACTAATACCTAAAATTCAATAATTTCTACTTAAAAACTCAATGCAAAAGAGGATCCTATGGATATTCGCAAAATTAAAAAACTCATCGAACTGCTTGAAGAATCTAACATCGGTGAATTAGAAATCAAAGAAGGCGAAGAGTCTGTACGCATTGCCCGCAACAGCGGCACTGTTCAATATGTAAATGCACCTATGCAAGGTTATGCACCAGCTCCGGCACAACAAGCTGCCGCTCCAGCGCCAGCCGCTGCACCTGTTGCTGCCGCTCCGGTAGCCGCTGCTGCGCCAACCGGCCACAGCATCAAATCGCCGATGGTAGGCACCTACTACGGCGCACCAGCACCAGGCTCACCAAACTTTATTGAAGTGGGCAAAGCTGTAAAAGTGGGCGACGTAATTTGTATTATCGAAGCCATGAAAATGATGAACCAAATCCAAGCCGATAAAGCCGGCGTTATCGAAGCCATTTTGGTACAAGACGGCAACCCCGTTGAGTTCGATCAGCCATTAGTGATTATTGCCTAAGATTTTTTCCGGCTTAACAGCTAACTGCTGAGGACTTGGTTTATGTTTAAAAAAATTCTAATCGCTAACCGTGGCGAAATTGCACTCCGTATTTTGCGCGCCTGCAAAGAAATGGGTATTCAAACGGTTGCCGTGCACTCGCTGGTTGATCGCGATTTAAAACACGTTCGCCTTGCCGATGAAGCCGTTTGTATCGGCCCAAACCCATCGCCAAAAAGTTATTTGAATGTACCCTCCATTATCGCCGCCATGGAAATTACCGATGCCGAAGCTGTTCACCCTGGTTACGGTTTCCTAGCGGAAAACGCAGACTTCGCTGAGCGCGTACAAAAAAGTGGCTTCACGTTTATCGGCCCAGATCCAGATGTTATCCGCATGATGGGCGATAAAGTTGAAGCGATTAAGGCGATGAAAAAAGCTGGCGTTCCAACCGTACCCGGCTCAGACGGTGCGTTACCAAACCCAGCTGACGAGCCAGAAAAATGCTTGGAAATCGCTGAGCGTATTGGCTTCCCCATTATCATTAAAGCTGCTGCTGGTGGTGGTGGTCGCGGTATGCGTGTAGTACACGATGCCGAAGCACTGATCAGCTCCATTCAAATCACCCAAGCCGAAGCCAAAGCTGCCTTTGGTGACGATACGGTTTACATGGAAAAATTCCTGCAAAACCCACGTCACGTTGAAGTGCAAATATTGTCAGACGGCCAAGGTCACGCAATTCATTTGGGCGACCGCGATTGTTCACTGCAACGCCGTCACCAAAAAGTATTGGAAGAAGCGCCTGCACCTGGGATTCCACAAGAAGTTCGCGAAGCGACTTACGCCGCCTGCGTAAAAGCCTGTATCGATATTGGTTACAAAGGTGCGGGCACTTTCGAATTCCTGTACGAAAATAACCGTTTCTACTTTATCGAAATGAATACCCGCATTCAGGTTGAGCACCCAGTTTCTGAAATGGTGACTGGTATTGATTTAATCAAAGAACAAATCCGTGTGTGTTCAGGCTTGCCGCTTACCATCAAGCAATCAGACATTATTATTCGCGGCCATTCATTTGAATGTCGTATCAATGCTGAAGATCCAAAAACCTTTATGCCCTGCCCCGGCTTGGTAAAAGGTTTCCACGCACCCGGCGGTTTGGGTGTGCGCGTGGATTCACATTTGTATAACGGCTATACAGTTCCGCCCAACTACGATTCAATGATCGCCAAAATTATTACCTTTGGTGATACCCGCGAAATCGCGCTGGATCGTATGCGCCAAGCATTGGATGAAACTATTGTGGACGGCATTAAAACCAATATTCCATTGCAACAAATGTTGGTGCGCGATCCTGAGTTCCGTAAAGGCGGCGTAAATATTCATTACCTAGAAAAGAAATTAGGTAGCGAACACTAAGCAATACTATGAGCGGCACTCGTGCTGCTCATTGAAAACATACCCCAATGTTTTTTACATTGGGGTATTTTCATTTTAAAGCTAGCAATTTATTTTTAAACCCAAAGGAGATATTTAAGAATGAGCACATTTAAAACTCGCCAAGCAAACATTAACGATATAGAAAAAGTTGCGGTATTGTTTGATGCCTACCGCCAATTTTACGAACAAGAACCTAATCTTGAGTTTGCGGCACGCTTTATCGGCGATCGATTGAATAATAACGAATCGATTATTTTTATCGCCGAAGATGAAACGCAAAATGCCTTGGGCTTCTGCCAAATTTATCCCAGCTTTTGTTCAGTCATAGCGGCGCCCATCTATACGCTTTCTGACTTATTTGTATCACCCAGCGCACGCAAATCTGGTTTAGGTAAACTTTTGTTAGAACAAGCACGCGAACATGCGCAAGCGAATGGTATTCCTCGTATGGATTTAACCACCGCCAAAACCAATTTAACTGCGCAATCACTGTATGAATCATTAGGCTGGGTACGCGATGACGTTTACTACGCGTACAATAAAAGCGTTTAATTTTATTTCTTTTACTGACTAATGGATTTAAAGGGGAATCGTCATCCTCGCACAGCGGGGATCCAGCTCTTAAAAAGCTCTTGCAGAAAAATCAAAAGCCGGATCCCAGCAACACGAGGATGACGACTCCCGTTAGTATCAAAATTAACTGTAAGCACTTAAAAGTTTCAAAACTCCCGAGAAATAAACCATGCCTTGGCTCCAATTAAAAATTATCGCTCCGCGCCGTTATGTAGAATCCCTTGAAGATTCTTTACTTGCCTGTGGCGCTGCATCAGTCACCTTTGAAGACAATGCTGACCAGCCAATTCTTGAGCCCGGCTTAGGCGAAACACCTCTCTGGGACAATGTGAAAATCACTGGTTTGTTTGATGCAGAGATCGACACAACAAAAACCATTGCTATTGCTGAAAGAAAATTTGGTAACAAGCTTCCAGAATTCAAATGGGAGCAATTAGAAGATAAAGACTGGGAACGCGAGTGGATGGAAAACTACCACGCCATTCGCTGTGGTGATCGCTTGTGGATTTGCCCAAGCTGGCAACAACCGCCAGAGCCCGACAAAGTAAATTTAATGCTCGACCCCGGCCTCGCATTCGGTACCGGCACGCACCCAACCACCTTTATGTGCATGCAATGGATCGATCAACAAGATTTTACCGGTTTGGATATTGTGGATTATGGCTGCGGCTCAGGTATTTTAGGCATCGCTACTTTATTGATGGGCGCCAAAAAAGTAATAGGTGTGGATATAGACCCACAGGCTTTGCTCGCTACTACGGAAAATGCAAAGCGCAATAAACTACCGGAAGATGCCATGCCGGTGTTTTTACCCAAAGACACACCCAGCTTCATGGCCGACATTATGCTCGCCAATATCCTCGCTGGCCCCTTGGCTGAATTAGCGCCCGCACTTAACGCCATGACCAAAGTCGGAGGCAAGATTTGCCTTTCTGGTATTTTGGCGATTCAGGCCGAAGCCGTAAAAGCGGCCTATGCACAGTGGTTTGAGTTTGATCCGCTCGCTACGCAAGAAGAATGGGTGCGCATTACCGGAACAAAAGTGCGCGAATAAGCAATTTAGCTCCCGCATTTGGCATACAAATGCGGGAAGCTTAACACTCCACGATAAGAACAATTTACCGCGCCAAAGCGAAAGGCTACACTCACAGCAAGATCAATAAGGAACATCCACCGCTATGACCCAGATGGTTACCCGCTGCCCTAAATGCGCAACTGCTTTTCGCATCACCAGTACCCAGCTTGAGTCAGCCAAGGGCGCTGTGCGTTGCGGCTCCTGTTTACATATTTTTAAAGCGCAAGATTTTCTGGTAAAGAGCCCCGCACCGGAAACAGCAGCTCAAACTACTAAGACAACAGCCGCAATTGCAGCAAAAGCTGAAGCCCCAAAAATTGAAGCACCCAAAATTGAAGAGCCAAAACCAGAAGTTGTAAAACCAGCACCAGTAATAGTGCCCAAAATCGAAAAACCAGAAGCCATTGCGCCAGCTCAAGAACCCATTGCACCCAAAGTGCCTGAGCCAGAAAAAATGGTATCAGCCAAACTTGGCATTGATAAAGCCAAAGCGCTAGAAGACGAAGATGACGTTCTCATCAGCGATGATATGGACAAGGTCGATGAAAAAGCCTCAACTTATGAGTTTGATGGCTTTATGGATGTAGACCTACAACCCAAACAAACAGTCTCGTTGTTTGAGCGCGAAATCCGCTACGATGAACTCAAAGATAATGACGATGAACAGGGTACTGATGAGTCTTGGGCTGAAGACTTATTAGATGATGATGAAGAAACCCTTCACCAACTCAAAAAAACTCCGCCGCCGATAGAGCCTGCTGCGGAAACTGAAAGCGAGCGCGAAACTTCAACAGCAGAAACCACCCTCTTTAAAGAGTCAGAAACTGGCTATTCAGGCCCTATTTTCAGCCTCATCAGCGACACCGCCGACGAAACTGGAACCGAATCGGAATACAAAGAACATCCAAATGAGCATGCCTTTAGCGAAGCGTTCTTGACAGCGACCAGCGCAGTTGAAGCTGCACCAGCAACCAGCGAATCATCTGAGTTTGCCGCCTCGCTCTTTGAAGCTGAAACAGGTAGCGACGAGCAAGAAGAAAAGGCCCCCAGCAAGCGCCCCGTCAAATCGCCCAAAATGCGCGCATTTGACACCTCGCGTGCGGCACTACTCATGAATATCATGCCTGCACCCGTTGAGTTCACGGCTAAACGCATGCGCCGCTGGTATCAACAGAAGCTATGGCCAACCTTGTCCATACTTATGGCAGCCTTGCTTTTCTTTCAGGTCGCTTACTTTAAGTTTGATTACTTCAGCCGTGTAGAACCTACTCGCACAGCTTACTTATTTATGTGCCCGCTCCTTGGTTGTGACGTGCCGCCGCTGGTGGACATCATGGAAATTGAAACAACCAATTTGATTGTGCGCAACCACCCTAAAGTTGGCGAGGCACTCTTGGTGGATGCCATATTGATTAACAAGGCACCTTTCGAGCAACCATTTCCAGATTTGATTTTGTCTTTTAGCAAGCTCGATGAAACGCCCGTTGCCAGCCGACGTTTTACGCCAAAAGAGTACTTAGGCGGAGAGCTGGCAGGCATGAAATATATCCCTGAGCGCCAACCAGTACATATCGCACTAGAAATTGCCGACCCAGGCCCAGAGGCGGTGAATTACACGCTTTCGGCTCACTAGCCAGAGACGCATTTAGTGCACCAAATTGCAACCCCTTAAAACATCTTTTTAGCTCAAAAAAACGCCAATATTTGGCGTTTTTTCGTTTTCAATCTGCCCCTGAACGGTTATCATGGCGCCCCTTTTACGCAGGTGCAGAAACGTCTTTTACACTTGCGCTTGCTCATACCAGGAGCATTTAATGTTCCGTATCGGACCCTATCATATTGAAAGTAAAGTTATTCTTGCCCCTATGGCAGGCGTGACGGATCGGCCTTTTCGCCAACTTTGTCGGCGGCTAGGCGCAGGACTGGTAGTGTCGGAAATGGTTACCTCCAACTCGGAGTTATGGGGCACGCGCAAAAGTAGTCTGCGCTTGGATCACACCGGCGAAACCGAGCCCATTGCGGTTCAAATTGCCGGAGGCGACCCAGAAATGATGGCGGAAGCAGCGCGTTTAAACGTTGCTAACGGCGCCCAAATTATTGATATCAATATGGGCTGCCCCGCTAAAAAAGTGTGTAAAAAAGCCGCTGGCTCAGCCTTGTTAAAAGATGAACAGCTAGTCGCTAATATTCTGCAATCCGTAGTAGCTGCAGTCGATGTACCGGTAACCCTCAAGTTCCGTACCGGCTGGAGCACCGAAGAACGCAATGCCTTGCGCATAGCGCGAATTGCAGAGGATGCGGGCATAAGTGCCCTCGCCTTACACGGCCGAACCCGCGCATGCGCGTTCACCGGTGAGGCAGAGTACGACACCATCGCCGCCGTGGTGCAAGCTGTTGATATTCCCGTGTTTTGTAACGGCGATATAGATTCAGCGCGCAAAGCAAAGGCGGTGTTAGATCACACCCAAGCGGCAGCGGTGATGATCGGTCGTGCAGCCCAAGGACGCCCGTGGATATTCCGCGAGATTGAGCACTACCTGCGTACAGGTGAAGAATTACCCGAACCTTCTCTCCATGAAGTGAGAGAAATTTTAAGCAGCCATCTGCGCGAACTGTACCGTTTCTACGGTGAATTCATGGGGCCGCGAATCGCTCGCAAACACGCGAGTTGGTATTTGCAAACTGTCCCAAATAGCGAAGTATTTCGCAAAGAATTCAACAAACTGGAAACGGCTCAAGCGCAAGACGATAGCGTACAAGATTTTTTTGAGCAGCTGATAAAGAAAGAGGAAATAGCCGCATGAACACTGCAACTTTTATGACCCAACCGATTAACACCAACGCCACTGCTACCAACGGGCAAAACTTTAACCAAGCCGCACAGCAACAATCATTGCGCGCTTGTGTTGAGCAAGCAATGGAAAATTATTTCAAACATTTAGATGGCCAATCGGTTAGCGATGTTTACGAAATGGTAATGGCTGAGGTTGAAGCACCTATGCTTGAAATCGTGTTGAAATACACGCGTCACAACCAAACTCGCGCTGCACAAGTATTGGGTTTAAACCGTGGCACTTTGCGTAAAAAGTTAAAGCAATACGGCTTACTGTAATTATCGCGGGCGACATTATCGCCACATATAAAAAAGGGGTGGCAATTCGTTTCCACCCCTTTTTTGTTTTTAAGATTTCCATTTCACTTCTTCGTTTAGGGAGACTCTCGCATGAGCAACGCAACTGATCTTGTAGCAGTAAAACGCGCGCTGATTAGCGTTTCAGATAAAACCGGTATTGTTGAATTCGCGCAGGCGCTTAATGCGCAAGGCGTAGAAATTTTATCCACCGGCGGCACCTTTAAATTATTGACTGAAAACAAGATTCCTGCGATTGAAGTCTCTGACTACACCGGCTTCCCGGAAATGATGGATGGCCGCGTAAAAACCTTACACCCCAAAATTCACGGCGGTATTCTTGCACGCCGCGGTATTGATAATGCCGTGATGCAAGAACACGGCATCAACAATATCGATATGGTGGTAGTAAACCTCTACCCCTTCGAAAAAACCGTCGCCAATAAAGATTGTTCATTAGAAGACGCCGTAGAAAATATTGATATCGGTGGCCCAACCATGGTTCGCGCTGCGGCAAAAAATCACGCACATGTGAATATTGTTGTTAACGCTTCTGACTACGCAAAAATTTTAGCTGAATTAAACGCTAACAATGGCGCGACATCTTTAAAGACCCGTTTTGATTTAGCCATTAAAGCCTACGAGCACACCGCCGCTTATGACGGTGCTATCGCCAATTATTTTGGTCGTATGGTTGAAGGTGGCAGCGCTGATTTCCCGCGCACCTTCAACACTCAATTTATCAAAGCGCAAGAAATGCGCTACGGTGAAAACCCACATCAAAAAGCCGCGTTCTATGTGGAAAAGAATCCACAAGAAGTGGGTATTGCTTCTGCAAAACAATTGCAAGGTAAAGAGCTTTCTTACAACAACGTTGCCGATACAGATGCAGCATTGGAAACCGTAAAAACCTTTAGCGAGCCAGCATGCGTTATTGTTAAACACGCGAACCCGTGCGGTGTTGCTGTTGCAGAATCCATTAAACACGCATATGACTTAGCTTACTCAACTGATAGCGAATCAGCTTTCGGTGGCATCATTGCATTCAACCGCGAATTGGATGCTGAAACCGCTAAAGCGATTGTTGAGCGTCAATTTGTTGAAGTTATTATTGCTCCAAGTATTTCTGCTGAAGCGATCGAAATTGTGAAAACCAAACAAAATGTTCGCTTATTGGCAACCGGCGAATGGGCCACTGCTAACAAGAACGGTGTAAAAGTTAAAGGCTTGGATTACAAAAGAGTGAATGGCGGCTTGTTAGTACAAGATCGCGACGACGGCATCATCACTGAAAGCGATTTAAAAATCGTGACCAAGCGCGCACCTACTGCAGCAGAAATTCAGGATTTGTTGTTCGCCTGGAAAGTCGCCAAGTTTGTGAAATCTAACGCAATTATTTACGCAAAAAACAAACACACCATCGGTGTTGGCGCTGGCCAAATGAGCCGCGTAAATTCTGCGCGTATCGCAGCCATTAAAGCGGAACATGCAGGTTTGCAAGTTGCTGGTTCAGTGATGGCTTCTGATGCATTCTTCCCCTTCCGCGATGGTATTGATAACGCAGCCAACGTTGGTATTGCCGCAGTCATTCAACCAGGCGGTTCAATGCGCGATGAAGAAGTTATTGCCGCAGCCGATGAACACGGCATGGCGATGGTGTTTACCGGTATGCGTCACTTTAGGCATTAATTATTCTTCGTGACTTTGTAGGTTGGTGGTGAGCTTGCGAACCCCAACAGTGGTTACGGATACATAGTCATGTTGGGGTTCGGTCCTCACCCCAACCTACGCAAACGACACATAAAGATAGAAAATTTATGAACATATTAATCATCGGCAGCGGCGGCCGCGAACACGCCCTCGCGTGGAAAGCTGCACAAAGCAAACAAGTTGAAAAAGTATTTGTTGCACCCGGCAATGCGGGTACGGCACTTGAAGCAAGCGTTGAAAATGTCGCCATTGATATTTTAGATTTCGCCAAGCTCGCTGAATTTGTACAAAACAACGGTGTGGGTTTAACCATCATTGGCCCAGAAGTTCCATTAGTCGCCGGCGTGGTTGATTATTTTAATGAGCGCAAACTGCCCTGCTTCGGCCCCACTAAAGGTGCTGCGCAATTGGAAGGCTCTAAAGCCTTTACCAAAGACTTTTTAGCGCGCCACAAAATCCCTACTGGCGATTACCAAAACTTCACTGAAGTTGAACCTGCACTCGCTTACCTTCGCGAGAAAGGTGCTCCTATCGTAATCAAAGCCGATGGTCTTGCTGCAGGCAAAGGCGTAATCGTTGCGGAAACTTTACAGCAAGCAGAAGACGCTGTGCGCGATATGCTTTCTGGTAATGCCTTTGGCGATGCCGGTTGCCGCGTAGTGATCGAAGAATTTTTAGCCGGCGAAGAAGCCAGCTTTATTGTGATGGTAGATGGTAAAAATATTCTACCCATGGCCACCAGCCAAGATCACAAACGCGTTGGCGATGGCGACACTGGTCCCAACACTGGCGGTATGGGTGCTTACTCACCAGCCCCCGTTGTAACGCAAGAAATTCACGACCGCGTTATTAAAGAAATTATTCGCCCCACAGTTGACGGTATGGCCGCTGAAGGAAATACCTATACCGGTTTTCTGTATGCAGGCTTGATGATTAGCGATGCAGGTGTACCCAAAATCATTGAATACAATTGCCGCTTTGGCGACCCTGAAACCCAACCGATTATGTTGCGCCTGCAATCTGATTTGGTAGAACTTTGTTTAGCCGCGCTTAAAGGCGATTTGGATAAAGTTACTGCCGAATGGGATTCACGTGCATCTATCGGCGTTGTACTCGCTGCAGGTGGCTACCCAGATGCCTACAACAAAGGCGATGTCATTTCTGGTTTGCCCACTACTGAAGTTGCAGGCCAAAAAGTATTTCACGCAGGTACGGCATCAAAAGATGGCAATACAGTAACCAATGGCGGCCGCGTACTTTGCGCAACAGCCTTAGGTAATAGCGTGCTGGAAGCGCAACAAACGGCATACGAACTTGCTAAAAAGATCAGCTGGAACGGCATGTTTTATCGTAAGGATATTGCTTACCGTGCAATCGCGCGTGAGCAAGCGAAGTAATCGTTTTAGATCCTTACCCCCTCAACAACTAGCCCGTAAAGAACAAGGCATTTTGCAGGACTTCAAGCCTGTATTTGAGCCTTGCTGTTTACGGGCTAGTTGCTTTTCTGCTCAAAATATTACGTTTATCACCTTTTAATCTTTTTATAGTATAAAAGTATTAATGCCTATCGTTCTGTGTAATTATCCTGCTCAGCTGATGCGTGAGTATTAAATACGCACCGCACCCGCTAAAAAATCGGCAAACACATCGGCTCATTATTGACCGGTAAGACTAAGATTTAAGGAGACTAATAACGATGATCACAACTCTGCATAAAACCCATTTTAACCGCTTGGCCAGCGCCTTTGTTCTGGGCGTAGCGGCACTCGGCTGTAGCTTGGCAACATCCGTTTTCGCACAAAATGATGTAATGACCCCCATTGCGGTTCCCGCGCAGCCAACCGCTATCGAGCTAGGTACCGGCGAACTACCCGGTGCAACGGTTAAGGAATCTTGGCATACGCAATACGGCAGCACTTTTGTGCGCAACGTTACCGTAGCGACCTTAACACCCTTTTTTCCAGCAACAGGTAAAGCGACAGGCGCTGCCGTCATAGTCGCGCCCGGCGGTGGTTTTCGCACACTCTCAATGAGCAACGAAGGTTGGGATGTTGCAAAGGCGCTTGCCGACAAAGGCATAACGGCGTTCGTTCTCAAATATCGCCTTAAGCAAACGCCCGCCACCATGGCTGATTTTGAGCGCTCAATGGCCGAAATGTTTTCGGGCGCCGCTCGCGCTAATCGCCCTCTTGCACAACAAGACCCTGCGGTAGAATTCGCAGCGCAAATTGCAGATGCACGCGCGGCTTTTGCATTGGTGCGCAAGCGTGCCAAAGAATGGCAAGTTGATGCTGATCGCGTAGGTATGATCGGTTTCTCTGCAGGTGCAATGCTTACGATTTCGACCACACTGTATGGCAAAGACGCAAAACCAGCGTTCATCGGCGATATCTATGGCCCATTAGCCAAAGTTGATGTGCCCGCAGACGCACCACCACTCTTTATCGGTTTAGCCGCAGACGATCCATTCTTTGCGAATGCAGGATATGGATTGATTGATAGTTGGCGCGCCGCTAAACGCCCAGTGGAATTCCACTTGTTTGAACAAGGTGGACACGGCTTTGGTATGTACCCAAAAACGACGACCAGCACAGGTTGGTTCGATAGCTTTATTCGCTGGCTCGACATGCATGGTTATTTGAAGCCAAAAGCTTAATTAAAAAATGCTTGTTGTAAAAAAGGCGATGCATTTCTGCATCGCCTTTTTTATTGTCTAAACAATAACTTTTTAACTTACCAATTCCAGTTAAGACCCAACTTCACTGTACGAGTTGAACCCGTAATGCTGTTATTAGGCTTACCAAAGTTTGCAGGTAGATCTTCGCCCGCACCACCAAACCAGTTTTCATATCCATCGTGATTGAACGTATTAAACAAGTTCAATACATCCAAGCGAACAGTCATGTTACTGTCTTGCACCCAAGTACCGGTTTGAATTGTTTTACTGAAAGCAATATCAAATGTTTTATAGGTAAATGCGCCTTTTGGTACGAAGGTATTAAATCTACATGC